>Ga0055451_10000221_pt1 | contig 22152 bp, 18 predicted proteins | sample China_Galinas_PW_3_FD_57745 | JGI IMG/M metagenome (GOLD analysis project Ga0055451, IMG submission 57745) | Wetland microbial communities from San Francisco Bay, California, USA, that impact long-term carbon sequestration - China_Galinas_PWB_D2 | ecosystem: Environmental > Aquatic > Marine >... | reverse complement strand
GCGATCAGAGCCACCAGCACTCGACCGATAACCTTCATCTTCTCCCTAGCCATGTCGACGGTGATCCATAGACCACCTGGCTCCATTGTTCGTGGAGTTCAGGCTTTGACACCACGGCGCAAGAACCCCAGATGAGATAGCTCTCAGGCTGTCCCCTTACCAGCTGCTCATCGTTGTCACGAGGAACATAACGGCGGTCCACCGACCCGGCAACGGATACGGTTCTGCGAATTCGCCCTGAGATTTGGCTCGGATAGTTTGCTGGAGCCAAGCGTCAGGGTGCCGCACCATTCCGTCTAGCTAGGCTTGAGCCTTGCCTGATTCCGCCACCATTAACCGCGTTGGGCCGCACGAATTCGACGGTCGTAAAATCAATGGTGGCACAGTGATCTTGGAATACAACCGACGGGTTCGGGCGATTGCCCGGTTTTGCCAAGTAAGGCCCGCTAAGCGACGGCCCCGCCACAAATGCTGTTGTACTGTGACGAAGATCACACGGTTATAAAAACCTGCTGTTAACTGGACGTTCAGGCCGAGTGAACCTCCCGTGTACTGCGGATGGCCTAGATCTCGAGGCTGGACAGCTGTCCGATGATTTGCGTCGCGAGCGGGTTGAGGGTTGCCATGCCGTCGCGCACGGCGTACCGGGAGCCGGCAATGTTGACGACGAGTGTGCTGCCGGAGATCCCGGCCAGCCCTCGCGACAGCCCGGCGTCGATGATGCCCGCCGACAACCCCGACGCGCGTAGTGCCTCGGCGATCCCGAGCAATTCGCGGTCGAGGATGTCGCGGGTGGCTTCAGGCGTGACGTCACGCGGCGTGACCCCGGTCCCACCGACGGACACCACCAGATCGACCCCACCGATCACGGCGGTGTTGAGGGCGTTGCGAATCTCGACCTCGTCCGCTGCCACGGCCACCACGCCGTCGACGACGAAGCCCGCCTCGGTGAGAAGCTCCGTCACCAGCGGCCCACTGTGGTCTTGCTCGTCGCCGTGAGCGGTGCGGTCATCGACGACGACAACGAGCGCGCGGCCCGCCAACTCCACGGGTTGTTCCATGGATGCCACCGTATATCCGGGCGGCGGCGCCGACGGCACCATCCTCACGACCGGGTCGCGGGCCAGCCTCATCGCGTCTGCGCCTGGCCGAGCGTCACCTCGACCGTCTGATTCCCACCCGACGGCTGACTGTAAGTCAACGTCACCTTGTCCCCCGGCGCCTTCGAGCGCACAGCAGCCACGAGGCCGTCGGCGCTGTTGATGATGCGGTCGTCGAGCTTGGTGACCACCACCCCGCTGGGCAGTCCCGCCGCGGCAGCGGGCCCCCCAGGAATTACTTCCATGATCTTCGCGCCGTTGGTGGAGGCGTCGTTGCTCACCTGAACTCCCAGCGAGGCGTGCGTGGCGGTGCCGGTTTGGATCAGTTCGTCGGCGATGCGCTTGGCCTGGTCGACGGGGATTGCAAAGCCCAGGCCGATCGACCCGCTCGCAGGTCCGGTCGATTCGTCACCGAGGGTCGCGATCGCTGAGTTGACGCCGACCAGCTCGCCGTTCATGTTCACCAGCGCACCACCGGAGTTGCCCGGGTTGATCGCCGCGTCGGTCTGGATCGCGTCGAGCACCATGTTCTGGTCGCCGGCGTCGCCGCCGGTCGCCACCGGACGGTTCAGCGCGCTGACGATGCCGGTGGTGACCGTACCCTCGAGTCCCAGCGGGGATCCGACCGCCACCACGTCCTGGCCGACTTTCAGGTTCGACGACGAGCCGATGGTGACCGGCGTGAGCCCTGAGACACCCTCCGCGCGCACCACAGCGATGTCGGTGGACGGATCTGTGCCCACCACGGTGAACGGTGCGGTGCGCCCGTCGCCGAACGTAACCACGGTGGTGGGCGTGCCACCGGGCAACCCGCGCTCGGCCGCGGCCGCAACGACGTGGCTATTGGTCAGAATCAAGCCGTCCGACGTCAAGACGATGCCGGACCCCTCCTCTGACTGGCGTCCCATGGACGTTTCCAGCTTCACGACACTCGGCACCACTTTGGCCGCCACCTGCTCAACCGACCCTACGGGCAGGCTGGCCGCGGGCTGCCCGGGCAGCGCTCCCGGGGCAGTGGCGACGGCGGTCGTGGTGTTCGGATGATCCGGCCTCACCGCCAGGGCCACTCCGCCTCCTACGCCGGCAGAGACGACGGCGACAGCCACTGCGCCGGCGATGAGACCTCCTGCGCGCGAACGCTTTTGCCCAGCCGGAGTGACAGGCGACGAGGCCGCGGTCGGCTGCGGGCCGACATTCGGCGGATAAGGCTGACGTGGGATCGGGATCTCCTGGGTGGCGCGCCAGTCATAGGGGGAATACCGCTGCGCCTGCGCGGGGTAGTGCTGGCCTGCAGCACCGGCGTGCGCACTCCCTGGCCGCTGCGGCGGCGAATACCTCGGGTGGTTGGTCATGTCGCTGAGTCGCTCTTTCTTCGAGTGGTCAGTGCGATGTCGCCTCTAGCGTGCAACGCTCGACTGAGAATCGACTGAGATCTCCCTCGCATCATCCACAGACTTTTCAACCTCTGCGGCGTGCGGCGTGGGCATCGGCCGGCCCGGTAACAGCACATAGATAGACGTGCCCGGCGGCTGCCCGCCAGGTACGGTGTCCTCAATCCGAAGAACCCCACCGTGTTTCATCATCACGTGCTTCACGATGGCCAGCCCCAACCCGGATCCGGGCAACGCGCGTGCCGACGCCGAGCGGTAGAAACGTTCGAACACCAGCTGGCGTTCGGTGGGCGGGATGCCGGGCCCATGGTCGGCCACCACCAATTCCGCGTGGGACGGATCGACTTGTCTCAAGCGGATGCTCACGCGGCCGCCAGGCGGACTCCATTTTGCGGCGTTATCCAGCAGATTGAGCACCGCCCGGGACAGGCCCGCCGCATCGCCGAACACCTGCCACGGCGTGACCTCCGAATCGAACTCGATATCGTTGCGGCGCCGACGGGCTCGCTCAAGAGTGCGGTCCACCACCTCGGACATGTCGACCGGCTCGTGCACCACCTCGCCGGCGTCGTCCCGGGTGAGGTCCACCAGATCGCCGACCAGTGTCGACAACTCCTCGATCTGCGCCAGCACGTCTGCACGCAGTCCCGCCATCTCGTTCTCCGGCAGCCGCGGTGCACCCGGCTCCATCGATGCGATCAGCAGCTCCACGTTCGTCCGTAGCGAGGTCAGTGGGGTGCGCAACTCGTGGCCGGCGTCGGTGACCAATCGGGCTTGGCGTTCTCGCGATTCCGCGAGCGCGCGCAGCATCATGTTGAAATTCTGCGTGAGCCTGGCCAACTCGTCGCCGCCGGCGACGGGAATGGGCCGCAGGTCGTCGGTTCGGGCCACTCGCTCGGCGGCGTCGGTGAGCCTGCGCACGGGCCGCAGCCCTGCGCTTGCCACCATGCCGCCGGCCACTGCCGCGATCACCAGGCCTACTCCGCCGACCACGACCAGCACCCAGCCTAGTTGGCGCAGAACTGAATTCGTCGGCTGCAAACTCTTCGAAACCAGTAGCGTGCTGCCGTTGGGCAGGTGCGTGGCCAGCACCCGCTGATCGCCCGCCGCGCGCAACGACAGCAGCAGATCGCCGTCGACCACGTCTTTTTCCTGTTGCCCGAATGGAAGCCGCTGCCCCGCCTGGTTGGCTGTGTAGATCGCCCGGCCCGGGATCACCAGCATCGCGTTGACGTCCGAATACGCCGTACCCTCGATCGCCTTGCCCGGATCGGCTTCCAGCGCACCGCTTTCGATCAACAGTTGCGACCGCGTCTTGAGTTGGTTGTCAACGTTGCGGTACAGGGCCGCCGACACGACGATGTAGGCGGCCACCGCGATCAGCACCACCACCATCGCCACCATCGACATGGCCAGCAACATCACCCGCCAGCGCAGTGAAAGCGAGCTGCTGGCTTGACGGGTGAAGTGCAGCTGGGGTCGGGCTTGGGCTTCTTGGGCTGACATCAGGGCGGTGTTTCCCGCAGCACATATCCGACCCCGCGCACGGTGTGGATCAGCCGCTGCTCTCCTTCGGCTTCTGTCTTGCGGCGCAGGTATCCGACGTACACCTCGAGCGCGTTGCCGGAGGTAGGGAAGTCGAATCCCCACACTTCCTCGAGAATGCGGCTGCGGGTCAGCACCCGCCGCGGATTCGCGATCAGCATTTCGAGCAGAGCGAACTCGGTACGGGTCAGGCTGATGCGACGGTCGCCGCGGGTCACCTCCCGGGTCGCCGGATCGAGGCTCAGGTCAGAAAACGTCATCGCCACCGTGTCGGCGTTGTCGTCGGGCCCGGTACGTCGCAGCAGTGCACGCATCCGCGCCAGCAGCTCCTCGAGTGCGAACGGCTTCGGCAGGTAGTCGTCGGCGCCGGCGTCGAGCCCGGCCACCCGCTCGGAGACGGAGTCGCGTGCGGTCAGCACCAGGATCGGCAGGTCGTCGCCGGTGCTACGGAGCTGACGGCACACTTCGAGGCCGTCGAGCCGGGGCATCATCACGTCGAGCACCACGGCGTCCGGGCGCTCGTTGGCTATCGCCTCGAGCGCCTCGACACCGTCCTGCGCCAGTGCCACCGAGTAACCGTTGAAAGAAAGGGAGCGGCGCAGGGACTCGCGCACGGCGCGATCGTCGTCAACGACAAGAATCCGCACGGGCACTAGTGTCTACGGAACGCCTGAGAGTGGCCTGAGAACGCGCCGATCCGCCCCTATCTTGGGCTGGCGCCGCCGACGTCAGCGCCGGTCGAGATCGATCAGGCCGAGCCGGGCGGCCTTGAGGTACCGCCGGGGCACCTTGTGCTGTTGACCGGCGACGGTGACGTTGACAAGCTCGGGGCGCTTGGCCTTCCACTGCGCACGACGGCTTCGGGTGTTCGCACGCGACATCCTGCGCTTGGGCACAGCCATGATCGAGCTCTCCATCTGGTTCGGGGGATTGCTGTTCAGGATAGCCGGTGAGTACGGGCGCCTCCAAAAGCTGCCGCGCAGCGCCGAAAGTGAAACCACGGTCGTGGTCAGCGTCGAATCGCGACCCTGAGTGCAATTTCGGCGAGACGGCGGCTAACCTACCGGTTGGTCGAGAAGTCCGGGCGGGAGGAGGATGTGGTGGCCTACACACCCGAAGTCGTCCGCATCGGAAACTGCTCAGGCTTCTACGGAGACCGCCTCTCCGCGATGCGCGAGATGCTGACCGGCGGCGAACTCGACTACCTGACCGGCGATTATCTGGCAGAGCTCACGATGCTGATCCTCGCCCGGGACCGGGCGAAGGCCCCAGAGCGCGGCTACGCGAAGACGTTTCTCATCCAGCTCGAGGAATGCCTCGGCATCGCCCACGACAAGGGGGTGCGGATCGTCGCGAACGCCGGCGGGCTGAACCCGGCAGGGCTTGCCGACGCGGTGCGGTCGCTGGCCGAGCGCCTCGGCGTGCCGGTGAGCGTCGCTCACGTCGAAGGTGACGACCTGCTGCCACGGGCCGCCGAACTTGGCCTCGGAGCCGCAGGGCCGGCGACATCTGGCGTCAGCTCGCCCCTTGCGGCAAACGCCTACCTGGGGGCGTGGGGCATCGTCGACTGCCTCCGCGGCGGCGCGGACGTCGTCGTAACCGGCCGCGTCACCGACGCGTCGGTGGTCGTCGGTCCCGCGGCCGCGCACTTCGGCTGGTCGCGCACCGACTACGACAAGCTCGCCGGCGCTGTCGCAGCGGGTCACGTCATCGAATGCGGAGCGCAGGCCACCGGCGGCAACTACGCGTTCTTCGCTCAAGATTTTCCCGACCTGACGGCCTGTACGCACCCCGGCTTCCCGCTCGCAGAAGTGCGGTCCGACGGCTCGTCGGTGATCACCAAGCATCCCGGCAGCGGCGGCGCGGTGACCGTCGGAACCGTGACCGCACAACTTCTCTACGAGATCACCGGCGCGCGCTACGCCAATCCGGACGTGACGCTGCGCGTCGACGCGATCGAGCTGTCTGACGACGGCGCGGACCGGGTGCTGATCAGCGGCGTGCGGGGAGAGCCGCCCCCGCCAACACTGAAGGTGTCGCTGAACACCGTCGGCGGGTTCCGCAATTCGATGACTTTCGTGCTGACCGGGCTGGAGGTCGACGCGAAGGCCGAGCTCGTGCGCCGACAGCTGGAGACGGCGCTGACGGCCAAGCCCGCAGAGGTGGAGTGGACGCTCGCCCGCACCGACCATCCCGACGCCGACACCGAGGAGACGGCAAGCGCACTGCTGCGCTGCGTAGTCCGTGATCCCGACCCCGCCAATGTCGGCCGTCAGTTCTCCGCTGCGGCAGTCGAATTGGCGTTGGCAAGCTACCCCGGCTTCACCACCACCGCGCCACCCGGAGACGGTCAGATCTACGGGGTGTTCTCCCCCGGTGCCGTGCCCGCCGACCAGGTGCCCCACATTGCAGTGCATGCCGACGGGAGTCGCACTGAAATCGCCTCCGCCACCGAGACTTTGGAGCTGACCCCGGTCGCGCCGTTCGCGCTGCCGGTGCCGCTGCCGTTCGGCGAAACGCAATGGGTGCCTCTCGGCACCATCGCCGGCGCGCGCAGCGGCGACAAGGGCGGCAGCGCCAACGTGGGGGTATGGGTGCGCACCGAAGACCAGTGGCGCTGGCTGGCGCACGCGCTGACCGTCGATAAGCTGCGCACGCTGCTGCCCGAGGTGGCCGACCTGCCCGTCACCCGCCATGTGCTGCCCAATCTGCGGGCCGTCAACTTCGTGATCGAGGACATCCTCGGTCGGGGCGTGGCCTATCAAGCCCGCTTCGACCCGCAGGCCAAAGGCCTGGGCGAGTGGCTGCGAAGTCGGTACGTCGACATCCCCGAGGAGCTGCTTTGAGCCTGTGGAACACCCCCGAGCGCAACGAACTGCGCAAGACGGTGCGCACGTTCGCCGAACGCGAGGTGCTGCCGCATGCCGACGAGTGGGAACGCGTCGGCGAACTGCCTCGGGATCTGCACCGCAAGGCCGGGGCGGCCGGGCTGCTGGGCGCCGGGTTTCCCGAGGCCGTGGGCGGCGGCGGTGGCGACGGCGCAGATTCGCTGATCATCTGCGAGGAGATGCACCACGCGGGCGCACCGGGCGGAGTGTTCGCGTCACTGTTCACGTGCGGGATCGCGGTGCCGCACATGATCGCGTCCGGCGACGAACGCCTGATCGAGGCGTTCGTGCGGCCGACGCTGCGCGGCGAGTTGATCGGCGCGCTGGCCATCACCGAGCCCGGCGGCGGATCCGACGTCGGGCACTTGCGCACCAGCGCCACCCGGGACGGTGCCTTCTACCTCGTCGACGGCGCGAAGACCTACATCACCTCGGGCGTGCGCGCCGACTACGTCGTGACCGGCGTGCGCACCGGTGAACGCGGCGCGGCCGGGGTGTCGCTGCTCGTCGTCGAAAAGGGCACACCGGGTTTCGAGGTGACCCGCAAGCTGGACAAGATGGGCTGGCGGTCGTCGGACACCGCCGAGTTGTCCTACACCGACGTGCGGGTTCCCGCCGCCAACCTCGTCGGCGCCGAGAACACCGGCTTCATGCAGATCGCGGCTGCCTTCGTGTCGGAACGTGTCGGGCTTGCCGCACAAGCGTATTCAAGCGCCCAGCGCTGTCTGGACATCACCGCCGAATGGTGCCGAAACCGGGAAACCTTCGGGCGCCCACTGATTTCGCGGCAGTCGGTGCAGAACACGCTCGCCGAGATGGCGCGACGGGTCGACGTTGCCAGGGTGTACACGCGCAACGTCGTGGAGCGCCAGCTTTCGGGTGAGACGAACTTGATCCCGCAGGTGTGCTTCGCGAAGAACACCGCCGTCGAGGCGGGCGAGTGGGTGGCGAACCAGGCCGTGCAGCTCTTCGGCGGCTTGGGCTACATGGCCGAAAGTGAAGTCGAACGGCAGTATCGTGATATGCGCATCCTTGGAATCGGCGGCGGGACAACCGAAATCCTCACCGCACTGGCGGCCAAGACGCTGGGGTATCAGTCGTGACGGTGCTGCGCTCTACGCTGGACACCCGTGCGCCGGCATACGACGGGTCCGTCGCGGCGATGACGTCCAAGCTCGCCGAGATCGACGCCGAACTCGCCAAGGCGCTTGCCGGCGGCGGGCCGAAGTACGCCGAGCGCCACCACGCCCGCGGCAAGCTCACCCCGCGCGAGCGCATCGAACTGCTGATCGACCAGGACTCGCCGTTCTTGGAGCTGAGCCCGTTGGCGGCATATGGCACCGAGTTCGCCGTCGGCGCCTCGGCAGTGGTGGGCATCGGCGTGGTGAGCGGTGTCGAATGCCTGCTGGTGGCCAACGACCCGACGGTCAAGGGCGGCACCAGCAATCCATGGACCTTGCGGAAGATTCTGCGCGCCAATCAGATTGCCTTCGAGAACAGGCTGCCGGTGATCTCTCTCGTGGAATCCGGCGGTGCCGACCTGCCGACGCAGAAGGAAATCTTCATCCCCGGCGGTCAGATGTTCCGCGACCTGACCCGGCTCTCGGCCGCCGGCATCCCCACCGTCGCGCTGGTGTTCGGTAACTCCACGGCGGGCGGCGCGTACATCCCCGGTATGTCCGACCACGTGGTGATGATCAGGGAACGCTCGAAGGTGTTCTTGGCCGGGCCGCCGCTGGTGAAGATGGCCACCGGCGAGGAGTCCGACGACGAGTCGCTCGGCGGCGCTGAAATGCACGCCCGCACATCGGGTTTAGCCGACTATTTCGCAGTCGACGAGCTCGACGCGATCCGGATCGGCCGGCGGATCGTGGCGCGGCTGAACTGGCGCAAGCAGGGGCCAGCGCCCCGACCCGTGGTCGAGCCGCTGTTCGGCGCCGAGGAGCTGCTCGGGGTGGTGCCGCCCGATCTGCGTACCCCGTTCGACCCGCGGGACGTGATCGCGCGGGTGGCCGACGCGTCGGAGTTCGACGAGTTCAAGGAGCTCTACGGCTCGTCTCTGGTGACCGGCTGGGCGCGGGTGCACGGCTACCCGATTGGCATCTTGGCCAACGCCCGCGGGGTGTTGTTCAGCGAGGAGTCGCAGAAGGCCACCCAGTTCATCCAGCTGGCCAACCGTGCCAACACGCCACTTCTGTTCCTGCACAACACCACCGGTTATATGGTGGGCAAGCAATACGAGGCGGGCGGCATGATCAAGCACGGGTCGATGATGATCAACGCGGTGTCGAACTCGACGGTGCCGCACATCTCGCTGCTGATCGGCGCGTCCTATGGAGCGGGCCACTACGGCATGTGCGGGCGCGCGTACAACCCTCGCTTCCTGTTCGCTTGGCCCAGCGCCAAATCCGCCGTGATGGGCGGAGCGCAGCTGGCGGGCGTGCTGTCGATCGTCAGCCGAGCCGCCGCCGAGGCGCGCGGCCAGCAAGTCGACGAGGAAGCCGACGCCGCGATGAGAGCTGCGGTGGAGGCGCAGATCGAGGCCGAGTCGCTGCCGATGGTGCTGTCCGGCATGCTGTACGACGACGGCGTAATCGACCCGCGCGACACTCGCACCGTGCTCGGGATGTGCCTGTCCGCTATTGCGAATGCGCCGATCGAGGGTACGTCGAACTTCGGCGTGTTCCGGATGTGAGCGGCAGCATGCATACAGTTCTGGTGGCGAACCGGTCCGAAGTCGCACGCCGGGTGTTCGCGACATGCCGTCGGCTCGGGCTGCGCACGGTTGCGGTGTACACCGAACCAGACGCCGGTTCGCCGCACGTCGCCGAGGCCGACGCGCGGGTGCTGCTGCCCGGCACCGACGGGTACCTCAATGCCGCGGCCCTGATTGCCGCTGCGCAAGCCGCCGGCGCCGACGCGATCCATCCCGGCTACGGGTTCCTCTCGGAGAACGCCGAGTTCGCCGCTGCCGTGCAGGACGCCGGCCTGACCTGGATCGGCCCGCCGGTCGCCGCGGTCTCGGCGATGGGCAGCAAGATCGAAGCCAAGAAGATGATGGCCGCCGCCGGGGTGCCGGTGCTCGACGAGCTCGATCCGGCCGGTGTCACGCAGTCGCAGCTACCCGTGCTCGTCAAGGCGTCCGCGGGCGGCGGCGGCCGGGGCATGAGGATCGTCACCGATTTAGCCACGCTGCCAGACGAAGTCGCTGCCGCACGCCGGGAAGCCGCCTCTGCGTTCGGCGACGACACCGTGTTCTGTGAGCGTTACCTTACTCGGGGCCGTCACATCGAAGTGCAGGTGCTCGCCGACGAACACGGCACCGTGTGGGCGGTCGGCGAGCGGGAGTGCTCGATCCAGCGGCGGCACCAGAAGGTCATCGAGGAGGCACCGTCGCCGCTCGTCGAACGCGTCCCCGGCATGCGCGACAAGCTGTTCGACGCAGCCCGCCTGGCGGCTGGCGCGATCGGCTACACCGGGGCCGGAACGGTGGAGTTTCTCGCCGACGACGACGGAGCTTTCTACTTCCTCGAGATGAACACCCGCCTGCAAGTCGAACACCCGGTGACCGAATGCGTCACCGGCCTCGATCTCGTGGAGCTGCAGCTGCAGGTCGCCGACGGCGTCCACCTCGGGCCGGAACCGCCAGCGGCTCAGGCCTATTCGATCGAAGCGAGGCTGTACGCCGAGGATCCCGGACGCGGCTGGCAGCCGCAGGCCGGCAGGTTGCACGCGTTCGACATCCCGGCCGCCCACGGCGCCTTTGCACCGTTGACCCGGCCAGGCGTCCGCGTCGACTCCGGCGTCGTCGACGGATCGGCGGTTTCCGTGCACTACGACCCGATGCTGGCCAAAGTCATCTCGTTCGCCCCGACTCGTCGGAGGGCCGCCGCCCTGCTCGCCGATGCGCTCGCCCGTGCCCGTGTACACGGTGTGCGCACCAACCGCGACCTGCTGGTGAACGTGCTTCGGCACCCCGCGTTCATCGCCGGTGACACCGACACCGCGTTCTTCGACACCCATGACATTGCGGTGCTTTCCACGCCGCTGGCCGACGCCGAGACCGTGCGCTGGTCCGCGCTGGCGGCGGCGCTCGCCGACGCAGCGCACAACCGCGCGACCGCAACGGTTTTGGGCAGCGTGCCGTCCGGCTGGCGCAACCTGGCGTCGGGCTACCAGGTCAAGCGCTATACCGACGTCGAAGGCGACGAGCACGAGGTGCGATACCGCTTCGAGCGAAAGGCGCTGCGAGTGCCCGGCCACGAGGTGCACTTGGTTTCTGCGGCGCCCGACCGGGCGGTGCTGAGAGTCGACGGCGTGGACCGGCCGTTCGACGTCGCCCGGTACGGCGGCGATGTGTTCATCGACTCCCCCGGCGGCCCGGTGCAATTGACAGCCATCCCGCGCTTCGGAGAGCCGGGGTCGGCGCTGCAGCCCGGTTCTCTCGTCGCCCCGATGCCCGGCGCGGTGACCCGGCTCGGCGCTCAGGTCGGCGACACCGTCGCCGCCGGCCAGCCGATCGTCTGGATGGAGGCGATGAAGATGGAACACGCCGTCACCGCGCCCAAAGACGGGGTCGTCGCCGAACTCCGCGTTCAGACAGGCCAACAAGTGGAACTCGGCGCGGTTCTCGCCCGCGTCGAAAGTGAGGAGAAACCATGACCGACAACGGCTTCATCGAAAGCGAGGAACGCCAGGCGCTGCGCAAGTCGGTGGCCGCGATGGCCGCCGACTACGGCCAGGACTACTACCTCGAGAAGGCCCGCGCCGGCCAGCACACCGACGAATTGTGGCGGGAGACGGGCAAGCTGGGCTTCCTCGGCGTCAACCTGCCTGAGGAGTACGGCGGCGGCGGCGCCGGAATGTATGAGCTGTCGCTCGTCATGGAGGAGATGGCCGCCCACGGTTGCGCACTGCTGATGATGGTGGTGTCGCCGGCCATCAACGGCACGATCATCGCCAAGTTCGGCACCGACGAGCAGAAACAGCGATGGATTCCGGGCATCGCCGACGGCTCGATCACGATGGCGTTCGCGATCACCGAACCCGACGCCGGGTCGAACTCGCACCGCATCACCACGACAGCCCGCAAGGACGGCAGCGACTGGATCCTGTCGGGCCAGAAGGTGTACATCTCCGGTGTCGACCAGGCGCAGGCGGTTCTGGTGGTGGCCCGCACGGAGGAAGCCAAGACCGGCAACCTGCGCCCCGCGCTGTTCATCGTGCCCACCGATACTCCCGGGTTCACCTACACGCCGATCGAAATGGAGTTGATCAGCCCGGAGCGGCAGTTCCAGGTGTTCATCGACAATGTCCGCCTGCCCGCCGATGCCCTGGTCGGCTCGGAGGACGCCGCTATCGCGCAGCTGTTCGCGGGCTTGAACCCCGAACGCATCATGGGAGCGGCGAGCGCAGTGGGGATGGGCCGCTTCGCAATCGGCAAGGCGATCGACTACGTGAAAACCCGGCAGGTGTGGAAGACACCGATCGGTGCGCACCAGGGTCTGTCACACCCGTTGGCGCAGAATTACATAGAGGTCGAGCTGGCCAAGCTGATGATGCAGAAGGCTGCCGCGCTGTACGACAGCGGAGACGACGCCGGGGCGGCCGAAGCCGCCAACATCGCCAAGTACGCCGCTGGGGAGGCGTCAACCCGTGCGGTCGATCAGGCCGTGCAGTCGCTGGGCGGCAACGGGTTGACGAAGGAGTACGGCATCGCGGCCGCGATCACGGCGTCCCGGCTTGCCCGCATCGCACCGGTGAGCCGCGAAATGGTGCTCAATTTCGTGGCGCAGACCTCGCTCGGCCTGCCACGCTCGTACTGATGGCCGATGAGCGCTAGCGCGAAGAGCACCAAGTACGTCGACTACGAAGTCCGCGGGTCGACGGCACGGGTCACGCTCAACTCGCCGCACAACCGCAACGCGCTGTCGTCGGCACTCGTGGAGCAGTTGCATCAGGCGCTGCGCGACGCGGCCGCCGACCCGAACGTGCGCGCGGTGGTGCTCGGCCACACCGGCAGCACATTTTGCGCGGGCGCGGATTTGTCCGAGGCGTCCGAAGGCGGAGCCGACGACCGGACCCGCCAGCTGACCGAATTACTTCGGGCGATCCTCGAACTGCCGCTGCCGGTGGTCGGCGCGATCGACGGGCACGTGCGCGCCGGCGGGTTCGGGCTCGTCGGCGCCTGCGACATCGTAGTCGCGGGCCGCGACAGCACGTTCGCGCTCACCGAGGCGCGCATCGGGGTTGCGCCGGCGATCATTTCCCTGACGTTGTTGCCCAAGATGACCCCGCGGTCCGTGGGGCGCTACTACTTGACCGGCGAGAAGTTCGGTGCCGACGAAGCCGAACGCATCGGGCTGGTGACGATTGCCGCCGACGACGTGGAGGCCGTCGTCGGCACGATCACCGCCGAACTCGGCCGCGGCTCGCCGCAGGGGCTGCGCGAGTCGAAAGCGCTGACGACGGCCGCGATATTCGACGGCTTCACCGACCGGGCCGACGAGTTGAGCGCGCTGTCGGCGCGGCTATTCGCCTCCGACGAGGCACGCGAAGGCATGCTCGCGTTCCTGCAGAAGCGGGCACCGAGCTGGGTCGCCGAATGACGCGGACCGGCGTTGTTGACGGGTTTCCTGGGCAGCGCCACGGCAACGTCGTAGGCTCGGGATTGATGACCAGCAATATGCCTGCGCGTTCCGCAGAGTTGCACGCTGCCGACACCGACCGGATACAGGTCGCGCAGTTGCTGACCGACGCTGCTGCGCAGGGGCGTCTGGGGATGGACGAGTACGAGGACCGATTAGCCAAGGTCTACTCCGCTCAGACCTATGCCGAGCTGGACCGGCTCAGCGCCGACCTGCCCGGCGTCTCGATGCGGCCTCGGCGGCCGGGCGCGTCGTGCCGACCGGCGCCGTCGACGGTGCTGCTGGCGATCATGAGTGGCTTCGAGCGCCGCGGCCGGTGGAACGTGCCGGGGCGGCTGACGACGTTCGCGCTGTGGGGCGGCGGTGTCATCGACTTGCGGTATGCGGACTTCACCTGCCCTGACGTCGAAATCAAGACCTATTCGATCATGGGCGGCCAGACGATCCTGGTGCCGCCGGAGGTCAACGTCGATATTCACGGGCACGGTGTGATGGGCGCATTCGACCACGGGGCGGCGGGCACGGGGATGCCCGGCGCACCGCACGTGGTGATCAAGGGGTTTTCGCTGTGGGGCAGCGTGGGCGTCAGGCGCAAGCAGCGAAGGCACTGATTTCGATTGTCCGCAAGCGTGCACCTTTGTACGCATTACGTCGGCGTGTCGACGGACAGACACGCACGCTCGCGGGGGAAGGCTACCGGCGGCGTGACCGCAGGTAGTCGCTGACCACCGCCGCGCCCAGCCCATCGAGGTCGGGCATAACAACGCGGCCCTGCACCCGGCGCGCCACCTGGTCGATGAACCGCGCCAGGCCGGGGTCGTTGCCGAGCCGGAAAATCGTCACCTGCGCACCTGCCTTGGCGACTTCGTCAAAGCCCTTCACCGTGTGCGCGATCGTCCGGGGATGGGGCGGGTAGTCAAAGAAAACCTGCGCCGGCTCGTCGCCGCGCCCGAAGCCGCCTTCCAGGTGTGCCGTCGGCTCACCGTCGGTGACCACCAGCACCACCGGCTGCGCGGTCGGATGACGACGCAGGTGCCGTGCGGCCAGCGCCAGCGCGTGGTGCAGGTTGGTGCCTTGCTCGTAGACGCCTTCGAGCCCGGTCAGCTCGGCGGCGCTCATCGTGCGCGCATACCGGCCGAACGCGATGATCTGCAACGCGTCGGACCGAAACCTCGTGCTGACAAGGTGATTCAACGCCAACGCGGTCCGCTTCATCGGTAGCCACCGATTCTCCATCACCATCGAAAACGAGGTGTCCACCAGCAGCGCGACCGCGGCCTGGGTGCGGGTTTCGGTCTCGGACACCTCGACGTCCTCGACGGTGAGTCGAATCGGATGGCGCTGTCCCGTACCCGCTTGGCGCAGCACCGCATTGGTCAGCGTGCGCGTCACGTTCCACGGCTCGGTGTCCCCGAAGAGCCACGGTCGCGTCGCGCCGGTCAGCTCACCGGCGGCGCCGGCGCGCCGGGTCTCGCGTTCACCGTGCCGGCCCGACAACTGCTGGGCGACGTCACGCAACGCCGTTTGCCCCAACTGCCGCATGGCTTTCGGCGACAGCCGCCACTGCCCGTCGGCGCCCCGGTCGAGGAAGCCCTGGTTCAGCAGCGCCCGCTCCAGCTCCGCCAGTGTCTGCGCGTCCACGGCGGCGTCGTTCCCGAGCTGGCGCGCCAGCATGTCGAGGTCGACGTCGTCCATGGTGGCCCCGGCGTAGCTTTGCGACAGCGCCTCGGCCAGCTGCTCGAGCTCGGCGATGTCTGAAAGTGCCTGCGTGCCTTCGCCCATGCCCAGCGGGTCGTCGCCGGAGAACCGCGACGAACCGGTCCAATCCTCACCCGGCCGCGCAGCCTGCAGGTGGCTGTCGAGCCGGTTCAGCGCCTGCTGCAGCGCGGGTGAGCCGAACGCCTGCTGCGCCAACGCGTCCAGCTCGGCACGCTGATCCGGACTGAGGCTGTTGCGGAACCGCTGAGCCGCGGCCGCACGCTGGGCCAACGAGTCGAGCAGCTCCTCCACGTTTTGCGGGTTCTCGGGGAAGTACTCGCCGTGTTTGGCCATGAAGTCGTCGAAATCCTGCTGTGTGTCTTCGCCGCGTGCGTGCTTGTCCAGCAGGTCGTTGAGGTCCTCGAGCATCTCGTTGACGCGCTGGCGGTCTTCGTCGGTGGCGTTCTCCAGCGCCTGCTTCATGCCGGCGAACCGTTGGTCGAGCATCTCGCGGCCAAGCAGATCCTTGATCTGCTGGTATTTTTCGCGTGCTTCGCCGCTGCGCCATTGATAGTCGCTGAGTTCCTGAACGGCCTTCGCCGGTGACGGGGGCAATGACTCCAGCTGCAGCTCCGAGAACCGGGCGTCGTCGTCGAGAGCGCGGGCCAGCTCCTTGCGCTCGGCGAGCACCGCTTCATCGAGCAGTCGCTTGACCTCCTGCAGGGTGCCGTCAAGGTTGTTGTCCCTCAGCAACTCTCGACGACGCCGGTTCGCCTCGGCGGCCAGCCGGTCGGTGCCTCGCATGCTTTTGTTGCCGCGCCGCAACAACTCCGAGAGCGCACGCCGCGGCGAGCTGCCCTCCATCACATCTTGGCCGATCTGCTCCAGCGCGTCACGCAGGTCCACCGGCGGCGCGAGGGGATCCGGGCCACCGGTGTAGGCCGAATAGAGAGACGAGCGGCCCCGCCCCCGTCTAGCCATATACGGTCTCCCCGTCGCCGCTGACCTTGTCGATGCGCTTCGCCAAATACAGTGCTTCCAAGGCCAATTCGACTGCGGCGGCCCGTTGTCCGTCGGTGGTGGCACCCAGGCGCTGCTGGATCTTGGCGACCGCGGGAACCTCCGGGAGCGCCGCGAGCACGTCCCGCGCCGACACCCGCTCGCCGGTGGTCACGGGCGAGCCGTGCTCGACCGCGGTGACGATCGGCCCGACGTCGATGCCGCCCAACAACTTCTGCGCCGTGTCGGCGGTGGCCCTGCGCAGCAAATGCTCCAGCACCGCCTGCTCGCGGCCCTCCTCGCCGGACTCGAACTCCAGCTTTCCGCGCAGCACGTCGATCACGTTGCCCAGGTCGACCACCCGCGCCACCGGATCACGCTCTCCCAGCACGGCGGCCCGGTGGCGCGCGGACGCCGCCGCGGTCTCGGCTGCCGCGATCGCGAACCGTGCGGACACCCCGGAACGCTGGTCGACCGACCGCGACTCGCGCAGGTAGCGGGCGAACCGAGCGAGAATCTGCAACAGATACGCCGGAACCTCGGCCGCAAGGTGCGCCTCTTGACCGATCACGCCCACCTCCGCGTCGAGTTCCAGCGGGTAGTGCGTGCGGATCTCGGCGCCGAACCGGTCCTTCAGCGGGGTGATGATCCGGCCGCGGTTCGTATAGTCCTCGGGGTTGGCGCTGGCGACAACGAGCACATCCAGGGGCAGCCGCAGCGTGTAGCCGCGAACCTGGATGTCACGCTCCTCCATCACGTTGAGCATGGAGACCTGGATCCGCTCGGCGAGGTCGGGAAGTTCGTTGACGGCGACGATCCCGCGGTGTGCGCGCGGGATGAGCCCGTAGGCGATGGTCTCGGGATCGCCCAGACTGCGGCCTTCGGCAACCTTGATCGGGTCGATGTCGCCGACGAGGTCGGCCACGCTGGTGTCCGGGGTGGCCAGCTTCTCCGTGTAGCGCTCGCTGCGGTGCTTCCACGCGACGGGCAGGTCGTCGCCGATGTCCGCGGCCCGGCGGATCGAGGCGGGGGTGATCGGCGTGTACGGATGCTCGCCCAGCTCTGCGCCGGCGATCACCGGCGTCCACTCGTCGAGCAGGCCCTCCAGAGACCGCAGCAGCCGTGTCTTGCCTTGGCCACGCTCGCCCAGCAGCACGATGTCGTGCCCGGCGATCAAGGCCCGCTCCAGTTGCGGCAGAACGGTGTCGTCGAAACCGAAGATGCCGGTCCACACATCGCGGCCCTCGGCCAGCGCTTCGAGCAGATTCTCGCGGATCTCCTGCTTGACACCTCGCTCACGGTGTCCCGACGCGCGCAGCTCCCCGAGGGTCCGGGGAAGATCGTTAGGTTGGATCACCACTCCACGCTACTGCGTGATGTCGCCGGTTTCGCGCCCGGCGTAAGGTGCCTTCTTTGCTGTTTCGGCTCTCGCGCAGACTCGTGCGTCGGTATCGTTTTTAATGTCCGTCATCAATTCGGTGAGGGGGGGACAGGTGGGTGAACTGATGAGTGGTGCAGGTAGGCGATGTTTCGCTATGCCGTGCGCCCGGGTAAATCCAGGCATGCGTTTGCTGAACTTCAAGAGCGCGCTTGCTGCGCTGACGGTCATGGCGATGGCACTTGTCGGGACCGCTGTTCCCGGCGCGGCTGCGGTGACATCTTCAGAGCTGACAGTGGCCTCCGTGTCGCCGAAGGCAGGAGAAAGGGTGGGTGTGGCCGCAACGGTGACGGTGACCTTCGCCACGCCGGTCGCGAGCCGCGCCGCGGCGGAGCGCTCTTTCACTGTCGACGCGCGGAGTATGCCGTCCGGGCAGTTTTCCTGGCCCAACGACCGGACTCTGGAGTTCAAGCCCGACGGATACTGGCCGGCGCACAGCGTGATCCCGTTGTCGGTCGGCGGATTCAAGACCGACATCACCACCGGCGCGCTCGTCCAGGGTGTGGCCGACATCTCGGCGCATACCTTCACGGTAAGCATCGACGGGGCGCTTGCGAGGACGATGCCGGCGTCGATGGGCAAGCCGAGCCGCCCGACCCCGATCGGCAGTTTCAGCGTGCTGTCGAGAGAACGAAGCGTCGTGATGGATTCACGAACGATCGGGATTCCGCTGAGCGACCCGGACGGCTACAAGATCACCGCTTACTACGCCGAGCGCATCAATGGCGGCGGCGTCTATGTGCACTCGGCGCCGTGGTCGGTGGACTCGCAGGGCTACGCGAACGTCAGCCACGGCTGCATCAACCTCAGCCCTGACAACGCATCGTGGTACTACAACACCGTCCACATCGGCGATCCGGTGGTCGTCCAGGCGTAGTGGCCGCAGAACCGACACGCCACCGGCTCAGTGCGCGAAGTGCCTCGCCCCGGTGAGGTAGAGCGTCACACCGGCCGCCGCGGCCGCCGAGGTGACGACGTCGTCGCGCACCGAGCCGCCCGGGTGCACGATCGCCGTGACGCCGGCAGCCGCCAACGTCTCCAGCCCGTCGGGAAACGGGAAGAACGCGTCGGACGCGGCGACGGCACCCCGCACCCTGTCCCCGCCACGCTCGACGGCCAGCCGCGCCGCGTCGACCCGGTTCACCTGACCCATTCCGACCCCGACGGTCGCGCCGTCCTTGACGACGACGATCGCGTTGGACTTGACCGCGCGGCAGGCGCGCCACGCGAACTTCAGATCGGACAGCGTCGCCGGATCCGCCGGATCCCCCGCGGCCCGGCTCCAGTTCGCTGGGTCGTCGCCGATAGCGTTCAGCGCGTCGCGCTCCTGCAGCAGCACCCCGCCCGAGACCTGCTTGAACTCGAGGCCACCGACCGCAGGCTCGGACGCCAGCAGCACCCGGATGTTCTTCTTGCGGGCCAGCACCTCAACCGCGCCGTCTTCGTACGCGGGGGCGATGATCACCTCGGTGAAGATGTCGGCGACGGTTTGGGCCATGTCGACAGAAACCGTGGTGTTGGCCGCGATCACCCCGCCGAACGCACTCACCGGATCGCAGTCGTGGGCCTTGCGGTGGGCATCGGCCACCGAAACCGACGAGATCGCGATGCCGCACGGGTTCGCGTGCTTGATGATCGCCACGCACATCTCGTCGTGGTCGAACGCCGCCCGCCATGCCGCGTCTGCGTCGGTGAAGTTGTTGTAGGACATCTCTTTTCCGTGTAGCTGCTGCGCCTGCGCCAAGCCCGGCCACGCCGAGTCGTCGACGTAGAGCGCCGCCCGCTGGTGCGGGTTCTCGCCGTACCGCAACACCGCCGTCCGCCGCCATGTCCCGGCAAACCACGCGGGCAACGGTTCGCCGTCGCGGGTCAAGACGGATTCCATCCACACCGCCACTGCAACGTCGTACTCGGCTGTGTGCCGAAATGCCAATGCCGCCAGCTTTTTTCGCTCATCGAGGGTGAAGCCGCCGGCCCGGACCGCGGCGAGCACACCGTCATACCCGAGCGGATCGGTGACCACCGCGACGCTGGGATGGTTCTTGGCCGCAGCGCGCACCATCGCGGGTCCGCCGATGTCGACCTGCTCGACGCACTCGTCGACGCCGGCGCCCGAGTTCACTGTCTCGGTGAACGGGTACAGGTTGACGACCACCAAGTCGAACGGCGCGATCTGGTGCCGCTGCAACTCCGCAATGTGGTCGGGTTTGCGGGTGTCGGCGAGCAGCCCGGCATGCACCATCGGGTGCAACGTCTTGACCCTGCCGTCGAGGATCTCGGGGAAGCCGGTGACGAACTCGACCGGCGTCACCGGAACGCCGCTGTCTGCAATGGTTTTCGCGGTGGAGCCGGTCGAGACGATGTCGACACCCGCGTCGTGCAACTCGCGCGCCAGATCTGGCAGACCGGTCTTGTCGTAGACGCTGATCAGCGCGCGCCGGATCGGCCTGCGGCCGAGTTGTCCAGTCATCCTATGGTTGCCTTTCGTCCGATCCAGGTCACGCCGCCGGTGGCCACGTCGGCGATCACCTCTGCCAGCAGCCGTCTTTCGACGACCTTGATCCGTTCGTGCAGGCTCGCTTCGTCGTCGTCGTCGCGCACCGGGACGACCTCCTGCGCCAGAATCGGCCCGGTGTCGGTGCCGGCGTCGACGAGATGCACCGTGCAACCGCTGACCTTGACGCCGTAGTCGAGCGACTCGGGCACGGCGTGCGCGCCGGGGAAGGCCGGCAGCAGCGCGGGATGCGTGTTGATAATGCGGCCCATGTAGCGCGAAAGAAACTGTGGACCAAGTATTTTCATGAACCCGGCGGAGATGATCAGATCCGGCTGGTGTGCGGCGGTGGCCTCGGTGATCGCGGCGTCCCAGGCCCCGCGGTCGGAATGGTCCGCCAGCCGCACGCGGTAGACCGGGACGTCGGCGGCCTTCGCGATGTCGACGGCGGGGCAGTCGCGGTCGACGCCGACCGCAACGACGCGGCCCGGATAGTCCCCGACGGCCGCCGCCAGCAGCGACGCCAGCAATGATCCCGTTCCGGAGGCCAGCACCACGAGCCGTGCCGGCACGTTCGGCGGCACGCGGAGCGGCTGTCGCACGTTGGCAGCCTAATCGGCGGGATCGGGGATGTCGCCGCCACCCGCAGGCGGTTCCCCAACGACGTCGGTGTCGGGCTCGAAGTCCGGCTCCGCCAAGGGCGCCGGTTCCGGCTCCGGTTCCGGCTGGGGCTTCGGTGTCGGCTGGGGCTTCGGCCGGGGCCGTCGGGCAATGCCACCGGCCATCGCCACGGTGAGCCCGCCGATCCCGGCGAACCACAGGAACACGGCGGGCACGAACGTGGCTTGCTCCACGCCGACGTCGCCGAAGTTGCCGAGCCGCCCGCCGGCGGCGTAGCCGAGCAGCGCCATCACCGCCGTCGCCACCACGGCGGCAACCGCCAGCTTGGCGAACGCGGCCGGCGCCGGCAGCGGGCGCTTGGCGCACTGCTGGCCCAACGCGACGCCGGCTGCCGCGGCGGCGATCAGCCAGATCACCCAGATCGGGCCCAGCGGGGGCGTCGGCGCCGCGGCGAGCACGGGCAACGCGGGAATGTCGCCGCCGAACACGGTGAACGCGCTGAACGTCGCGATCCCGATGTGCGCACTGGAGCCGACCGCGACCGCCGACGTCCCGACGATCACGTTGGGCAGGTACAGCACCGACAGCACCGTCAGGCTGAACTGTCCGAACAGCGAGTCGGTGACCGAGTAGAGCTCGTGCATCGCGCCCCAATGCACGATCAGCGACAACGCGGTGATGGCACCCGACAACCCAAGCAGCGCAAGCACGCCGGCCGTAGCCGCGCGAACGGAGTCCACGAGCCACAGCGGCAGCGACAACGTCTGCAGCAGCCGCGGCCCGGTCCGGGTCCCGACACCCCACACGGCGCCGATGCCGTGCACGGCAAGGACGCCGCCGAACGCCCGCAGCGCGTTCGGCGTCTGCAGCTCCGTCAGCACCGACCCAGCGTCATGGATCACGGCCAGCGCGATCGCCGTCATCAACAGCGGGCCGCCCAGCGCCGACGCGACGGTCCAGCGGATCACGAACCACGAAGCGGTCACCGGCGTCGCGCGGCCGGTGGTGCGCGCGACGCCCCAGACCATCGCCAGCACCGGCAGCAGCGGCATCACTGCCAGCTCGCGGCCGCCGATGGTCACCGGAACCTGGTGCACACCGAGCCACATGCTTGCGATCGCGCCCAATGCGCCGGTCATGTCGCTGTTGGCGGCGACCAGCTCAATGAGCACGACGGCGGCGATCACCAACAGCGCCACCAGGGATGGACCGAACGCAACCGTCAGCAGGTCCCGCGCCTGGCGCGGACCCGCTGCCCCGCTGGGGCCCGCTAACGGCCTAGAAGCCACGCCTTTCTATGACGGGGGAGGGCCGGACGGCGAAGACGACTG
>Ga0055451_10000219_pt1 | contig 22177 bp, 17 predicted proteins | sample China_Galinas_PW_3_FD_57745 | JGI IMG/M metagenome (GOLD analysis project Ga0055451, IMG submission 57745) | Wetland microbial communities from San Francisco Bay, California, USA, that impact long-term carbon sequestration - China_Galinas_PWB_D2 | ecosystem: Environmental > Aquatic > Marine >... | reverse complement strand
CCCCAGCCCTGGGCGGCAAGGACTACGACCGCTGGTACACCATCGAGATGGAGGGCAAGCGGGCCGGCTGGATGCACACCATCCAGAACACCACCGGCGACCGGATCGAGACCCTCTCCGACTCGCGCATCGACGTCAAACGCGGCTCCAGCACCGTCTCGATTGTGATGTCGAGCGCGTTCAAGGAGACACGCGGCGGCAAACCACTCTGGATGGAATCGGTCATGAAGTTTGGGGCCGGCGAGGTCCGCCAGGACTTCACGTTCACGGACAAGAGCCTCGAAGAGCTCGCGGCAGACGCGATCAAGGTCGGCGAGATCGACGAGGAGCTCGCCGGGCTCAGGAAGAAGATCGAGTCGGCCCAGAACGAGCTCGCCAGGTGGGACCTGCAGGCCGCCGAGCCCGGCGACATCGTCTATCCAGACGAGATGCGCGCCGCCGCCGAGAAGGACCCGACGCTCTCGTCGTTGCGCAAGCAGGTCTCGGACGCCGAGGGCGAGGTCAAGCGCCTCCGCGATGCCGGCGACCCCGATGGGAAGCATGAGCTGGAGCAGAAGCAGCACAAGCTCGACGCGCTCCGTCAGGAACTCCAAGCAAAGACGGACAAGTTCCTCCGCGGGTTGTTCGACGTGAAAGTCGATGCCGCGCAGAAGAAGCTCGATCAACTCAAGGCGCAGGAATCGAAGCTGGACGATCGGCGCAGAGCCGCGGAAGCGCGGAAGAAGGTCGTGTGGGTCACGGAGTCGGGCGGGCAGCGGACCGAGCAGGACGCGCCCGTGCCGCTGGGCATCTGGCTGACGCCCGCGGCGGCAGACGACTACGTCACGAAGCGGATCGCCGCCGGCGCCACCGAGATCAGCATCTGCACGATCGATCCCTCGTTCGGACTCGCGACGTTCATCGCCACCCGCAGCGAGCCCACGCCCGAGACCATCACGGCCAAGGGGCGCGAGATCAAGGCAACGCGCTGGGTGCTCACCAACAGCATCACCCCGGACATCGACTCGATCGAGTACACCGACGCGAGCGGCGACACGATCCTCTCGACGATGAACATCGGCGGCATCCCCGTGACGATGCGTGCGACGACGCGCGAGGCAGCGATGCGAGAGCTCGACCCGCCCGAGATGATGGTCTCGACGCTGGTGAGCGCCGGCGGGCCGATCGCGAACGCACGGACCTCGCGCCGTGCGAGCTACGTGCTCAGCATGTCCGACGCCGAGCTGCCGGACCTGCCCACCGAGGGCGCCCAGCGGGTGACGCGCATCGACGAGCGCTCGGCACGGGTGCAGGTGGACGCCGACCACCCCGCGCCGGCCGGCGAGGTGGACCGCGACGTGATGCTCGGCTCGTCGTCGATGATCGACCCGACCGACGAGAAGGTGAAGGAGCTGACAAAGGACGCGGTGCGCACGGCGTCGGACCGTCCCGCCGACCAGGCCGAGGCGATCCGCCGCTACGTGCACCGGTACGTGCGCGAGAAGTCGCTGGGTGTGGGCTTCGCCGGCTCGGGCGAGGTGGCGCGGACGCGCGAGGGCGACTGCACCGAGCACGCGGTGCTGCTGGCGGCGATGCTGCGTGCCGACGGCATCCCCGCCCGCGTCGCCAGCGGGCTCATCTATGTTCCGAGTTTCGCCGGCGCCACCGACGTGTTCGGGTACCACATGTGGGCGCAGGCGCTGCTCGAGGTTGACGGCACGGAGCGCTGGGTCGATCTCGATGCGGTGCTGGACGACGAGCCGTTCGACGCCACCCACATCGCGCTCGTGGTCACGCCGCTCGAAGAGGGGCAGGGCCCGACCGCGATGGCCGCGATGGCCCCGCTGCTCGGACGCCTCCAGATCAAGGTCGAGTCGGTCGAATGACCACGGACCTGCCGAGCCTGCCCCCCCGCGACCCCGCCGGGCACAAGGGGACCTTCGGGACCGTGTCGGTTATCGGCGGCTCTGCGGGCGACCCGCGGATGATCGGGGCGCCGGCGCTGGTGGCGCGGGGGGCCCTGCGGACCGGGGCGGGGCTGGCGAAGCTCGTGATGCCCGCCCCTGTGCTCGACGCCGGGCTGGTGGTCGAGCCCTCGGCCACCGGGCGGGCGCTGCCCACCGACGCCTCCGGGCGTGTGGTGCCGCATGAGGCAGCAGCGGTGATCGACGACGCGGCGGACACCTCGGAGTGCGTGGTGGTCGGGCCGGGTCTGGGCGGCGGGGCGGAGGTCGAGTCGCTGGCGCTGCGTGTCATCGGACGCGAGGGGTGCCCGGTCGTGATCGACGCCGACGCGATCAACGCGCTGGCGCGGGTGCCGGATCTGTCGCGCGAGCTGCGGGCCCGGGCGGTCTTCACGCCGCACCCGGGAGAGTTCCGGCGTCTGGCAGAGTCGGTGAAGGTGCGCGCGCCGGGCACCGACGCGTCGTCACGCACCGAGGCGGGCGGCGAGCTGGCGCGTCGGCTCGGCGCGATCGTCGTGCTTAAGGGCGCGGGGACCGTGGTCAGCGACGGGCAACGCTCGTGGACCTGCCCGACGGGGCACGCCTGCCTGGCGACGGCGGGCACGGGCGACGTGCTCTCGGGGGTGATCGCGGGCCTGGTCGCGCAGTTCGTGGCGCCCCCCCCACCGGCGGGTCTGCCGGAGTCGGTGCGCGAGCGGGTGCCGGTCCCGCCGGGGCGACCCTTGAGCCTGTACGACGCGGCGCGGGTGGCGGTGTGGGCGCACGGGCGCGCGGGTGAGCTGTGGGCGGAGCGCCACGCCCCGGGCGGGCTGCTGGCGCGCGAGCTGGCCGACCTGATCCCCGCGGCGCTGGGCGAGCGGCGTTAGTCTTCGAGGCGGCGCGGACGCACCGACGACACCATCCGGATCAGTGGCGTATCGATGTCGGTGACAATGGTGTCGGCCTGGTCCTGGCGCTGCCCGACCGTCAGGTCGATCGTCGCCCGGCGCAGGCGCGGCCCGGGCTCGTACTCGAGGGTGAAGACGGCGTCCTTCACGCGGTACATCACCGTCTGGGTCACCGGTGAGCCGAGCGCAACCCCGCCCTGCATGGTGGTGATGGTGGCGTCGAGGCGGTACGGGCCGAGGTCGCCGGTCTGGGCGACGCGGCTGATCTGCCACACCTGCTTGACCTCGTTGATGGGGTTGACGTCGTGGTGAACGATCGCGGTGAACTCGAGCGTGTTCGTGGTGATCTCCGGGGTGGCGAGCGGGTTGGATGGGTAGGGCCCGAACTCCTCGCCGTTGCGGATCAGCGAGGTCAGGCGGTGCATGGTGAGGCGCGTGGAGACGTTGATCGCGGCCGACTCGGTGGTGGCCTTGTAGCTCTTGAACGAGGCGTCGAGCGCCGAGAGCGACGCCGCGAGCAGCGTCGAGCTGATCGTCAGCGCGATCAGGAACTCGATGAGGCTGAAGCCGCGGCGTCGTGGTGTGCGCTGCATCAGAACTTCCCTTCCGCGTACGAGCCGCCGACCGGGTCGATCTGCATCGGGAGCTGGATCCCGTTGGGCAGCGACATGTCCGGGTCGAAGTGGATATCGACCTGCCCGTACCCGTTGAACGGGATGGCGACCGAGCCGGCGGGCTGGGGCTCGAACGGGCTGACGTCGGCGATGCCGTCGCCGTTGGTGTCCCACCCGGCGATCCTCTGCCCGCCGACCACCGGCAGCGTCTCCGGGTCGAGCGACTCCTCGTCGCCGTCGTTGGGACCGAAGTACCCGATCGACGTGTTGAACAGGGATGGATTGCCGACGGGGTTGCCCAGGTGGTCCTGGAGCGGGCCCTGCCCGGCGGTCGGCGCAAAGGTGAGCAGCAGGGCGCCGTCGATGGTGGTGTTGCCGCGCACGTCGAGCACGCCGGCGATGATCGCGCCCTTGAGCTCGACGTTCTGGGTCGTCGGGCTGTTGAACTGCCCGATGTCCACCGAGTAGTTGGGCAGGAGCATCGAGCTCCTCTCGATCACGTCGAGGTCGTCGGGGTCCGGGTTGAGCAGCGAGTTGCCCGGCTCATCCGGGTGCGAATCGACGAACTGCGTCGAGCCGGTGAACTGGAGTTTGTTGCGTGAGTGCGTGTATTCCAGCGGCGTGTCCGAGACGACCGAGCCCACGAACATGCAGTCGTGGAAGCGGATGTTGTTCGACCACGGACGCGTGTCGATCACGCGGAACGTGCCGCCGTTGTACGTGATCATCAGCGGCTCGGGGAGTTGGGAGTAGTCGGTGGGGTCGTAGGTCGGGATCTCGCTGTTGAGGATGTCTGCCTTATCCAGCGGGCTGACCGCGCGCATGAGGTACTTCCCGCTGGCGGGGTCGAACGAGGGCGACGCGCCGATGTAGACCTCCGAAGAGTCCTCGCCGGGGTCGTCGCCGTAGGTCGTGCGGTCGTAGACCGGCGTGGGGTGGGTGTCGCCGCTCTTCATCTCGAGCTTTCCGTAGTTGCTCCAGTGCGCGTGGGTGTTGTCCGAGTACGAGTGGACCCACGTGACACCGGCGAAGGTGCAGTTGACGAACAGCGCGTTGGTGCCCATCGGGATCTGCACGTCCTTGAACTCGAAGTTCTCGTAGACCGGGCGGTAGTACCAGTCCGCGAAGTTCGGGCTGTTGAACGGCATCGCCTCGAAGTAGGTGTTCGGGTCGTTCCAGTTGTCGGGCAACCCGTCGCCGTCCGTGTCCGGGTCGAGCCTCAGGAAACGCGGCACGAGCTTCCCGCCGGCGCCGACCGTCCCCGGGCTGGTCGTCTCGACGTACGTCGCCAGGTCGGTCACGGAGACGCCGAGCTGATCGGCCACCTGCTTGGGGAACGACTCGCCGTCCACCGCCGCCTTCAGGTCGGTCGCGGCCGCCGCGAACGTCGATGAGTCGAACACCGGCAGCGTCTCCGCGGACGCGCCGAACTCCATCGCGTACTCGTCCTCCCCCGGAGAGATCGGCCCGCGCAGCAGGTCCTGATAGTTCGGGTTCGCGGCGTTCCAGTCGCTCTGCGTGGCGCGGAAGGAGAGCTTCCCGTGCACCTTCGCGTAGGCGTCGAGGCGGTCGATGTACCCGTCGAGGTACCCCAGCGCGTTGTCCGACGCCGTCCCGTAGATCGGGTCGATGTCGAGGAAGTCCTCGCCCGAGTCCTTGACCCCGTTGCGGTTCAGGTCGTCGAAACCCCACACCCCATTGCGGTTGCGGTCGGGTGTGCCCTTGTCGATGAGACTCGCGAGGTCGGGGTCCACGGGGTTGCCGCCCGAGTCCACGAACTCGGTCGCGATGTTGACCCGGTTGTCCCCGTCGGCGTCGTAGTGGTTGATGAAGATGTCGAACTCGTCGATGTACCCGTCTCCGGTGGCGTCGGCGAACGCGCCCGTGTCCGGCGAGCCGTCGCCGTCGTAGTCGGCGGGCGTCAGCCCGCTCGCCCCCTCGACCGGGTGCGATTCACGGAGCCGGTTGTCCCCGTCCACGTCGGCGGCGGCCAGGGCGGCGAAGAAGTCGTCGTACTTGGCGTCGAGGGTTGCGTCCATCCCGTAGAAGTCGGAGTGGAGGACCATCGGGTCGCCGTTGACCTCCGTGACGTCGTCGTACGCTGCCCCGAGGTTGCCCTCGACCATCACGTTCTTGCCGATCAGGACGCGGCTGGGGCTGATGATCGCGTGGTTGACCCGCTTGACGAAGCGGAAGTCCTTCATGATGGTGCGCGTGATCGGCCTCGGGTTGTCGGCCGCGTCACGCGCCGTCCCGGCGTACGCGGTGTCGATCCCCGTGACGATGGCGCGGATGTCCGTCCCGTTCGCCAGCGGGGCGTAGGTGATCTGGAACATCTCGGGAGCGCTCCCGGCCGGGCCGGCGACCGGCACCGCCGGCGTCACCAGCCAGTCGGTCAGCTTGTACTCGAGCGGGTCCACGCCCGCGGGCGCCGCGACAAACTGCGGCGCCGCCACCCCCTGCGAGGTGTCGATGTTCGCGTCCGCCGCGTGGTTGTTGAGCAGCGCCTGCCCGAGCCCTGCCGGGCTGTTGGTCTCGACGTACCCGCTGGGCGGCGCGGTCACCGTCACCGCCCCGTACCCCGTCAGGTTCCCACGCCACAGGTCCCACCCGAACGTCCCGTCGATGTCGCTGTGGGCGACGATGAAGCGGTTCGCGGCCTCGCTCAGCCGCGCCTCGGCCACCGCCAGCCCCGTCTCGGCGGCTCCCATCGCCTTGACCACGTGGATGTGCGTCGCCGCGGTCCTGATGTTGCCCTTGCTCGAGATCGCCATCGCCGCAACCAGTGAACCGAAGAGGATCAGAAGGATCATCGCCAGCACGGAGACCGCGCCGCGCCTGCGGGCGGCGTTCGGTTTGCGCATACGCATCGCGTTCCTCCAGGGCCTCTCGATCACGGTACGATCCACTCGACGTCCGTCACGTCCTCCGGCTGCGGATCCAGCACACCCTGGTAGGTCAGCGTGACCGTCACGCGCAGCGGGTAGCGTCCGATGCCGATTCCCTCCGGGTCGGTCGCCAGCGTCGCCAGTGACATCACGGTCGACGTGTTGAACGGCATGATCGGCTGCACGCTGACCCTCTGGACCCACCCCTGCATCGGCTCGTCCACGCCGGCAACCTGCACGACGTCACCGTTGTTATCGACCTCGGGGATGACGTGCCCGAACGCGTCGATGGGGCCGGGAAGGTCGCCGTCGGTCGGATCCGCGTTGCCGATGTAGCTGAACTCCAGCCCGTCGAAGTCGTCCACGTCGTCGAGGTCGTCCACGGTGAACTCGTTGGGCTCGACGCCCCAGCCCGAGATCACGGGCGACCCGCCCGAGCTGTCCACCTCGATCCCGGTGACCGGGTCGTGCCTGGGCATGTACCTGGTCATCTCCCGGATCTCGTTGGCCAGGAAGGCGCCGGTCGAGGCCTGGCTCGACCAGTTGTTCGAGCGCATGAATGCCTGTTGCGCATCGACCATCGCGACGATGCCCACCCCGATAATCACGGTGGTCATCGCCGCTTCGATCAGCGTAAAGCCTCGGCGTCGGCGCATTGAAGCCCTCCGGGCCATCGGCCCACCGGGGCGCCGCAACCGCGCCCCGTCCGGGGCGAAGTATCGGTTACTTCACGAGCTGGCTCATCTTGAAGATCGGCAGAATGATCGCCATCGCGATGAATCCGACGATTGCACCCATCACGAGGATCATGAGGGGCTCGATGAGGCTCGTGACCGTCTTGATCGTATCGCGCAACGCCTTCGCGTAGTACGCCGAGATCTCGTCCAGAACCTCGCCGAGCTTACCGGACTCCTCGCCCGCGCCGATCATCTGCACCACCGCCTTGGGCAGCAGTGTGTCACGCTGCAGCGGCGCGCTGATCTTCTTGCCCTGCTTGACGCTCGTGTACACGCGCTTCCACAGCCCGCTGAACATGCGGTTGCCCGACACGTCGGCCGTGATCATCAGCGTGTCCAGCATCGGCACACCAGCGTTGATCAGCTGCCCCATCGTCTGCAGCGAACGGCTGATGTACAGCGAGCGGAACATCGCCCGGAAGATCGGGACCGTCAGCTTCATCTTGTCGATCCAGAACCGCCCCACGTCCGTGCGGCTGAACAGGAAGAACGACAGCGCCGTCCCGACCACGCCCCCCACGATGAACGGCCACTGAGCGATCACGAACTGGCTCGTCGCCATCAGGAACTTCGTCGCCCAGGGGAGCACGTCTTCCTTGCCCTCGAACACCTGGTAGAACCGGGGTAGCACGAACGTGAGCAGGAAGATCGTGACGCCCACCGCCATCACGCCGATGATCGCCGGGTAGATCGACGCGCCGATCACCATCTTTCGCGTCTCGAGCTGCTGGGCGATGTACCCGCCGATGCGGTCGAGCATCTCCGCGAACGAGCCCGACATCTCGGACGCCTTGACCATGTTGATGTACAGCGGGTTGAACAGCTTCGGGTGCTTGGCGATCGCCTCGCTGAACTGCTTGCCGCTCTCCACGTCGCTGCGGAGCTGGTTGATGACCTTCTTGAACCCGGCGTGAGTCTGCTGCTCGGCGATGCCCTCCAGCGCCGCCCTCAGGTTGATGCCAGCGCGGATCATGACCGCCAGCTGACGCGTGAAGTCCAGCACGTGCTTCTGCCCGGGTCTCGACGCGTTCAGTTCCCGCAGGGCACCGAACAGCGACGACGCCGCCTGCCCCTGCGCCGGCGCGATCCCGATGACGTGCAGCCCCTGGTTGCGCAGCACCGCCGCCGCCGTCGCGACGGTGTCCGCGGCCAGCTCCCCACGCTGGACCTGCCCGTTGGCTGTCCGGACCTGATAGCGGTATGTCGGCATGCGGTCCTACCCCTCTCAGGCGACCAGCTGACGCTCCAGCTTGTCGGGGAACGCGGCCTGGGCGATCGCGTCCTCCTTGCTCACCATCCCGTTGAAGTACAGCTCCGCGATCGATGAGTCCAGGCTCGACATCCCGATCGACCGGTTCGTCTCGATCACGTTCGGGATCTCGAACGTCCGGTTCTCGCGGATCAGGTTCCGCACCGCCGGCGTGCACAGCAGCGTCTCCACCGCCGGCACCATCCCCGGGCGGTCGATCCGGCTGAACAGCGTCTGGCTCACCACCGCCTGCAGCGTCCCGGCGAGCATCGATCGGATCTGGTTCTGCTGAGTCGCCGGGTACATGTCGATGATGCGCTCCACCGTCTGCGACGCGTTGACCGTGTGCAGCGTCGAGAGCACGAGGTGCCCGGTCTCGGCGGCCGAGATCGCCAGGCTCGACGTCTCCAGATCACGCATCTCGCCGACCAGGATGATGTCCGGGTCCTGACGCAGCGCGTGCTTGAGCCCCGACGCGAAGCTCGGCATGTCGCGACCCAGCTCGCGCTGCTCGATCAGGCACTGGTCGCTCTCGAACAGGTACTCCACCGGGTCCTCGAGCGTGATGATGTGCTTGCGGTAGCGCTGGTTCATCGCCTGGATCATCGCGGCCAGCGTCGTGCTCTTGCCCGACCCCGTGTCGCCGGTGACCAGCACCATCCCGCGCGGCAGGTACGTCAGACGCGCGATCACCTCCGGCAGGTTCAGCGCGGTCAGCGGCGGCACGTCGGTCTTGATCATGCGCAGCGCCATACCGATCGCGCCCGTCTGCATGTGCGCGTTCACGCGGTACCGCGCCAACTCCGGGACGTGGTACGAGAAGTCCGCGTCCTTGTTCTGCTGGAACATCTTCACCGTCTCTGGCGCCGCCATCTCGCGGAACACCCGCTCGGCGTCCTCCGCCGAGATCTCCGGAAGGTCCAGCGGCTCCATCACCTGGTGCACCCGGATCGTCGGCGGTTGCCCCGCGATCAGGTGGATGTCCGACGCGTCCGCTTCGTACGCGGCCTGCAGCACCTCGAGCAAGTTCACGGCATGCCTCCTCGCGATCCGGCGCAGCCCGACCCGGGCCCGACCGTTGATCGGTGCTTCCCGCCCCCGGATTGACCCGGCAAACCACGCAAGCTCCGCCGACCCTGCGGTCTGCGCCGACTGCGCCGACACGGCGCGCAGACCCCACCGCGTCCACCAGGCGTTATCCCGCCGCCCGGTCCCGCGCCGCGACGGCCAGACGGTCGGCCCGCTCGTTCTCGGGGTGCCCCTCGTGCCCCCGGATCCAGTGGAACCGCACGTCGTGACGCTCCCGCAGCGCGTCGAGCCGCTCCCACAACTCGCGGTTCTTGACCGGCTGCTTGCCCGACGTCCGCCACCCGCGACGCTTCCACGACGCCATCCACTCGCTCAGACCCTTGAGCACGTACTGCGAGTCCGAATAGAGATCGACAAACGAAGGCGCCCTGAGGGCGGCGAGCCCCTCGATCGCCGCGGTCAGCTCCATCCGGTTATTGGTGGTCTCGGGCTCGCCGCCGGATTCCTCGTGCTCGGCACCGGTCGCCCGATCGCGGAGGATGTACGCCCACCCGCCGGGCCCGGGGTTGCCCGAGCAGGCGCCGTCGGTGAAGAGCTGGACGTGGGGCTTGGACACGGGGCGCGAGGATAGCCCGTGCGCGGGGCCCGCGCCGCCGAGTACCATCGGCCATGCCCCCCGCCACCCCGTCGGTCCACCGCTTCGAGGTCCACCCGGCCGAGCCCGACGACCCACGGGGCGCGCAGGCCCTGGCGTTGGCCCGCTCGGCGGGTCCCGGCGTACGCTCGGTGCGCGTCGCACGGGTCTACCTGATCGAGGGCGAGCTCGGGCAGGACCAGCTCGACACGATCGCCGATCGGCTGCTGACCGACCCCGTGGCCGAGCGCTGCGTGAGCGGCGCCGGCGACCCGGACGAACGGGCCGTGGTCGAGGTCCACCCGTTGCCGGGCGTGATGGACCCGGCCGCCGCCAGCGTGCGCGACGCCGTCCGTGACCTCGTCGGTCAGAACACCGAGGTCTCGACCGGGTGGCGCTACGAGTTCGAGGGCATCGACCACGCCGAGGCAAGGCGCAGGGTCGAGGCGGTGTTCGCCAACTCGGCCGTCCACGCCGTTCACGACGGCGCGTTCTGCCCCGACGAGCTGCCACGCGGGCGCTCGTACGAGTTCTCACGCACGCACGTCCCGCTCCGCGAGTTGGAAGACGCCGAGCTGGAGCGCCTCAGCCGCGACGCCCACCTCTTCCTCTCGCTCGACGAGATGCGAGCCATCCGCGACGAGTACCGGCGCCTCGGGCGCGAGCCCACCGACATCGAGCTCGAGACCCTCGCTCAGACCTGGTCCGAGCACTGCGTCCACAAGACGCTCAAATCTCGCATCCGGTACACAGAACATCCAGCCCCGAGCGCGAGCGAGGGGATCTCCTCGATCGACTGGAACAACCGCCCCGGGCACACCCTCAACCCCGACGGGTCGGTTACGATCGACAACCTGCTCAAGTCAACCGTTGCGGCCGCGACGCACGAACTCATCGCCGACGGGCTCGACTGGACGCTCTCGGTCTTCGTGGACAACGCGGGCATCATCCGCTTCGACGACGACCACGCGGTGTGCGTCAAGGTCGAGACCCACAACCACCCCAGCGCGATCGAGCCGTACGGCGGCGCGGCCACCGGAATCGGCGGGTGCATCCGCGACGTCATTGGCACCGGGCTCGCCGCCAAACCTATCGCCTCGACCGACGTCTTCTGTGTCGCCAACCCCGACGCCATCGCCCCCGCCGGCTGTCTCCCGCCACGCCGCATCCTCACCAACGTCGTCGCCGGCGTGCGCGACTACGGCAACCGCATGGGCATCCCCACCGTCAACGGCGCCGTCTGGTTCGACGACCGTTACGTCGGCAACCCGCTCGTTTTCTGCGGCTCGATCGGGCTCATGCCCGCCCACATGACCCACGGCGACGCCGAGCCCGGCGACCTGATCGTCGCCCTCGGCGGACGCACCGGGCGCGACGGCATCCACGGTGCCACCTTCTCCAGCACCGAACTCACCGACACCCACGCCGACGAGTTCTCCCACGCCGTCCAGATCGGCAACGCCATCGAGGAAAAACGCGTCCTCGACGCGATCCTACGTGCACGGGACTACGTCCCCGACGGGGCGCAAGGCACACGGCACAAGGCACAAGACTCCGAATGCCGAATGCCGAATGCCGAATGCCTCTTTCGCGCCATCACCGACTGCGGCGCCGGCGGCTTCAGCTCCGCCGTCGGCGAGATGGGCGAGAAGATCGGGGCCGAGGTCCACCTCGAACGAGCCCCGCTCAAATACGCCGGGCTGAGCTACACCGAGATCTGGATCTCCGAGGCCCAGGAGCGCATGGTCCTCGCCGTCCCTCCCGACAACCTCGGCGCGCTCCGGCAGATCTGCGACGAGGAGCACGTCGAATTGGCCGTCCTCGGCACGTTCGGCACACTGGAGCGCGAGCTGATCCTCAACTACGACGGCGCCGAGGTCGGGCGCCTGCCCATGGCGTTCCTCCACGACGGCATCCCCACGCCCGAGCGTGAAGCAACCTGGTCACCTCCCGCCGCTCCGCCACTCCGCCACTCTGCCACTCCGCCACTCCCCCAACCGTCCATCCGCGAGGCACTGCTCAAGCTCCTCGCCCACCCCAACATCGCGTCCAAGCACTGGATCGTCCGCCAGTACGACCACGAGGTGCAGGGGCGCACGGTCGCCAAGCCGCTGGTCGGCCCGCTCGGGCGCGGGCCCGCCGACGCCGCGGTCATCGAACCCGTCCCCGGCTCGGGTCGCGGGCTCGCGATCGCCTGCGGGCTCGCGACCAACCTCGGCGACCCCGAACGGGGCGGCGACCCGTACCAGATGGCGCTGGGCGCGATCGACGAGTGCGTCCGCAACCTCGTCTGCGTCGGCGCCGACCCCGACCGCATCGCGATCCTCGACAACTTCTGCTGGCCCAGCTGCGCCAAGCCGGAGAATCTCGGCTCGCTCGTCCGCGCGGCCGAGGGCTGCTACGACGGCGCCAAGGCCTACCGCACGCCCTTTATCTCCGGCAAGGACTCGCTCAACAACCAGTTCACTACCGACGATGGCCGCACCATCGAGATCCCCCCCACACTCCTCATCACCGGCGTCGGCGTTGTCCCTTCCCTCGACCGTGTGGTCAGCATGGACGCGAAGCGAGCCGGCTCGCGTCTCCTTCTCATCGGCGAAGAGAACCCGGGCGGGCTCGGCGGGAGCACGTGGGCGCGAGTGTTCGGCCGTACTGAAGCTCCGCCCCCGACGCTCGACCTCGAGACCGGGACCAACGCCGCCCGGTTTGTCGCCGAGTTCATCCGGCGGGGCAAGGTGCGAGCCGCACACGATGTTTCGGACGGCGGCCTGCTCATCGCGGTCGCGGAGATGCTCATTGCCGGTTCTACTTCGGCTCATCCCCTCGGCGCCGAACTCGCCTTCGACAACGAGTTCCCGCTCATGAACTCAGCTTTCGGGGAGGCCCCCGCCCGCTACGTGCTGGAGGTCGAGGCGACTCACGACTACCTCGAGTGGGTCGGGGCGCTCCCCGACGGCGTGTGGCACTATTGCCTGGGCACGATCAACGACTCAGGCGTGCTCACCGACAACGAGCACGGGTTGTCTGTCCCCATCGCCGACCTCGCCCGCGCCTGGCTCGGCACGCTCGACTGGTAGTCCTTCCTCCCCCGCCCCCGGCGGGGGAGGCGGCCGAGTCCCCGAGGCCGGAGGGGGTCTTCCTCCTTCCGAACCTCTCGCCTGACTCCCGGTACGCTCCTTCCATCGGAGACATGCCATGCGCACCGCACTCGCACTTTTGCTCCTCGTCTGCACCCACGCCCGCGCCGCCAGCCTCGACGCCTTCGAGCCCTGGCTCGGCATGTGGTCCGGCACCGTCACGTCGACCACGCCCGACGGGCGCTCGTTCGAGTTCCCCATGCGCCTCGAGATCGCGCCGAGCGACGACCCCGAACGCCTCGACTGGACCATCACCTACGGCGAGGGCGAGAGCGCCCAGCGGCGCCCCTACCAACTCCTCGCCGTGGACCCCGACGCCGGGCACTACCGCATCGACGAGCGAGACTCGATCGAGCTCGACGCGTACCTCGCCGCGTGCACACTCGTCAGTGTCTTCGAGGTCAACGACTCGCAGATCGTGACCACCTACCGCTTCGGCGACGACACACTCGAGTTCGGCATCGTCGCGTACGACTCCGAGCCGACCGCGACGACCGGCGGCGGCGATGCACCCGAGGTCCGCTCGTACGCGGTGACGAGCGTCCAGCGCGCGGTCCTCGAACGCGACTGACTCACCGCAGCCCGTACTCCCTGAGCTTGCGGTACAGCGTCCGCTCCCCGATCCCCAGCAGCCTCGCCGCCTGCTCGCGATTGCCGCCGGTCAGGCGCAGCGTCTCGCGGATCGCACGCTTCTCGATCTGCTCGAGGCTGGTCCCGGCCAGCGACCCGCCCCCGCCCTCGATGTCCTCGCCCGCCCGCACCTCCTCGGGGATGTGCCGCACGTCGAGCGTCACCGCTCCCTCCGGGCTCTCGCCCATCGCCGTCACCACCATGTTCTGCACGACATTGAGCAGCTGACGCACGTTGCCGGGCCAGTCGAAGCCCGTCAGACGCATCAACGCCGCGTCGGAGACCTCGACCAGCCGCGCCGCGCCGTCGTTCATCTCGTCGGCGAAGCGCCGCACCCCGCGCCGCACCAGCGGGGGGATGTCCTCACGCCGATCCCGAAGTGGCGGCAGGTGCACGTGCGACCCGTTGATCCGGAAGAACAGGTCCTCGCGGAACGCCCCTTCCTTGACCATCTCCTTCAGGTCGCGGTTGGTTGCGCTGACGAACCGCACGTCGATCTTCCGCGGCTCGTTCGACCCAAGCCGCACCACCTCGCCCGACTCGAGCACCCGCAGCAGCTTCGCCTGCATCGCCGGCGGCATGTCCCCGATCTCGTCGAGGAACAGCGTCCCCCCCCCGCCGCCCGACGCGTACTCGAACACCCCCTCGCGGTCCTTGTCGGCCCCCGTGAACGCGCCCCTGACGTGCCCGAAGAGCTGATCCTCGATCAGGCTCTCGCTCTGCCCGGCGCAATTGAACGCCACGTACCGCCCCCCGGCCCGACGCGAGTTCTGGTGCACCGCCTGCGCCACGACCTCCTTGCCCGTCCCGCTCTCGCCGGTGATCAGCACCGGGATCGAGCTGCCGGCCACCGTCTTGACCGTCGCGAGCACGCGGCGCATCGGCTCGCTCGCCGCGACCACGCCGGGGAAGCCCGCCTCTTCGAGCTCAACGCGCAGCTCGGCGTTCTGGGAGCGCAGCAGCACCGTCTCGGCCGCCCGGTTCACAAGGTTGCGGAACACCTCGAGGTCGAGCGGCTTCTCGATGAAGTCGTACGCCCCCTCCTTGAACGCCGCCCGCGCCGTCGGCACGTCGCCGTGCGCCGTCACCATGATCGTCTCGGCGTTGGGCTGAAGGTCCGCCGCCTGGCGCAGCACGACCAGCCCCGCGTCGGAGCCGTCGCCGGCGACACCCTCGTGCCCGCCCGAGTTCGGCATCCGCAGATCGGTGACGATCACGTCGAACACGCCGCCGCGCAGCTCCACGAGCGCGCCCGCCACGTCGTTGACGATCGTGCACACGTGCCCGGGCTTGCGCAGGGCGTCGGCCATCACATCCGCGTGATCCGCCTCGTCCTCGACGATCAGCACCTGCGCCCCGAGCGGCCCGCCCTTGCCCATAGGCGGTCAGTCTAGATCGCTCACGCCGCCCGCGCCATCCTGCCCGCACCCGCGGACCTCGACAGCACCAGCGCCGTCACGTCGTCCGCCTGGTGCAGGCTGCCCACCTGCTCTCCCAGCCTCGTCTCGAGGGTCCGCATCGCCTCGGCCAGCGACTGCCCGCCGCTCCGACGATCGCCGAGCCTCGCCAGGTGCTCGAGGTACGTCTCCGTCGGGAGCTTGAGCTGGCGATCGTCCGCCCCCTCGGCGGGGAACGCCGTCTCGAACCCGTCCGAGTACATCAAGAGCGACTCGCCCGGCTCGAGCACGAACGATTCCTGGTCGAACGCCGCCTCGTCGAACACGCCGAGCAGCGGGCCCTCGGTCTCGATCCGCTCGATGCCGTGCTTGCGCACGTGCAGCGGCGGCGGGTGCCCCGCGCCCGCCAGTGTGACCAGCCCCGTCGGCAGGTGCATCACCCCGTACACCGCGGTCGCGAAACGCTGGCTCGCACCCTGACGTTCGCACATCTCGCGATTGAGCCGCTCGATCGCCTCGGCCGGCGGGATCACACGGACCACGCCGCCCGCGCTGTGCTCAAACTTCCGCAGGCTCTTCGAGATCACCATCGTCAACAGCGCCGCGGGCACGCCGTGCCCGACCGCGTCGGCAACCAGGAACGACACGTGCTCCTCGCCGATCCGCGTCACATCGTAGATATCGCCGCTCACGTACCCCGCCGGGCGGAACAGCACCCCCATCTCGAGGCCCGGCGCCTCGGGAAGCCGGCGCGGGATGAACTCTTTCTGCACCACCGCCGCCAGGTTCAGCTCCTCGTGCAGGCGCTCCATCTCGCCCCGCATCCCGCCCTGCACGAGGCTCGCGGTCCGCAACTCGGTCCCCAACGCCGACACCGCGTGCTGACGCTCGGTCAGCGCGAAGAGCAGCGAGGCGAGGTGCGCCGGCTCGGCGTCCCACGACTCGACGATCACGCCACCGGTCTCGAGGCTGCGCTGCGCCGCCGTCGGGTCCGGGAACAGGAGCAGCGCCGGGAGCATCGCCTGCTGGAGCCGGTCGATGAGCTGCACGATCGGGAGCGTCCGCGTCGTGGAGCCGAGCACGACCACCACCGCGCGGTGCCCACCGCGCGCGCGCTCGAGGTCCGCGAACGCGCAGGTCTCGACCCTCGGGCCGGTCCGACGCGGCCACGCCGCCTCGATCCGCCGCGACCACCGCTCCAGCGGCTCGGACACGCCCTCGCCGCCCGCGAACGTCAGGATCGCCTCGCCCATCGCCGGACCTCCCCGGTCAGGGCGTATCGGCTTACTTCGCCAGCGTCTTCAGGTGCTCCAGGTCGAGTTCGACCTTATCACCCCTCGACAGGTGCAGATCCGCCAGAGTCCCACCCGCAAACTCAAGAGCGAACTGCGACGGGAACCCGCTCGAGTACCTCTTGAGCCGCGCCTCGTACGCCGCGTCGGTCTCGCCCTCTCGCTGCGGGTGCTCGACCGTCATCGCGTGCCACGCCGTGATGCGTCCGCCCCCATCGAGAAACACGATATCGATGTCGATCGGGCAGTCTCGCATCACGAACTGCCGCACCCGCTGGTCGCGGAACACGAAGATCATGCCCCCGTCCGGCGCGATGTAGTCGCGCCCGCCGAGCCCCTTGAACTGCGTCTTCTGGTCGGCCGCGATCTCGAGATGGAACCACCTGCCCCCAACCCGCACGGTCGCGACGTCGGCGCTGGTCTGTTCGTCGCACCCGACGAGTGCCGCCGTCATCGCGAGTGTCGCCACCAGGATCAGCGCGCGTGTGATCGAAGCCAACGGTCGTCCTCCTCTCCGTAGGTGACGGATTCGTGCGACATCCTACGGAGATCGAACCGCTCACGGAACTCCGCCGCCGACATCGGTTCCGGACGCGGAACGATGCCCGACCACGACGCCAGCAGCCCCACCACCGCCTCCGCCGGCACGCCGCCCCCACGGTACGTCGCCAGCCGGGTATCCCCATGCCGCTTGGCCAGCCGCCGCCCGTCCGCCCCGCGCACCAGCGGCAGGTGGGTGTACTCGGGCAGTTCGCCGAGCCCCAGCTCGCGCCACAGCAGGATCTGCCGCGCCGTCGAGTCGAGCAGGTCGTCGCCCCTGACGATCTGCGTGACCCCCTGCCGCGCATCATCCACGACCACCGCGAGCTGGTACGCCGGCTCGCCGCGACGCGTCCACACCACGAAATCCCCCACCGTCTCCGCCGGCGTCCACGACTGTGCGCCCGCGAACGCGTCGTCGAACCGCACCATCCCGCCCGGTGTGACGAACCGCCAGTTCACCCTTGGGTCCCCGAACACCCGTGCGCACAGGTCCGGACGCAGCTCCGGAGGAAATCGGCTCTCGCTCACCCCCTCCTGCGGGGCCGACGCGGCCAGATCGCCCCGCGTGTGCGCACTGGGGTAGACCACCCCCCGCCCTGCCAGCCGCTCCATCGCCGCCCGATACGGGTCGAGGTCGTCCGACTGGCGCACCGGCCCCTCGTCCCAATCCAGTCCGAGCCACGCGAGCAGGTCGAGCGCCTCGCCCTCGGCCCCGGGCTTGACCCGCGGGCCGTCCAGGTCCTCGATCCGCAGCACGATCCGCCACCCCTCACGACGCGCCAGGGCCCAGTTCACCACAAACGTGCGCGCATTGCCGAGGTGCAGCGCCCCCGTGGGCGAGGGGGCCAGGCGGGTGCAATCCCCCGGTTCGGTCGCGCGGTCGTCGGGCACGGGGCCCGAGCGTACACTCCCGCCTGACCCGAAGGAGCGGAGGCGTGACCACCAAGCTCAGCGAGAACGAGATCCAGGCGTCGCTGGAGGCGGTCCCGGAGTGGTCCGAGGCCTCCGGCAAGATCCAGCGGACCTTCGAGTTCAAGGACTTCTCCGGGGCGATGCGGTTCGTCAACGTCGTCGCCGACGAGGCCGAGACACGCCGGCACCACCCCGACATCCTCATCCGTTACAACCGGGTGATGCTGACGCTGAGCACGCACGATGCGGGCGGGATCACCGAGAAGGACTTCGCCCTCGCGTCCTTCGCCGACGACGCCTACGCCGCCTGAACGAACTCCCTGACGAAGCCGGGTGCCATGGACGCCTCTTGGCGGCTGTGTCTTGATCCCCTCGCTCGCACTTGGGGCTCATCCATGCAACGAATCCGCTGACCTTTGTCCGCAGCTCTCGCGTGCCCCTGCTCAGCGCAGCTCGACCGACCAGTACGCGTTGTCGAGGAACGCGCGCCACGACGCGTACTTCTCGCTGCTCAGCCGCATCGCGATCGCCGGGTTGCGCCGCGGGCGGACCGCCGCCCGCACCAGCGTCAGCCCGGCCTGGTCGGGCGTCCTGCCGCCCTTCTTGGCGTTGCACCGCACGCACGCGCACACGAGGTTGGTCCACGAGTCGCCCCCGCCCTGCGAGCGCGGCACCACATGGTCGATCGACAGCTCGCTGGTCGGGTAGTGCTTCCCGCAGTACTGGCACTGGTTGCGGTCGCGCGCGAACAGATTCCGCCGGTTCAGCTTCACCTCGCGCGCCGGCAGCCGGTCGTACCCCAGCAGGCGCACGATCCGCGGCACCACGATGTCGATGCTCACCGTCCGCACCCAGTCGTGCTTGGCACGCTCCTCGCCGAACTCGGCCTGCAACGCGCTCAGCTCGGCCCACGAGTCGAAGTCGTAGTTCGAGTACCGACCGTTCTCGACGTGGATGACCTCGGCCGCCTCGCGCGCCAGCAGCACGAACGCACGCTTCGCGCTGATGACCCGCAACGCCACGTACAGTTTGTTGAGCACAAGCACCTTGGCGCCCAGACCGCCGGCGGCGTCAAGCGTCACCGCGCCGTTCGGATCGCTCTGGATGGCTCTCGGGCGACGCATCTCCCCCTGCCTTCCGGCTACTGTTCGCACCATTTCATACTGTCAAACCGCTCCGGTTTCAACCGACAACCCCCCAAACGGCAGCATCTTGGGGCGATCTTGAGGCACCCGCAAGATGGAGCGGCCTTTTTCGGGCGGACGCTCAATGACGGAAGTGCCGCCGCCCCGTGGTCAGGCAGGTCACGCCCCTCTGGTCGCACAGGGCGAACGTCTCGGCGTCGCGCTTCGACCCCCCGGGGTGCACGATCAGGCGGACGCCCGCGTCGATCAGCACCTCGGGCCCGTCCGGGAAGGGGAAGAACGCATCGGAGACGCCGATCGCGCCGCTCGCCCGCTCGCCGGCCTTCTCGACCGCGATCCGGCACGACGCCACCCGGTCCATCTGCCCCGCACCCGCGCCGAACAGCGCCACCGCCTCGCCGTCGCGACCGCCGATCGCGACCGCGTTGCTCGACAGCGCCCGGCAGACGAGCACCAGCGCCGCCGCCGCGTCGAGATCGTCCTCCGACGGCGCCGGCCCGCTCTCGTGCTTCCACCGTCCCGGCTCGGGCAGGCGCACGTCGCGGTCCTGCACCAGCATCCCACCCGGGATCGAGCGGTACTCGAGCTTGCGCGCGCGCGAGGGCGACTTCTCGCCCACCGCCAGTAACCGCAGGTTCTTCCAGCGATCCTTGAGGCGTTCGAGCGCCGCGGGCTCGAACCCGGTCGCGGCGACGACCTCGAGGAACACGCCGTCGGCGCACAGACGCTCGGCGACGGGCTCATCGACCGCACCGACCACGGCGAGGATGCCGCCGTACGCGGCCAACGGGTCGCCGCCCATCGCGGCGTCCACGGCCTGTGCCACGCCCGGCGCCGACGCCGCCCCGCACGGATTCGTGTGCTTGACCACGCACGCCGACGCAGACTCCCCGTCGTAGCGGTGCAGCGCCTTGGCGACCTCGAGCGCCGCGGCCGCGTCGTTGATGTTGTTGTAGCTCAGGGGTTTGCCCCCGAGCTGCCGCGCGTTCACCAACGTCGGACCAACCGACGCCGGGTCGCGGTACAGCGCCGCCGTCTGGTGCGGGTTCTCCCCGTAGCGCAGCTCACGGGCCATGACGTACTGGAGGCGGAGCACCTCCGGGAACGGCTCGACCAGACGCCGGCTCAGCCAGCTCGCGATCGCGGCGTCGTACTCGCCGGTGCGCCCGAACGCGGCCGCGGCCAGCTCGCTCCGCAGCGTCAGCGTCGTGCACCCCCCGTTCGCGTCCAGCTCGGTCGCCACGCGGTCGTACTGGTGTGTCCCCGTCACCACCACCACCGAGCGGAAGTTCTTGGCGCCCGAGCGGATCATGGCCGGCCCGCCGATGTCGATCTGCTCGACCGCTTCGGCTTCGTCCACCCCGGGCTCCGAAACGGTCCGCTCGAACGGGTACAGGTCGATGCAGACCAGGTCGATCGGCTCGATCCCGTGCTCGGCCATCGCCGCGGCGTGCGAGGCGTTGTCGCGAAGCCCCAGCAGCCCCCCGTGCACCTTCGGGTGCAGTGTCTTGACCCGACCGTCCATCATCTCGGGGAAGCCGGTGACCTCTTCGATCGGCGTCACGGGCACGCCGCTCTCGCCCAGCACCCGCGCCGTCCCGCCCGTCGAGACGATCTCCGCCCCGTGCCCGACGAGCGCCCGCGCGAACGGCACCAGGTCCGACTTGTCGGCCACCGACAGCAGCGCCCGACGCACCCGGACCGGCAACGGACCGTCGGCGCTCACGGGCGTGGATCGAACTTGAGGACCAGCCCGCTGTCGGTCACGGCGTAGAGGTTCCCGCCGTCGATCGCGTCGGCACGCAGGCTCGCGATGTGGGGCAGCGCAACCTGCTCGAGCACGTCGCCCGAGCCTGCGTCAATCGTCGTCGCCGTCGAGCCACTCCACACCAGCAGCTCGGTCCCCCGCCGCGCGACGACCGTCCCCCGCACCCCGCTGTTCGACCAGAGCACCTGCCCGCTGGCCGCACGGAACGCGACGAGCCCGTCGTTGAACGTCTCGCAGTACAGGACGCCGTCGAGGTAGGTTGGCTGGACAGTGAGCGGGTGCTCGGTGCGGTGGCGCCAGATCTGGACGGCTCCGTTGGGGTCGAAGGCGTAGACCGACTGGTCGGAGCTGGCGACGTAGAACTGCCCGGCGCCGCCGACGGGGCGCGTTGTCGCGCCGCCGTAGATCCGCGTGCGCCCGAGCTGCGAGCCGCGTCCGTCCACGAACAGCAGGTCGCCTGTGCGCGTGATCACGCCGAACCCGTTGTCGAGCAGGACAGGCGGCTGGTCGATCGACGCGCCGGCGGTGTTGCCCCAGACGCGCAGCCCGATCGTGAGCAGCTGCCCGGTGATCTCGCCCGACGCGGTCCCGTACACCGCCAGGTCGCCCGTGATCACCGGCGCCGTGTTCGCGACCTTCTCGAGCCGCTGCCGCCCCGTGATGTCGCCCGTGTCCAGCGCGAGCAGGTAGAACTCGGTGTCGCTTGCAGCGACCAGCTTGTTGCCGTCGCGCGCCAGCCCCACGAACTGCGTCAGGCGGTTGGCGAGCGTGCGGTTCCAGCGCACCCGCCCGGTGTCGGCGTCGAGCACCGACAGCGTGCTTCCGCCCTCCAGCACCGCGACGACGTCGCCCCACGCCTTGGTGTACAGCACGCGCTCCCCGCGCTCGACGTACGGGAAACCCGTCCAGTCGTAGCGGTAGCCCAGCGATGCCCACGCGTCGTGATCGACCGTGTAGCTGTTGAGCCGCGCGGTCGCCGACACGGGACGCCCGGGGTCCACGATCCTCGCGCCGCACCCGCTCAGCACCAGCACGAGCGCGAGCGACGGAACCACTTTCCAGCCCATTGGGGCCTCCTCGAACCGGCGTCTTCCGGGCGGGGGCCGGGCGCTGCACCCGGCGGCATCGCAGTATCGAGCCCACCCCCATCGGGGTCAAGTTCCCGGGACCTTCCCCTTGAGCCTACGCACAGAACGCCAAGGATCCCGCATGTTCACCGGCATCGTTGAAACTACCGGCACCCTCGCCGCCGTCCACCCCACCGACGCCGGCGCCCGCCTCGTCGTCGAGCCCGCCTGGGACCACCGGGCCGAACCCGGAGAGTCGATCTCCATCTCCGGGTGCTGCCTGACCGTCGCCGACCTGCCCGGGC
>Ga0055451_10000216_pt1 | contig 22314 bp, 13 predicted proteins | sample China_Galinas_PW_3_FD_57745 | JGI IMG/M metagenome (GOLD analysis project Ga0055451, IMG submission 57745) | Wetland microbial communities from San Francisco Bay, California, USA, that impact long-term carbon sequestration - China_Galinas_PWB_D2 | ecosystem: Environmental > Aquatic > Marine >... | reverse complement strand
CCGCCACATCCGCGTCGAGCCCGGCCGGGGCTTCCGGGTCCACTATGCGGTCGAGTTCGACCACCCGGCGATCCGCCGCCAGGAGCTGCGCTTCGACGCCCGCCGGGCCAGCCACTTCGACGCCGAGATCGCGGGCGCGCGCACCTTCGGCTTCCTCGACGACGTCTCGTCGCTGCGCCGGGCGGGACTCGCCCTGGGGGGCACCCTCGAGAACACCGTCGTCCTCGACGCCGAGGGCGTGATGAACCCCGAAGGCCTGCGCTGGCCCGACGAGTTCGTGCGCCACAAGATCCTCGACCTCTTCGGCGACCTCTCGCTGCTCGGCATGCCCATCCAGGGCCACGTCCACGTCGAGCGCGGCGGCCACGCGCTCCACCTCGACCTGGTCCACGCCCTGCTCGACAACCCCGGCTCCTGGCGCATCCAGGACTCGGACCGCCGCCGCGTCATCGGAATGGACCTGCCGTCCCTGGCGGGCGCCGCCGAGCGGTAGCCCGCTCGGGAGCGCTCGCGCCCCCGCCAACGCGGGCGGCGCTCAGTCGAGGTGCTCGAGCTCCCGCGCGAGGGCGGCGCTCGCGCCGCGGTCGGTGAACTCGATCCCCATGCCCGGGGTGGTCGAGCCGTCGCTGCGTCCGTCGGTGCGCCACACCACCCGGCCCTCGATCTCGTGGGAGGTCTCCGAGCCCGGAAGCTGGAAGCAGAGCTTGATCGGCGTGTGCTTGCGCAGGGGCGTCTCGGTCTCGATGAACAGTCCCCCCGCGCCGAGGGTGGTGGCCGGGTCGCGGTGCAGGCCCGTGGGCGAGCTGTACTCGACCATCACGCGAAGCGTGCGACGCCGGTAGCGGCGCGAGTGTCGGATGCGCGCGTCGGGTCGCCTTCTCACAGCCGGGCCAGCCAGGTGCGCACCGCCAGGTGAACCAGGCCCAGGGCCCGGGGCGCGTGGCGAACGAGGGCGCAGAGCTCCGCTTCGTCGGAGAGGTCCGCCGGCGGGGGCTCGACCTCGGAGCGGATCTCGTCGAGGAGCGCGTCGCGCAGGTCGACCCCGGTCTCGTCGAGGGCGATCGCGGCGGCGAGGGAGCGCACCTCGAGACGCCAGACGTCGAACTCCACCGCCTCGATGCTCTCGAGGGGGACCTCTTCCAGGAGCCGGCGCAGCCGCCGCCGCGAGCGCCGGCTGATCGCCGTGGAGACACCGTTCAGAAGCCGACCCTCTCCGCGGACCTGCTCCGGCTCGAGGCACACCGCCGCCACCAGGGTCAGGACCTCGCCGGCCTCCTCCGCGGAGAGCGGGATCAGCGCGGGCGCGGTGAGGCGTGCCTCGACGGCGAGGGCGGTGCTCCGGAAGTCCGAGTGCTCGCCGGCGTCGGGCTCCGCCGAGGCGGCGCCCGAGGCGCCGAGGGCCTCGGCGATCTCCTCGGAGGCCTCGTTCGCGAGCCGGCGCAGGCTCTCGTAGATCGGGTCCTCGAGGGTCTCCGAATCGACGAACGAGAGGGATCGGATCGCGTCGGCCTCTTCGCGGTCCCGCGGCGAGAGCAGTCCGAGGGCGCGCAGCAGGCACAGACCGGTGGCGAGCGCCGCGCCCCCCGACTCGCCCGCCGCCTGCTCGCGGCCGCGGGTGATGCGAAGCAGCATGCGCAGGGCGTCGGGGTCGGCGGGGTCGTCCTCGATCAGGGCGCGGTGGTGGCGCAGCGCTTCCTGCCAGTCGTCGGGTCGATGGCTCAGCAGCTCGGCCAGGGCCGTGCGGACGTCCCGGCGCTCCGGGGTCAGCCCGATCGCGCGCCGGTAGTGGGCGATGGCCTGCTCGACGTCCTCGAGGGGGCCGGCCAGCAGACGGGCGAGCTGGTGCAGGACCTCGGCGAGCGACGACGGGTCGTCGCCGGGATTGCGCGCGGCGAAGGACTCGAGGGTGTCGGCGGCCGCGCGCCACTCGCCCAGCCCGCGCAGCAGACGCGCCCCCGCGAGGGCGGCCTCGGAGCAGCGCGGGTCGCGGTTCGCCACGAGGACGTAGGCGTCGGCGGCCTCGCGCCGTTCGCCCTTGTGCTCCAGGGCCCGGGCCCGGACCAGCGCCAGGGGGGCCTGGGCGGCCTCGTCGCGCAGGCCGTCGAGGGCGCGGGTCGCCACGTCGAGGGCCTCATCGACCCGGCCGCGCTCCCAGAGCAGGCCCGCCAGGGCCTGCCAGGTGTGGGCGCTCGCGGGGTCGGTCTCGAGGACCTCGCGCAGGTGTCGCTCGGCGCTCTCCTCGTGACCGCCCTCGCGCATCTCCCAGGCGGTGGCGCGGAGCAGACGCTCGGTGCGATCCGACGGCTCCTGGGCGGCGTCCGCCCAGCGCTCGAGGGCGGCCACGCCGGCCTCGAGGTCGCCGGCGCTCTCGTGGATGTGCACGAGGCGCGCGTGGGCGCCGTCGAGGCGCCCGTCGATCGCGAGGGCCTGCTCGTAGCGCGCGACGGCGTCGTCGTTGCGACCCTCGATCTCGTGGTGCTCGCCCAGGATCGCGAGGTGGGCCGCCCGTTCGGGATAGGCGTCTCCCATGTCGACCCGCACCTCGAGCACCCGCGCGGCGCCGGCGAGGTCGCGCTCCGCGGCGAGCGCCGAGCCGTAGCCCGCCAGGGCCTCGGCGTGCTCGGGCTCGAGGGAGAGGACCTCGGAGAAGAAGGTGCCCGCGCTCGCGCTGCGCTGGCGGCTCTCCGCCGCGCGGCCGCCGGCCAGTGCGATCGGGAGCTTTCGCTCGGGCGGAAGCGTCCGCCCGTCCTCGCCCGAGAGGTCGAGGGCGTGGCGCGCGGCCTCTTCGGTCTCCTCGGCCAGCCCGAGGCGCCAGGCCAGCAGGGCGAGGCGTTCGTGGGCCTCGAGGGAGCCCGGGTCCCGGGCCGTCGCCGCGCGCAGCAGCAGCGCTGCGGCCTCGGGGTCGTCCTCGGCGCGGAGGTCCGCGGCCTGGAGCAGGCGCGTCGCCGCCTCGTCGTCGCCGAGGGCGTCGGCGGCCCGGCACAGGGCCTCGGCGGCGCCGCTGCTGTCGCCGCCCTGCTCGCGCAGTCGCGCGGCCACGTCCCAGGCCGGGGCGAAGTCCGCGTCGCACTCGATGGCCCGCTCGATCCGCTTCAGCGCCTCGTCCAGGCGGTCGACGTCGGCGAGCGCCTCGGCGAGGCGCGCGTGCTGGCTGACGCCCGCGCCGGATCCCGGGTCGTCACACCAGTCGGCGTAGATCTCGACGAATCCCCCGATGTCCCCGCAGCGCTCGTGAAGCTCGGCGAGCTCGCCGCGCTGCTCGAGGTCCAGGGCGCCGAGCTCGGAGGCCGCCATGTAGCCGCGCCGGGCGCGCTCGATCTCTCCGGTCCGGTCGCGGGCGAGGGATCCGACGCGAAGCCAGATCTCCTTGCGGCGCTCGGGCTCGCGGTCTCCGAGCACCTCGACCTCGCTCTCGTAGAGGTCGAGGGCGCCTCGCCAGTCTTCCATGGCTTCGAGCAGCCGCTCGAGCGAGCGCAGGGATTCGAGGTCCTCCCCGTCGGCTTCCAGGGCCCGGGCGTAGGAGCGGCTCGCGCGGGTGGTGGAGTGCAGGTGCTCCCAGCACACGTCGCCGAGACGGCGGAGGAGCGCCGCGCGGCCCTCGCCCGTGTCGGGCGGGACGTGCTCGAGCTCCGCCTCGAGGGTCATCGCGACGTGCTTCCAGTCGCCCAGCCGTTCGCTCGCGCCGCGCAGCCCGCGGATCGCCGGGAGGCATCCCGGCTCGATCGCCATCACCCGCCGGTAGGCGTCCGCCGCGCCGCGCCGGGCGTGGAGGTGCTCGTCGCGGAGCCGGGCCAGCTCGAGCCAGCCCTCGGCGTCGTCGGGCCGGCGCTCGAGGTGCGCCGCCAGACGCCCTTCGAGCTCGACCCAGTTGCCCTCGGCGCGCAGCAGCCGGAGCAGCCCGCTCTCGATCTCGTCGAGGTCCCCGGGCGACTCGTCGCCGCTCGGGTGCTCGATCAGCGCCCAGAGATGGGAGAGCGCGGCATCGGGCCGGCCCAGTACCTCCTCGTAGCAGCGTGCGAGCCGGCGGTGGAGCTCGCGCCGGCGCTCGGCGAAGACCGGCGCGTCCGGATCGAGCCCGCGCAGCTCGTGCTCGGCGCAGCGCGCCCAGGCCTCGGGCAGCGCCGCGGCTTCGAGGGCGCCGCCGAGGGTGCGGAGCAGCTCGGCCTGCATGCCGCTGCCCTGGGGCGTCGCCTGCACGGCGATCAGCAGGTGGCGGACCGCGTTCACCGGGTCCGAGAGGGCGCCGGTGAAGAGCGACGCGGCCTCGCACACCAGGGAGAGCTTCTCCTCCGGGGGAGCGTCCTCGATCAACGCCTCAAGCACCGCCGCGCGCTCGCGCGGACGACCCGCGGCGCGGTAGAGCCGGTCGAGGCGTTCGAGCACGTCGCGGTGGCCCGGCGTGTCCTCCAGGGCGAGCTCGAGCACCGCGGCGGCCCGGGCGGGGGCGTGCAGCGCCTCCTCGAGCAGCCGGGCCTGCTCGATGCGGAGCTCGCGGCGGCGAACCGGGTCGTCGGTCCGCTCGACCTCGTCCTCGATGCAGCGCAACACCGCCTCGTGTCTGCCGGCGGCGCGGTGGACGTCGGCCACGCGCCGGGGGATCTCGGGGTCGTCGGGGCGCAGGCGCCGCAGGCGCTCGAGCCACGGCAGGCTGGCGTCGCGATCGAAGTGGGCGGCGGCGAGGCCCGCGCCGCGCTCGAAGAGTGCCTCGCGCTCGGCGCCCGACGCCTCGCAGGCGTCCTCGTAGATGCAGTCGAGCACCGCATCCCAGCGCCCCTGCCTCTCGAGCAACTGGCGCAGCTCGCCGCGCAGCATCGGGCGGGCTTCCGAGTCCAGGGCGATCGCCTCGCGGTAGGCGAGGGCGCCCTCCTCGGCGCGGCCGGGCAGGCGCGCCAGCAGGCGGCCGCGTCGCGCGAGCAGCGCCGCGCGCCCGCGCGGTCCCCGGGCCCGGGCGAGCCCCGTGTCGATGAGGTCCACCACCAGGGCCGAGAGCTCGCCGTCGCCCTCGGGCTCCTGCTCGGCGGAGAGTCGGTCGGCCAGGGACAGCGCGCGCTCCAGGGCCTCGGGGTGAGCGGTCTCGATCTGGAGCACCCGGCGCAGGTGCACGAGCGCCTCGGCGGGCCGGGCCAGCCGGTCTTCGAGGAGCCCGGCGAGCTCCATGCGCGCGGGGATCTCCCCGACCCCGGCGAGGTGGGAGAGCTCCGCCTCGAGCAGATGCACGAGGGGCTCGACCTCGTCGAGCGCCCGGTAGAGCTCGCGCAGGGAGGCCTGGGTGGCCCGGTCGCCGGGGCGGTCGCTGAGCGCCGACCGGTACGCGTCGGCGGCGGCGCGGTCGTCGCGACCCCGCAGCGCGTCGCCGAGGCGGATCTGCCAGTTCGCGCGCTCGCTGGCGTCCTGACACGCGGGGGCCGCGCGCTGGCAGAGCGCGACGAAGTCGTCGGTGTACCCCGCCCGGCGGTAGAGGTCGGCCAGGGGCTCGGCGATCACCGCCTGGGGTCCGATCTCGGCGAGGGCGGGCTCGAGCGCCGCGATCGCCCCGTCCACGTCGTCGAGGGGACCCGCGCACAGACCGGCGATGCGCAGACGCAGGGAGGTGCGCCGCGCCTTCCACTCGGCCTCGGCCTCCAGGGGCAGCGCGTCGAGACCGTCGAGGCGCAGCTCGAGCAGGCGCACGACCGCGCTGTAGCGCCCATCGCGCTCCCACTGATCGATCAGGAATTCGGCCGCCGCGGGATGGGCGGGGTCGAGCTCGAGCAGCGCTTCGTAGTGGGGCCGGGCGCGATCGGGCTGGTCGAGGGGACCGGCCCAGAGCGCGGCCGCCCGCGAGCGCAGGGTCCGCTGACGGTCGGGATCGGTCTCGAGCGCGAGCTCGGCCTCGACGGCCCGCGCCAGCGCTTCGTGGTGGCCGGCCGCATCGTGCAGCACCTGCAGCTCCCGCCAGATCTCCATCCGCTCCGGATCGAGGCGCGCCGCCTCCTCGAGGTGGGCGATCGCGCCGGACGGATCGCCCAGCCGATCGCGGCAGAGGTGCGCGATGCGTTCGTGGTGGGCCGCCGCGCCGCCGTCGCTCTCGTCGGCGGGCCAGGCCTCGAGGTGCTGACGCAGCGCGCCCCAGGCGCGCTTGCGCTCGAGCAGGGCCTCCAGGCGCCGGGCGGCCCGGGCGCGGAGCTCCGGGTCCATGGCCTCGCCCACCAGCGTCTCGTAGGCGCTGCGCGCCGCGTCCGCGTCGTCGAGGTCGTCCTCCAGCAGCTCGGCGCGCTCGAGGGCGGCCCACTGGCGGTCGGCCGGTCGCTCCGCGTGGCGCGCGCGCTCGTCGAGGAATCCCGCCAGGGCGCGCCGGTCGCCTCCCTGGCGCAGCGCGCGCTCGAGCCCCTGGATCGCCTCGCGGCTCGCGGGATCCTCGGCGAGCGCCTGTCGGAAGGCCGCGGCGGCCTCGGCGGCCTGGCCCAGTCGATCGAGGAGCAGCTGGGCGCGGCGCAGCGCGAGCGGGAATCGGTCGGGAGCGCCCTCGGGCAGCGCGTGCAGGCGTCGGGCGAGGCGCCGCTCCAGCTCCTCGATGCGCCCGGTCTCTTCCAGCAGCGCCTCGAGCCGGGGCTCGAGGTCCGCCGGCGGCTCCTTCTCGTCCGACAGACGCAGCAGGGTGTCGAGGGCCGCGTTGGGATCCGAGAGCTTCTCGGCCTGCAGGCGCGCGAGGTCGTCGAGGCAGCCCATGCGCGAGCGGTCGGGGAGCAGCTCGGCGAGCCAGGCCCAGACCGGTGCGAGCTCCGCCCAGCGCTCGGTCTCCTCAAGATGCGCGGCCAGTCGCTCGAGGGCCACGCGGTCCTCGGGCTCGATCTCGAGGGCGGAGCGGTAGGCCTCGACGGCCTCGTCCAGTCGGCCGCGGGTGGCGTGGTGCTCGCCGAGCCGGCGGCGGTTGGCCGCGCGGTCGACGCTCTCGAGCAGGGGGTCGAGCCGCTCGAGGCTCGCCACGAGCTCGGCGTCGTGACCCAGCTCCTCGTGGAGGCGGGCGCACGCTCGCACCGGGCCCGGGTCGTCGGGGCTCACCTCGGCGCGGCGCAGGGCCCAGACCAGTGCCTCGTCGAGGCGCCCGGCTTCCTCGAGCATGCGCACGAGCTCGTCGGCCAGGAAGGCCAGCCGCGTGCGGTCGCTCGTGACCTCGGCCTCGCGCCCGAAGGAGCGGATTCGCGCCTCGGCGTCCCCATTGGCCTCGGCGAGCTCCTGGAGACCGCGATGGGCGACGAGGGCCCGGGCATCGAGGTCGAGGGCCGACTCGAAGGCCCGCATCGCGCCCGCGTCGTCGTCGAAGTGGGTACGGAGCAGCTCGCCGAGGGAGCAGAGGGTTCGCACGCGCCGGTCGGTGTCGCCCTCGCCCGCGCTGCGTTCGAGCAGGGCTCGCAGCCGGGGCCAGTCCTCGAGCTTGCGGTGGAGCCGTTCCAGGGCGTCGGCGCGGGAGTCCGAGGGCTCGGCCTGGTACGCGCGCTCGAAGGCCTCGCGGGCGGCGTCGAGATCGAGCAGGCGATCCTCGTAGAGGAAGCCCAGGTCCGTGAGCAGCGCCGCCCGGCCGGGTGCGTCCGCCCCGGCGAGGACCGCGCGTCGCTCCAGCAGGTCGACGCGCTCGTCGTCGCGACCGAGCCGCGCCAGGGTGTCGGAGAGCGCCTCGACGATCAGCCCGTCGTCCGGCGCCCGCTCGAGGGCGGCGCGCAGGTGCTCGGCGGCGCGCTCGTCCCGGCCCGCGGCGGTCTGGAGCGAGGCGGCCTCCATCAACGTCGAGGCGCGGACCGCGTCGCCCGCGATCTCGATCATCCGTTCGAGGCGGACGAGGAGCTTGGCCTCGTCGCCCGCGTCGCGCTCGAGGTCCGAGAGCGCCTCGTGGATCTCGATGCGATCCGGGGCCAGGGCGGAGGCGCGGTCGTACCAGGCCCGCGCGGTGGCGGGGTTGCACAGGTGATCGCGCTCGATCCGCCCTGCCTCGATGGCGATCGCGACCCGACGCTCGGGGGTGTCGGCGGCCTCGAAGCGGCGCTCCTGGAGGTCGGCGAGCAGGGGCCACTGCTGCCGGGCGGCGGCGTGGGAGGCCAGCGCCTCGACGGCCTCGCCGTTCTGGGGGTCCTCGGTCAGCACCCGGCGGTAGAGCTCGATGGCGCGCTCGGGCTCGCCCAGGGGCCCGGCGGCCAGCTGCGCCATGGCGACCAGACCCTCGACGCGCTCGCGCCCGCGCAGCTGCTCGACCGCGCGGCTCCAGGTCGCGTGGGCGTCGGCGTCGCGGCCACAGGCCCGGAACGCCCGGGCCGCGGCGGGCAGGATCGCGGGCTGGTCCGGCGCGATCTCGAGGGAGCGCTCGAGCAGCTCCATGGCCTGCTCGGGATCGTCGAGCCGCTCGAGCCAGATGGACCCGGTCTCCGCCAGCAGCTTGGCCCGCTCGGGTGCGGGCATCGGAAGCTCGATCTCCATCTCGGCGATCTGGACGGCGATCGCCCACTGCTTCCGCTCCATCTGCAGCCGGCGCAGCTGCTGGAGGGCGGGGCGGAAGGTCGGGTCCGAGCGAACCGCCCGGGAGAAGCACTCGGCCGCCCGGTCGAGGTCGCCGCCCTCGCCCTGCCAGACCTGCCCCAGGCGCAGCAGCACCTGGGCGCGGGCGCCCGGGTCGGCCTCCAGGTCCGGTGCCGTGAGCCGGCGCTCGTAGAGGCCCGTCAGCGCCTCCCAGGCGCCGGAGAGGAAGTACTGCTCCTCCAGCGCTTCGAAGGCCCTGCGGTCGCTCGGGTCCGCTTCGAAGCGTTCCCGCTGGCGTTCGAGCTTCGAGGTCACGCCGTCTCCGTGTCGGATGGGTCGGGTGGGGCAGGAGGGGTTCTGGCCTCATCGACCTCCGGGCCGGCGATCTTGACGAAATTCGGTTGCCCGGCGACGGCCGTTTGATTAGTTTTTTCCACGGCTTAGCGGCGAACCCGCGGCTTCGAGCCGAGGCCCTCGACCCCCATGCCCCGGAACCCCAGCATCCGATCCGCGGGCGCGTCCACCGGCGACCGACACCCCGATCCCGAGGCGCTGCTCACCGACGCGCAGATTCGCCGGCGCCGCCGCGAGCTGTGGATCTCGGCGACGGTCTTCGCGCTGCTCGCGGCCCTGCTGCTGCTCCAGCCGATCTATGGCGTCACCCAGGCGGTGACCGGCAGCGGACTCTTCCTGCTCCTCAACGCGCTCACGGTCTTCTGCATCCTGCTGCTCTCGTTCCTGCTCGCCCGGAGCTTCTGGAAGCTGATCGGCGAACGCCGCCGGGGCATCCTCGGCTCCCACCTGAACCTGAAGTTCGTGGCCGCCTTCGTGGTGCTCTCCTTCGTCGCGGGCACCGGGCTCTTCGTGGTGTCGGCGTTCTTCATCTCCAGCTCGATCGACCGCTGGTTCAGCGTGCAGGTCGACTCGGCGCTCGAGCAGAGCGGCGAGGTGGCGGCGAGCTACTACGAATCGACGGCGAACTCCGCCCTGGTCGACGCCGAGGCCATCGGCGCCTCCATCGCCGAGCAGGGCCTGCTCGGGAAGGGACGCCTCGACGCGCTCAGCGACTTCGTGCACGCGCGCCAGCGAGAGCACCGTCTGGGGGTGGTCGAGGTGTACGCCGCGGACGGCGAGGAGCGGGTGATCGCCATCAATCCCGACGTTCCCGCGGTGAACTTCTCGCGCCGGGAGAGCGACCTGGTGCGGGCGGCGCTGGCGGGCGAGGTGACCTGGCGCGTCGAGGAGGTCGGCAGCGGCGACGTGATCCGCGCCGCGGTTCCGGTGGTGGGCGCGTCGGGGGCGGAAGGCGCGGTGGTGGTGAACGCCTTCGTTCCCATCTCCCTCGCGCGCAAGGCCTCCAGCATTCGCACCACCCTCGACCAGTACCGCATCCTCAACCCCGACTCGGTGCGCACCGCGTACCTGCTCGAGATGATGCTGGGCTTCACCGTCGTGCTGATGCTCGCGATGTGGATGGGCTTTCGCCTGGCCAGGGGCGTCACCGAGCCGATCCAGCTGCTCGCCGAGGGCACCGCCGAGGTCGCCCGCGGAAACCTCGACGTGGTGGTCGAGCGTTCGACCGACGACGAGGTCGGCGTGCTGGTGCGCTCGTTCAATCGCATGACCCGGGACCTGCGCGACGCCCGGACGCGGTTGGAGCGCTCGGCCGCCGAGCTCGACCGCCGGCGCCGCACCATGGAGATCGTGCTGGGGACGATCGGCGCGGGGGTGGTCTCGGTGGACGCGGAGGGCCGCATCTCGACCATCAACCCGTCGGCCCAGGTGCACCTGGGCGTGCCCGCCGGCCAGGGCCTGATCGGTCAGCCCCTCGACCGCGTGGCGACGCGCGCGCCGCTCCTCGAGGTGATCGCCGACCTCTCGGCCCGGCTGGTCCCCGGCAGGCGGGAGAGCACCCGGCGCCAGGTCGAGGTGCGTCAGGGCGACGACGTCGCCACCCTGCTCGTGAGCGTCGCCGTGCTGCAGGACGAGTCGGGGGAGCCCGTCGGCCGGGTGATCGTCTTCGACGACCACACCCAGCTGGTGAAGGTCCAGCGCATGGCGGCCTGGCGCGAGGTGGCCCGTCGCATCGCCCACGAGATCAAGAACCCGCTCACGCCGATCCAGCTCTCGGCCCAGCGCATCCGGCGCCGCTTCGGCGGTCGCTTCGCGGACGACGACGCCCGGGTGCTGGACGAGTGCGTCGACATCATCACGACCCAGGTGGGCAGCCTCGAGCTCCTGGTCGACGAGTTCTCGCGCTTCGCGCGGCTCCCGGCCGCGAACCCCAGGCCCGAGGACCTGAACCGCCTGGTCCAGGAGACCGTCGCCAGCTACGCGGGCACGGACGGCGTGCGCTTCGAGACCGAACGGGACGATCGCCTGCCCCCGCTGGACCTCGATCGCGAGCAGATCCGCCGGGCGCTCTCGAACCTCATCGACAACGCGATCGCGGCAGGGGGCGCGCACTGCGTCCAGGTGCGCACCGTCTACGAGCCCGGGCTCCAGCTCGCGCGGATCGAGGTCGCCGACGACGGCGCCGGCATCCCGGTCGAGCACCGGCGGCGGATCTTCGAGCCCTACTTCTCGACCCGGCACCAGGGGACCGGGCTCGGGCTCGCCATCGTGTCGCGCATCGTCGCCGACCACCACGGCTACATCCGCGTCCGGGACCACAGCCCGCGCGGCACCTGCTTCGTGATCGAGCTCCCCGTGAACGGCGGAGACCCGGCCCGCGAGAGGCGATCGACCCTGCGCCCCGCCCCGCTTCCGGGCGCGACGCCCGAGGCCCTCTAGTGGGGGGCATCCTGATCGTCGACGACGAGGAGGGCATCCGCCGCTCGCTCTCGGGAATCCTCTCGGACGAGGGCTTCTCGGTGAACGCCGTGCCCGACGGGGAGGCCGCCCTGGCGGCGATCGCGCGCGATGGAGCTCCCGATCTCGTGCTGCTCGACATCGCGCTTCCCGGCCGGGACGGGGTGGAGATCCTGGAGGAGATCCGCCGCCTCTGGCCCGCGCTCCCGGTGGTGATGATGAGCGGCCACGGCACGATCGAGACCGCCGTGCGCACCACGCGCATCGGCGCCTTCGACTTCATCGAGAAGCCGCTGTCCATCGACAAGCTGCTGCTCACCCTCCAGCACGCCCTCGATCAGGCGCGCCTGGAGGGCGAGAACCGGCGCCTGCGCGCGGCGGCCCTCGGCGCCCGGGAGATTCTCGGGACGTCCGAGGCGGTGGTGAAGCTCCAGCAGGAGATCCGCCGGGCTGCGCCGACACAGGGTCGCGTGCTCATCACCGGCGAGAACGGCACCGGCAAGGAGCTCGTCGCGCGGCAGATCCACCTCCAGAGCCGCGTCGCCGACGGCCCCTTCGTCGAGGTGAACTGCGCCGCGATCCCGGGCGAGCTGATCGAGTCCGAGCTCTTCGGCCACGAGAAGGGCGCCTTCACCAACGCCCTGGCGCGCAAGCGCGGGAAGTTCGAGCTCGCCCACGGCGGAACCATCTTCCTCGACGAGATCGCGGACATGAGCCTGATGACCCAGGCCAAGGTGCTGCGCATCCTGCAGGAGAACTCCTTCGAGCGGGTCGGCGGCAGCGAGACGATTCACGTCGACGTTCGCGTGATCGCGGCGACGAACAAGGACCTCGAGAAGGAGATCGCCGCGGGCAGCTTCCGAGAGGACCTGTACTACCGTCTCGACGTGATTCCCCTGCACGTCCCGCCGCTTCGCGAACGTCGAGAGGACGTTCCGATCCTGGCGCGCGCCTTCGTCGAGGAGTTCTGCGCCGACTCGGGAACGCGCGCGAAGAAGCTCACCCGGCAGGCGCTCTCCACCCTCCAGGCCCACACCTGGCCGGGAAACGTGCGCGAGCTGCGCAATCTGATGGAGCGCCTGGTGATCATGACGCCCGGGCCGGAGATCGACGCCTCCGATCTCCCCGAGGATCTCGCCGGCGGCGCGACGGCCCCCGCGCCCGGATCGACCCTCGACGACGCCCGGCGCGCCTTCGAACGCGAGTACCTGATCGCGCGGCTCCGGGAGCACGGCTTCCACATTTCGCGCACCGCGGAGGCGGTCGGGATCGCCCGGGAGAGCCTGTCGCGCAAGATGAAGGCCCTCGGCATCGAGATCGAGCGTGGCTAGCGCCCCCGCCTGGGGCGTGGCGCCGGCGCCGCTGCGCGCGGAGGTCGAGGTCGCGTCGAACCGCGACGAGGGGGCCGGCAACCACCGGATCGCGCTCCGGGTCCCCGGCTTTCCGGGCTTCGCCCCCGGTCACTTCGCGATGCTCTCGCCCGGCGCCCTCGCCGCGGCGGAGCGCACGGATCCCCTGCTGCCGCGTCCGATGGCGCTCTACCGCGCCAGCGGCCGCGGCGGCGACGCCCTGGTCGAGGTCCTCTACAAGGTCACCGGGCGCGGGACCGCGCTGCTGGCCGACACCCTTCCCGGACAGCGCGTGCGCTTCCTGGGCCCCCTCGGCGTCGCGTGGCCCGAGCCCGCGCCGGGCGAGACGGCGGTCCTGGTGGGAGGGGGGACGGGGATCGCGTCGCTCTACGAGCTGGCCGCTCGCCTGGAGGGGGGCGACGTGCGGGTGCTGCTCGGCGCGCGCAGCGCCCGGGACCTGATGGGCCGCGACGACTTCGCCTCCCTCGGCGTTCCGCTCGAGATCGCGACCGAGGACGGAAGCGAGGGCGTCACCGGCCTCGTGACGGCGCTGCTCGACCCGGTGCTCGCCGGGGCCGCGGCGGTCCGGGTCTACGCCTGCGGACCGACGCCGATGATGCGCGCCTGCGCGGCCCGGGCGGCGGCCGGGGGGCGGTCCTGCTTCGTGTCCCTCGAGAACAACATGGCCTGCGGCTTCGGGGTCTGTCTCGGCTGCGCGGTTCCGGTCACCCGGGGTGGGTACGCCCTGGTGTGTCGCGAGGGTCCGGTCTTCGATGCGGCGTCGATCGGGTGGGAGGGCCTGCCGTGAACGCCGCGGTGGACGAACGCGTCGATCTCGGCGGCATCGCCCTGCGCAATCCGGTGCTCACGGCCTCGGGCACCTTCGGCTACGGCACCGAGTTCGCGCCCTTCCTCGATCTCACCCGGCTCGGGGGCTTCGTCGCCAAGAGCCTGACCCTCGAGCCGCGGGTGGGCAATCCGCCGCCGCGCATCGCCGAGGCGCCGTCGGCGATGCTGAACGCCATCAGCCTCGAGAACGTCGGCGTGGACGCCTTCGTCGAGGAGAAGCTCCCCGCCCTGCCGGACGGGGTGACGGTGATCGCCAGCGTCTTCGAGACCGAGATCGACCGATACGCCGAGGTCTGCAAGCGGCTCTCCGGGGTCCCGCGCATCGCGGGGCTCGAGGTCAACGCCTCGTGTCCCCATGTGAAGAGCGGGGGAATCGAGTTCGGGCAGGATCCGAAGCTGCTCTCCCAGCTCGTCGCGGCGGCCCGGGGCGCCGCCAGCGGTCCGCTGCTCGTCAAGCTCTCTCCCAACGTCACCGACATCGCGGAGATGGCCCGGGTCTGCGAGGGCGAGGGCGCCGACGGGCTCTCACTCATCAACGCCGTGCAGGCCATGGAGATCGACATCGAGACCCGGCGGCCGGTCCTCGCCAACGGTCTCGGGGGGCTCTCCGGACCGGCGATCCGGCCCATCGCCCTGCGCATGGTGTGGCAGGCCTCCCGGGCGGTGGCGATTCCGATCTGCGGGATCGGGGGCATCCGCTCGGCCGAGGACGCGATCAAGTTCCTGCTCTGCGGCGCGCGCGCCGTCCAGGTGGGGACCAGCAACTACCTCGACCCCGGCGTGGCGCTCGAGGTCGCCGAGGGCCTGCGGGATCACGCGGCGCGGCAGGGCCTCCCGCGGGTCGCGGACCTGTGCGGATCGTTGGATTTTCCCCACGCATAGCCGCCGCGATTGCCCCATCCCGGGTCTTTGGATAGGTTACGCGGCTGATTGAACGAGGCGGCGGCCCGACTTCCTGGCCTTGGCGTCGGCAGGAAGGAAGGCGCGTCGACTGAGGAATCGCCTCTGTCCGGTCGCCGCGGGGTTGCCCCGCGACGGACGCAGGGGCGCAGGGAAAGTGGGCGAGACGTCCGCTTTTTTTCGTTTTGGGGCAATGACGACGACGAGGGCGGGATTGGCGCCGTGTACCGCGACATTCCGGAGGAGCTGCTGGAGGTGATCGAGCCCGTGGTCGAGAGTTCGGGGTTCGAAGTGATGGACGTCACGCTCACGCGCGGTCGGACGCCGTGGCTGTTGCGGGTCGTCCTGGATACGCCGAATGGTGACGGTCGCGTGTCGATCGATCGCTGCGCGGACGTGTCCCGCGAAATCGGGACCCACCTCGACGTCGCCGACCCCATTCCCGCTCCGTATCGGCTCGAGGTCTCCTCGCCCGGTCTCGACCGTCCGCTGTCTCGGGAGAAGGACTTCAGCGCCGCCTGCGGCTCCGAGATCCGTCTGCAGACGCGGCGGCCCCTCGAAGGGCGCCGGCGCTTCCGCGGCACCCTGCTCGCCTTCGCGGACGGCAAGGTGCGTCTCGAGGTCGACGGCGCCGAGGTGCAGATTCCCTTCGACGAGATCGCCAAGGCCAACAGGATCTACCACTTCACGAGGGCCGACTTCGCCGGCGAAGCCGCCCCCGGATCCGACGCAACGTGAGGACAGCGTGCAGATCGCCGCACTGAAAAGAGAGATCGACCAGGTCGCCAAGGACAAGGGCATCGACGCCAAGGAGATCATCGGAGCCCTGGAGGAGGCCATGAAGCAGGCCGCCCGCCGGGAGGGCGGCCAGGATCGCGAGGTCGAGGCCCGCTACAACGAGGAGCTCGGCGAGATCGAGCTCTTCGAGTTCCGCGAGGTCGTCGAGGAGATCACCGATCCCGACTCGCAGATCCTCGTGGCGAAGGCGCGCGAGTTCGATCCCGAAGCCGAGGCCGGCGACGAGATCGGCGTGAAGCTCGACACCTCGGGCTACGGCCGCATCCTCGCCCAGACCGCGAAGCAGGTGATCATCCAGCGCATCCGCGAGGCGGAGCGCGACAACGTCCACGAAGAGTACAAGGACCGGAAGGGCGAGATCGTCAACGGCATCGTCCGCCGCTTCGAGAAGGGCGCGATCATCGTCGACCTCGGCCGCGCCGAGGCCGTGCTTCCCCTCAAGGAGCAGGTGCCGCGCGAGACCTACCGCCCCAACGACCGCATCCGCGCCTACGTGATCGACGTCAACAAGGCCACCAAGGGCGCGCAGATCGTGCTCTCGCGGACCTCGATCGAGTTCCTCACCAAGCTCTTCGAGCAGGAAGTGCCGGAGATGTACGAGGGCATCGTGCGGATCGAGTCCGCCGCCCGGGAGCCGGGCGGGCGCTCGAAGATCGCCGTGGTGTCCCGCGACTCCGACGTCGATCCGGTGGGCGCGTGCGTCGGCATGAAGGGTAGCCGGGTGCAGGCGGTGGTGCAGGAGCTGCGCGGCGAGCGCATCGACATCGTGCCCTTCAGCCCGGATCCCGCGCGCTACGTGTGCTCGGCGCTCTCGCCCGCCCAGGTCTCGAAGGTGATCATCGACGACGGCCAGAAGTCGATGGACGTGATCGTCCCCGACGACCAGCTCTCCCTCGCCATCGGTCGCAAGGGTCAGAACGTGCGCCTCGCCGTCCAGCTCACCGGCTGGAAGATCGACATCAAGAGCGAGTCGAAGATGCGCGACCTCGCCCAGTGGCTCTCCGAGGCGGTGTCGGTGGTCGAGGGCTGCGGCGACGCCGACGCCGAGCTGCTCCTCCAGCAGGGCATCACCTCCCTCGAGGACCTCGCGGCCTGCGACTCCGAGCTGCTGACGTCGCTGCCGGGCATCGACGAGGACGGCGCGACGGCGATTCGCACCCGCGCGGCGGAGCTCGCCGTGCGCAAGGCGGCCGAGGAAGAGGAGGCGGCCCGCCTCGAGGCCGAGCGGATCGCCCAGGAGGCCGCCGAGGCCGCAGCCGCCCAGGCCGCGGCGGCGGCCGCCGAAGCGAGTGAAGAGGGCGGGGCCGGAACCGAGCCCGCCGAATCCGAGTCGAATCCGAGCAACGAGGCGAGCTGACCAGGCGAATGGCAAAGATCAGAGCGTACAAGCTGGCCGAGGAATTCGGCATCGACCGCAACGAGTTCGTCGAGAAGGCGGAGGCCATCGGGGTCGAGCTCAAGAACGCGATGGCGTCCCTCGACGACGAGCAGGTGGCGCTGCTCCGCGAGAAGCTCGGTCCGAAGAAGGACACCCGCCTCGTCACCGAGAAGCGGGTCGAGTCGAAGGCCGGCGGCGCCGTGATCCGCCGGCGCAAGAAGGCCGCGCCCAAGCCCGCGGCGGCGCCGCCGCCGGAGCCCGCCCCCGAGGTCGCGCCGGTCGCCGAGGCCGAGCCCGAGGTCGAAGAGGAGGCCCCGGTCACCTCGCCCGAGCCGGAGGTCGAGAGCCCGGCGGAGCCCGAGGTCACCGAGCCCGGCGAGCAGCCGGCGCCGATCGCGGCGGAGGCGCCTTCGGGCCCGTCCGGCCCGGGATCCGCCCGGGACAAGAGCAGCGCCGGCCCCGCCGGCGCCGACAAGCGCCAGCGCAAGCTGGTGCGCGAGGTCGTGAACCTGCGCGAGCAGGAGCGCCTGGCGCGACAGGCCACCGGCCGCACCGTCCTGCGCCGTCAGGTCACCGTCGACCCGCGCACCATGACGTCGCCGCGGCGCCGCCGCCGCGACGCGCCGGCGCCCGCGCGCCCCGCCGCTTCCGCGGCGAGCGCCGCGCCCACCGCCAAGGTGGTGCGGATCGAGGGCCGGGTGAGCGTCGGCGAGCTGGCCAGGATGCTCGGCGCCAAGGCACCCGAGGTCCAGCGCAAGCTGATGGCCCTCGGCACGATGGTCTCGATCAACCAGGCCATCGAGGCCGAGGTCGCGAGCAAGGTCGCCGCCGAGTTCGGCTACGAGGTCCAGGACGTGGGCTTCCGGGAGGACGAGTTCTTCGAGCCCGCCCCGGCCGCGGACGACGCGAAGCTCGCGCCCCGCCCGCCGATCATCACCGTGATGGGACACGTCGACCACGGCAAGACGTCGCTGCTCGACACCATCCGCCGCGCCAACGTGATCGCCGGCGAGGCCGGAGGCATCACCCAGCACATCGGCGCCTACCAGGTGAAGGTCGACGACCGGGTGCTCACCTTCATCGACACGCCGGGCCACGAGGCCTTCACCTCCATGCGCGCCCGGGGCGCCCAGGCGACCGACATCGTCGTGCTCGTGGTGGCTGCGACCGAGGGCATCATGCCCCAGACCATCGAGGCGATCGATCACGCGAAGTCCGCGGGCGTCCCCATCGTGGTCGCGGTCAACAAGTGCGACCTGCCCGCGGCCAATCCCGCCCAGACCCGACAGCGGCTGATGGAGCACGATCTCGTTCCCGAGGAGTTCGGCGGCGACATCATCTGCGTGAACCTCTCCGCGAAGACCGGCGAAGGCGTGGATCAGCTGCTCGAGATGCTCGCGCTCCAGTCCGAGGTGCTCGAGCTCAAGGCGGATCCGACCCGGCGCGCGTCCGGCATCGTGCTCGAGGCCCAGCTCGACAAGGGCCGCGGCCCGGTCGCGACGGTGCTCGTGCAGGACGGGACGCTCCGGCGCGGAGAGATCATCGTGGTCGGCACCTGCTGGGGCCGGATCCGCGCCATGGAAGACGAGAACGGCAAGCGCCTGAAGGAGGCCGGTCCCGCCACCCCGGTGCAGGTGATCGGACTCTCCGGCGTCCCCGAAGCGGGCGCCCTCGCCGGCGTGGTCGAGAGCGAGCGGATCGCCAAGGAGATCGTCCAGCACCGGCTCTCCGAGCAGCGCGACCAGCCCGCCGAGGGACCGGCGCGGGTGAGCCTCGACGAGTTCTTCGCCGCCGCCGAGGGCGGAGGCGTGCGCGAGCTCGCCATCCTGGTGAAGGGCGACGTCCAGGGCTCGGTCGAAGCGGTGCGCGAGGCCCTGCTCAAGCTCTCCACCGACTCGGTGAAGGTGAACGTCATCCACTCGGGGGTCGGAGCGATCTCCGAGACCGACGTCATGCTCGCCAAGGCCAGCTCGGCGATCATCATGGGCTTCAACGTGCGGCCCGATCCGGCCGCCCGTCGCGAGTCCGAGGGACACGGCGTCGACGTCCGCGTCTACAAGGTCATCTACGAGATGATCGACGAGGTCCGCAAGGCGATGGTGGGCCTGCTGCCGCCCACCATCTCCGAGGCGTTCCTCGGCCGGGCCGAGGTACGCGACACCTTCACGGTTCCGAAGGTCGGCACGATCGCGGGCTGCTACGTCACCGAGGGCACGATCCGACGGGGAGCGCCCTGTCGCCTGGTTCGCGACGGCGTTCAGGTCTACGAGGGGCGGATGAGCTCGCTGAAGCGCTTCAAGGACGACGCCCGCGAGGTGCAGTCGGGCTTCGAGTGCGGCATCGGGCTCGATGGCTACAACGACGTGAAGATCGGCGACGTGATCGAGGCCTACGTGATCGAGGAGAAGCCGGCGACCCTCGAATGATCGTCGGCGCCGCCTTCGTCGAGCTCCACGTCCACGGCTCCCGCTCGCTCAAGGCCAAGCGCGGCGTCGTCCGCTCGATCGGCCAGAGGGTTCGAAATCGCTTCAACCTGTCGGTCGCCGAGGTCGGCGGGCAGGGGACCTGGCAGATCGCGGTGATCGGGATGACGACGGTGGGGACGGACCCGCGTACGGTGCGCCGGGTGCTCGACCGCGCGATCGCGTTCGTGGAGGCGCTGCACCTGGCCGAGGTGCTCGACTCGGACATCGAGGTGATCGAGCTGCCCTACCACACGGCATCCGAGGCGCGCGCCTCGGAGACCGCGGGGGAGGTCGGGGAGGACGGGGGCTGGCCGATCGCCGTCGACGGCGACGGGACCGAAGCCCCTTCGCTGGACGAGGATGCGCTGGACGACGAGGGCGAGGACCCGGGGACCTGGAACTGAGCGATGTCGCGCCGAACCGAGAAGATCTCCCAGCTCCTCCGGGCCGAGGTGTCCCGCGTGCTGCGCGAGGAGGCCACCGACCCCAGGCTCGCGCTGGTGACCGTGACCCGCATCGACGTGGCGCCCGACCTCTCGAACGCGCTCGTGTACTGGAGCGTCCTCGGCGACACCGACGAGGGCCGGCTGGACGCGGTCGCGAGGGGGCTCGACTCGGCGGCGGGCTTCCTGCGCGGGCGCATCGCCCGGACCCTGCCCCTGCGGCGGACCCCCGAGCTGCGCTTCCGCCACGATCCCTCCCTCGTCCTCGGCAGCGAGACCCTCTCCCTGCTGCGCGACCTCGAGGCCGAGACCCACGCCGCGGGCGCGACGGGAGACGACGACCCGGGGCAGCCCTCGCCACGGGCGGAGGATGGCGATGCGTAGACGGCGCGCCCCCGAGGCGCCGGGCCCGGCGGGGTTCCTGGTGATCGACAAGCCCCAGGGCTGGACTTCCCACGACGCCGTGGACGCCGCCCGGCGCTGGCTCGGCATTCGCAAGGTCGGCCACCTCGGCACCCTCGACCCGCTGGCGACGGGCGTGCTGCCCCTGGCCATCCGCGAGGCCACGAAGCTCGTGCCCTTCGTCGAGGGCGGGCGCAAGTCCTACGTGGGCTCGATCCGCCTGGGCGAGGAGACCGACACCCTGGACGCCGAGGGCCAGGTGCTGCGCCGCCACCAGGGGGCCTATCCCGACGAGGCCGCGGTGCGCGACGCCCTCGCGGGATTCGTGGGAGAGATCGAGCAGCTGCCTCCGATGTACAGCGCGGTCAAGCGGGACGGGGTCCCGCTCCACAAGCTCGCCCGGGCCGGCAAGGAGGTGGAGCGGTCGACCAAGCGCGTGCGCATCGACCGCATCACCCTGATGAAGTACGCCCTCGAGGAGCCGCCCCCCGGCGCGCGCGAGGACGGACGTCCGACGGGCGCGGGGCCCCGCCTCGAGATCGAGGTGGACTGCTCGGGCGGCACCTACGTGCGGGCCCTGGCGGCGGACGTCGGCGCCAAGCTCGGCTGCGGCGCCCACCTGGCCGCCCTGCGCCGGACGCGCAGCGGCCCCTTCGACGCCTCCCAGGCGGTGGACGCCGAGCGCCTCGCCCGCGATGCGGAGCAGGGGAAGATCGATTCCCACATTCTTCCGCCGGTGAACGTATTGGGGTTTCCAGCCCTCAGGCTGTCCGCCGAGGAGACCCGGCGGGTGATCCACGGCGGCGAGCTCGAGGTGCAGGGCTCGGCGCTCACGCCCGGGGAGCGGGTGTGCGCCCTGGCCCCGGACGGCCCCCTCGTGGCGGTGATGGAGGTGCAGCCCGGCCGCCGGCTGCGCTCGCTCCGGGTCCTGCGCTCGCTTGCCGGCCCGGACTAGCTCTGTCACACTCCCGCGCCATCGGGCCGGCCCGGCTTCTCCGGCGCCTACCCGCACCCCGGGGCTTCCCGGGGCGCCCTTCACCAGATGCCCGGAGCCATCGGCGCGCGCCGGGATCCAAGTTCAGGTTCGCAGACCGACGTGACGAAGCGGCGGCTGCGTCCTCTCGAGAGGGATTCGGATTGATCGCACGAGGATCCAAGCTCGCCACGGTCGAGGCCTACCGGCGGAGCGAGAACGACACCGGCTCTTCCGAGGTGCAGGTCGCCCTGCTCACCGACCGGATCAACCAGCTCTCGGAGCACTTCCAGACACACAAGAAGGACCACCACTCCCGCCGGGGGTTGCTCACGCTCGTGAGCCAGCGCCGGCGCCTGTTGGACTACCTGAGGAGGACCAGTCCAGATCGGTACCAGGAGCTGATCCAGCGCCTGGGCCTGCGTCGCTGACACTCGACTGAGGTCCGCGACACCACAACACGAAGGGCGACAAGGAGCCGCCGTCGTGGGGTGCGGAAGTAGCCATTCGCGAAGCGATCCCGGATCGCCGACCGTCCGTCGGACATCCGACGGCACCGTCGGCACACCGGGGCCGGACTTCGCGCATCGCTGATTCCGCATTCCATCGCGTCTCGTTCCAGATCCTCCCGTGTCGCCCGACACAACGACTCCGGATCCACATCTGAGTTCCGGAGCGGAGAACGAGATTTCCATGGCAAATTATTGGTTCCAACCCGAGACCGTGTCCATCGACGTGGGCGGTCGCACGATGACGATCGAGACCGGTCGCATCGCAAAGCAGGCCGCCGGAGCGGCGCTCGTCACCTACGGCGAGACCAGCGTGCTGGTGACCGCCACCTACGGTCCGCCCCGCCCGGGCATCGATTTCTTCCCCCTGGTCGTCGACTTCGTCGAGAAGACCTCGGCGGCGGGAAAGATCCCCGGCGGCTTCTTCAAGCGGGAAGGGCGCCTCTCGGATCGAGAGATCCTGGTGTCGCGCTTCATCGACCGCGCGATCCGGCCGCTCTTCGCCGAGGGCTATGGCGACGAGACCCAGATCAGCGCGACGGTGCTCTCCGCCGACGGCGAGAACGCCCCGGACATGGTGGGCTTCGTCGGCGCCTCGTCGGCGCTGACCCTCTCGGACATCCCCTTCCTCGGCCCGATCGCGGCCGTGCGCCTCGGCCGGGCCGACGATCAGCTGATCGTCAACCCGACCACCGAGCAGCGCGCGGAGAGCGATCTCGACCTGGTCGTCGCGGGCAGCCGCGGCGCCCTGGTGATGGTCGAGGGCGCGGCGAACCAGATCCCCGAGGCGGAGATCCTCGAGGCGCTGAAGTTCGGTCACGGCGAGGTCGTGCGGCTGATCGACGTCCAGGAGGAGCTCCAGAAGCTCGCCGGCAAGCCCAAGCGCCAGGTCTCGCCGCCCGAGCCCGACGCCGATCTCGAGCGCCGGGTTCGCGAGCGCGCCGAGGCCC
>Ga0055451_10000214_pt1 | contig 22429 bp, 14 predicted proteins | sample China_Galinas_PW_3_FD_57745 | JGI IMG/M metagenome (GOLD analysis project Ga0055451, IMG submission 57745) | Wetland microbial communities from San Francisco Bay, California, USA, that impact long-term carbon sequestration - China_Galinas_PWB_D2 | ecosystem: Environmental > Aquatic > Marine >... | reverse complement strand
GTCAGCGGCGTCAAGGACGGTCCGCTTCTTGCCTTGCTCGGAGCTCGAGACCGAGTTCACACCCCGTCGACCCGACAACCCTACTTCCCCTCGACCAACTCGACGATCCCGGCGTCGATGAACTGTCCCCCCTGCGTCTGCCGGCACGCGATCGCGAGCACGTTCGTGCCCTTCACGAGGAGCTTCGGGTTCACCGGTTCGAGCACATACCCGGTCGTGTAACCGTCGAGCTCGGCCATGAGCTTCCCGTTCAGGAAGACGCGCGCGTCCTCGTCATGGTGGATCCGCAACCTCAGACCGGCGAAGTCGGTGGACTGCAGGGCGAAGGTCCTGCGCAGGCGAATCTGCGGGCCGTTCCACGTCGTCCCGACGATCGCGCCCGGTGTCCGCTTCGTGCCGAAGCCACCGGGGCCCTTTCGCCACGACGAGTCGTCGAAGTCGGTGCGAGCCCACGAGTCGTCACGATCGTCGAACGCCGCGTCGGTGTATCGCCACACCTGCGCCGATCTCTCCGAGGTCGGAACGACGATGCGGAGCGTCGGCGGCGGTCGATACAGCTTCTCCTGGAGGAGGCGAACCCGCTCCGGATCGAGCTTCAAGTGTCGATCGTACGTCATCAGCCCGTTGACCTCGATCTCGACGTCCGTGGTCTGCGTGTATACGGATGCTGCGAGCCCGGACCCGATCATCGGGCGCAACCGCCCGATCAGCTGCTCGAACGCACGCGCCAGCCCCGGCTTGTCCTTGAACGTGCGATAGCCCCAGTTGCGCTCGTTCTGCCACGTGTGTCCGCGGACCGGAAGCCCGAGCCCTCCGAACTCGCCGAGCACCGAGGCTCGCTCGCCGCGCGGCCTCGGCACGCCCGGCCCGGGATAGCGGTGGATATCGTGGACATCGCCGACAGGGAAGTCGTTCCATCCACTCGCACAGTCGACGAGACGCGACGGATCGTAGTTCTTGATCCAGTTCGTGATCCGAACCGTGTCGTACTGCCCCCACCCCTCGTTGAACGGCACCCACATCACGATGCTCGGCGAGTTGTAGTGGGTGTCGATCATCGCCCGAAGCTCCCGTTCGAACTGCTGGGCGGACGCCTTGCTGCGTTGGATCTCTCGTCGCTTGGGATCGCCGGTGCGCGGCGCGTGGGCGTCTGCGCTGGGCATGTCCTGCCACACGAGCAGACCGAGTCGATCACAGTGGTAGTACCAGCGCTGCGGCTCGACCTTGACGTGCTTTCGAACCATGTTGAACCCGAGCTTCTTGGTCACTTCGAGATCGTAGTCCAACGCCTCGTCGGTGGGCGCCGTGTAGAGTCCGTCGGGCCACCAGCCCTGATCGAGCGGACCGTGCTGGTAGAGCACCTTCCCGTTCAACGCGAGGCGCATCGCGCCTTTGTCGTCCTTGACGACGCCGATCGTTCGCAGACCGAAGTAGCTCGAGACCACGTCGACCGGTTCGTTCTTCGCCGTGTAGAGCTCGACGCGCAGGTCGTAGAGGAACGGATCGTCGGGCGACCACAGCCGCGGCTCCTTCGGGCGAAGCCAGAGCTCTTGGTTGACACGGCCCTCGACACGCGCGACCTCGCGTCCGTCGACGCTGGCGATCGCGCGCACGCGCGGTGCGGCGAGCAGCGCCCAGCGCGTCCCGAGCTCGGCGAAGACCTTCACTCCCGAACGATCAGGTGTCAGTTTCAATCTTTCGATGTGGACCGCCGGCACGATCTCGAGCCACGCGGTCTGCCAGATGCCGGTGACCGCGGTGTACCAGATGCCGCGCGGCCGCTCGACCTGCTTGCCGCGCGGCTGCGTGCCCTTGTCGGTCGGGTCCCAGACGCGGACGACGAGCGTCTGCGGTCCTTGCTTCTGGAGCGCGTCGGTGATGTCGAACGAGAACGGGTCATAGCCGCCTTCGTGCGTGCCGAGCTTCTTGCCGTTCACCCAGACCGTGGCCTGCCAGTCGACGGCTTCGAACCGAAGCACGAGCCGGTCTGCGACTCCGAGCTTCGGCGCGTCGAGCTCGCGCGAGTACCACAGGCACTTGCCGGCTCCTACAGGCTTCCTGACGCCGGACAACGCGGACTCGACGGGGAAGGGCACGAGGATCTTGCCGTCGTATTGGTCGACGGCCGCGACGTCGCGCGGGCGGATCGCATAGTCCCACAGCCCGTTGAGCGAGGTCCACCGGCGCCGCTCGAACTGCGGCCGCGGGTGTTCGGGATGCGCGTTGTCGGGCTTGACCTGCTTGGCCCAGCGCGTGAGCAGCGGGCCATCGGCGACCGCCCATTGAGCCGCCACGGAGGAAGCCAAGAAGAGCACGGCTGTCACGATTCGCATGCCGCGTAGCCTATGCCAAAAGACCCGCGAGCGGCATCCTCTCGCCGGCAAACGGCCCTCGGCGGGCGAATCCGGGCTACGATCTCCGTGTTGTCACAGCGAAGAGACCCGGCCCATGATCAAGGATTGTTTCGTCGTCTGCGGCATGCTCGCCGCGTTTTTCGCCGGTTCCCAGGTCAGCGAGACGCGCGACCAGCCTGCGCACCACTCGGACGACGCCATGCCCGAATCGAGGCAATGGCCGCCGCGTCCGGAGAACATCCTCAACCAGTCCGGGACTTTGGTTTTTGATGGCAAGCGCAAGCAAGGTCCGATCTACAAGGTGCCAGCCGGCAAGACGCTCGTCGTCACCCTGATCAAGACCACGACAGCCGTCGACGTCTGCGAGCGTCACAACGGACGCGACGAGCTCAAACTCTCCTACGTGCTGATGAGTGGTGGTTCGAACCAGTTCCCAGGCAGCCGTTCCTCGGTCATCGGGCTCACGTTCGCCCCGAGGTCGCTGGTGATGTTGAAAGAACCGCAGGGCCTTCGCGGCAAGTTCTACTACCACGTGCGCGGCTACCTGATCCCCGCGCAGGAGCCCGAGCGCAAGAAGTGACGCGCGAACCGATGCGAAGCTCCACTCAACGGGACGCGCCGCCGAGACCGGGACGCCAGCGCAGCGTGAGTTGATCCTCGAACCGGCGGACGCTCTTCCGCAGCGCACGCATCGTCGCTCCGTCGGCGCAGAACGTCACCGGAACGACGAGTACGTTCCGCCGGCCCTGCTTGGCAAGCGCGTCGAGCAGGGCCGGCAACGAATGCCGACCGTCCGCCGTCGCGACCCGCAAGCGATGGAAGCGGCTGCGCGCGTGCAGCGGATCGTCCGCCGCGATCGCGAGCCACTGGTCGGCGACGTCCTGCGGCGTCGACTTCGGCAGCACGAGCACGGTCGTGCCCCCGAACGGACCAGGACAGCGCGGCAGGCGCTTGCCGTCCGCGAAGTCTTTCGGCCGCGGCGCCACGTCGACCTCGTGCGAGCCGCCCTCGCGTGGGGATCGCTCGACGACTGCGACGAGCGCCCCCTCGTCGGCCTCGATCTGCGCGGCGCGCACGCGTGCCCAGAGTCGTGCCCGGGGGCCGGTCGCCACGATGTGGCGACGCGGGGCATCGGGATCGGGACGCGACAGTGGGAGTCCGAGAGCCGCGCGGATCGCGTTTTCGCGTTCGGTCTCGACGACCCACGGGTCGTCGGTAATCAGCTGCATCGAGCTCTCGAAGCCGATGCCCCGGTAGTCGTCGAGCTCCGCCTTCCACCAGCGTGCGTCCTCGGGCGCGAGCCACATCCGCAGCGACTTGTCGGGCCACGGTTCGTCGCCACGAAGCTCGGGCAACGGCAGCGGGATGTCCTTGACGCGCGCGTATCGGCGCGGCGAAAGCGCGACGGCTTTGGCAGCGATCCTGTCCGTCGCCAACGACACCGAACCGATGACCGTCGCACCCGTGCCGAGTCCGGCAATGCAGACGCGAGTCGGATCGATCGGATAGTGGCGCAGCAAGAACGCCCAGATCCGCTCGGTCGCGGTCTGCATCGTCGCCAGATCGGTCGAGAACGAATCGGGCCAGAACCAACGCCCGCCCTCGACAAGATCGTCCTGGGTTTCGCGATACGGGGCCTCGACGACGACGATCGCGCACGAATCGAGCAGGCGCCGGCGCAGGATCTCCATCGAGTCCTCGGCCGTTGCTCCGTCGTCCGGCAACCAGATCAGCAACGGCACCCGGCGGCCGGCCTTGGCGGCCGCGGGCAGGTGCAGGCGATACCCGACCTGCTGCGATACGTAGACCGAGTACTTCCCTTCGTTGATGTCGGTCGCACGCGTCTCGGCATAGACGACGTAGTCGGCGATCGGCGCGCCTTTGGGCGTCGCGACGCCCGGGTCGGCGACGGGTTGAATCGACACGGTCAGGATCCTCGCGTCGGGCTTGCGTAGCCGCAGTTGCCTTGCGGTCCCGTCCCAGTACGCGGTGTGGAAGCCGCCGTTGACGTGCACGACGCAGCTCTTTGGATGGGCGTCGAGCGCGTCGGCACACGCCTCCCCCATCGCGTTGTCCCACAGCGACTGCGTCGAATAGAGCCGGTCCGGATCGCTGCGATCGACCGGCATCATCCCGATGTGGCCGCGGATCGCGTTGTCGACGCGGCGCCAGTAGGCCGGTGTTTCGGGCAGGAAGCGCCGCGGTAATTCCTTCCGTTGCGCAGCGCTGAGCTCGTCGAGCCCGGCTTTTCCAGCCGCGACCTTCTTGCGCAGCGTTCTCGGGAAGTTGGCTGCGACGACCGGCAAGCCGCGCGCCTTCGCGAGCTCGATCAGGGGCCGGTATGCGGTCGCGTAGTTGGACCACGGTCGCGAAGCCGAAAGGAACTCCTGCTCGGTCGTGTCACCGGCGAGATACGCATCGAGAGTTGCCTGCACGTCGCGTTCGAACATCTCGAGCGACAGGACGACCTTGCCCGCGCGTCGGTCGGCGATCCCCTCGTAGACACCGAGCTCGACGCGGTGGGTCGTCTCGTCGATGTGAGTCTCGCCGAGAAAGACCACGTCCGCGGTCGCCAGCGCGTCGAGCAGCTGTCCGAACCCGAGCGGCTGCCCGGTGCGCCCGTCCCGGACCGCGACGGCGCGATCGAGCGGGGGCGCGGCCCACGCCGGCGCGTGCCGGGCCGCGGGCTCGTGAGGTTTCGGATCGGAGGTGCTCGCACAGGCGCAGAGGAGCAGAACGAGAGGCGTCAGGGGGAATCGCGAGCTCACGCGTGGGTTACCGGTTGTGGAGTCCGTCGCTTCTGCGAAAGGCCACAACCGTATTCGAACCGGTCCCGGTTCGCACGCGATCCTCGGCTCAACCGCCGATCGTCGCCGAAAGCCCCCGCGTCGCCACGAGACCCAGCGCGTTCGCACCCGGATCCGAAACGAGATACTGGGCGTGGAACACCGCGTTGCGCAGCGTCGTGTCGTTCGGGATCACGAGCGGCACAGTCGTCGTCCCTTTGGCATCGGTGAACACCGGCAGCAGCACGTCGATCGAGCACAGCAGCTGGCAGTCCTTGGCTCCGAGCGGGGCGAGGGACAGCGGAAGCACGAACGCCCCCCACTTCGTGCGCGACTGGCCGAGGACCAACACCGCGGGCGTGTTCGGACGCGCCTGACCCAGTTGCACGGGAAACACCTTGCCGAGCTCGGGCAACACGCTGCTCGCAACCAACGGCTCTACGGGAACCGGCCCCCCGTTCGAATCGAGCCGGATCACGAGGCCGGCGTTGCGCTTCAGCGTTCCGCTCGCGGCGGTCACCGAGAACGAGTAGACCGACGAAGTCGTTGCACCCCCACCGTCGACGGCGTCGGCGAACTGCAGAATGTGACCGACGCTCCAGTTCTGGATGTCGATCAGCAGGTTCTCGCCCGGGCGGCGGAGGTGGATCCACGGCCGGCTGAACTTGACGTTCAACCCGAAGCTCTGAGGCGCCGTGTTGACGCCGGTCCACGTCGGCAGTTGCACGGTGCCCGAGAACACCTTGACCGGTGCCTGGTTCGTGTCGAAGTTGGACGCGAACGTGGATTTCAGCGTGCTCGGGCCACGCGTCGTGTAGCCGAGTCGCACGTCGACGCTCTGCGGACCGCCCTGCGCGCCGGAGCGACTGTCGTCTTGCCGCAGGCTGTACCCCGTGACCTGCATCGCGACCGGAGACTCGCTTCCGAGCAGGACCTGCTGATAACGCTGATTGCCGCGCCCGACACCGAAGTAGCTCGACGAGTTGCCGAAGCTCTTGGTGTTCGCGGTCGGGAACACGGCGGAGCGCGGCGAGCTGCGAGTCGGTGTGCCGAGGCACGCCGATCCATACGGCTCGGCATTGCCGGGTGTCCTCGACGAGATGTCGGCGTTGGTCGCCCAAGCGACGTCCTGCGTCGCTGCGCTCAACGTCGTCGCGCGGATCTCGATCACGTAGTCGCCGGTCTTCGCAGCCGTGAAGCGCACGAACTCTTCGGTGTTGCGCAGCGTGTTCGACAGGATGACGAGCTTGTCGACGTCCTTGATCTCGAGATCGATGTTCGACCAGGTCGCGGAATCGACGTTCATGCGATGCCATGCCAGCGCGATCTGATACTGAACGCCGACCTTCACGGGCAGCAACAGGCGGTGCACGGGCCTGGTCGCGCTCAGCTGCACGCGCCCGTGCCGCAGGGAGCTCGTCGCGCTCGCGTACGCGGCGTCGTTCTTGAGATAGCCGGCAGCCGGGTCCCGTCGCGACCTGCTTCGCGCCTGCGAGCGGGCTCTTCTCGGTGGTCGCGAGCAGGATGGCCTTGACCTCGTCCGCGCGCAGGCTCGGCACCGCGGCCCGCAGCTGAGTCGCCGCGCCGCACACCTGGGGCGAAGCAAACGAAGTCCCCGACCATGTCTTGTCCGCCGACTCGGCGTCGGCCTTGGCCATCACGACGTCCGCTTGAGCCCGCCCGTGTCCGAGTCTTGTCCGGTGTCGATGATCGCCGCGGTCACGCCCTTGCCCGTGACCTTGATCGCCTGCAGGGCATCGGCGGCGTGATGCTTCAGATTCGTCGCGGTCTTGATCGGGGCCATCGGAGCCATGACCCGGTCGGGCTCGATGAAGTCGATGCCCGGCAGCTTCTCTAACCGCTCGACAGAGGCTGCCGGGACCTCGACCGCACAAGCGTTGATCAGCCACCACTGGGCCACGACGCGGCCGTCGAGCGCGCGCACGCGGGCGGCGAGCTCAGCCTGATCCTCACGAACGCGCCGCTCGTAACCCGCGATGATCTCCGCGACTTCTCCGGCCGGACGCGACGCCAGGATCGCATGGCGATACGCCGAGAGATCGAATGACCTCTCGCGGAAGTGAATGATGTAACGTGCGACATCGTCGTCGTGGACGAACGGCAGCGCGCTGCACAGGAGCAGGAACCCGGCGAGCTTCATGTCTTCGAACGACTCAGCGCAGGACGACGTCGAGAGCAGGGGAAGCGCTCAAGAGCGCCGGGCTCACGCAGTTGGCATTGTTGACCCATGCGGTCTGCACAGCGAACCGGAATCCCTTCGGGAGCTGCTGCAGGCCGAGCGGGATCGTCGCGCGTCCGGCCGGGTCGCTCGTGATCGGAACGGCGAACAACCAGACGCTCGGATCGACGTAGATCCTCGCGCCGCCGACGACGAAGCCGCTCGCAAGCCCCCGACCACCGAACACCAGGAAACCGGGAGCTCTCACCGGTGCGTTGCCGACCACGAGCTCGGCCTGCTGGCTGCCCGCGCTGAAGTCGCCGTGCGGGTACAGCATCACCGGTCCATTGCACTCGGTCGCCGAGCCTACCCGCGAGACACCGAGCGGCAGGCAGTCGAGGACCGCGACCGTGGTGTTGAAGCGGCCCTTGAGCTTGCTCTGGTACGCATTCGCCGTGATCGGGAAGTCGGTCGAGTAGGAGTCTCCGGCGACGGCCACGGAACCGTCGGGCAACACGGCGACCGAGGTCAGCTCGTCGATGTTCGTCCCGCCGATGAAGCTCGAGAACAGGAGCTTGGTTCCGTCGTGGCTCAGGCGCGACACGACGCCCTCGGCAGCGTAGGTGTAGCCCCAGCCGGACCAGCTCTTCTGGAACGCACCGGGGGTCGTCGGGTAGTTGGTCGATCCCGAGCTGCCGACGATCGTCGGGTTGCCGGCGGCATCGATCGAGAGCGAGCTGGCCACGTCTCCGATCGTGCCACCGAGGTACGTCGCGTAGACCAGCGCCGACCCCGACGCGTCGAGCCGACCGACCATGGCGTCGCCGCGCAGGGTCGTGCCGCCGCCGAAGGCCGGCTGATAGACGCCCGGAGTCGTGGGGAAGTTGCTCGATCGCGTCCACCCGGCAAAGCTGACGTCGCCGCTCGGATGCAAGACGATGTCTTCGATCGTGTCCATCCCGCCACCGCCGATATAGGTCGACCAGACCAGGGTCTTGCCGGCGGGGTCCATGCGGGTCACGAATGCCTCGTAGTCGATGCCGGTGCTCTTGGCTTTGGTCTGGAACGCGTTCTTCGTGGTCGGATAGTCGGTCGAGCCGGAGTGGCCCGCGAACGTCACGAAACCCTTCGCGTCGATCGCGACGGCCTTGGCGAGCCCGTAGTTCGAGCCCCCGCAGAAGGTCGAGAAGATCAGCTTCGCACCCGCGTTGTCGAACTTGGCGACGAACGGATTCACCGATCGGGCCGAGTTCGACTTCGACTGGAACACACCGGGCGTGACCGGCATCGTGCCGCCCCGTGCATGGCCGACGATCACGACGTTGCCGGCCCGGTCGACGTCGAGCGCCGTTGCGGTCTCGTCACCGGTCTGGCCGCCGCCCCCGAAGTAGGTCGCCCACAACAGTCGGCTGCCCGATGCGTCGAGGCGCGCGACGAACGCATCGCGAGCGCCACCGTACTTCGGCTGGAAACAGCCTTTGGTCGTCGGGAAGTCGGAGGACATCGTCTCGCCGGTGATCGTGATCCAACCTGCGGCGTGCAGGTGGAAGTCGTGCGGATAGTCGCCGTTGGAGCCGCCGAGGAACGTCGAGAAGATCAGCTTCTTGCCGTCGGGGGAGAACTGGCAGACGAATGCCTGCGGGCGATACGGCGCAGCCTTGAACTTCCGGTGGTAGGCACCCACCGTCGTCGGGAAGTCGGCCGACAGCGTATAGCCGAGCACGGTGATGTTGCCGACACGGTCGCGCTCGACCGACACTGCGGCGCCGTAGTTCGTGCCGCCGATGAACGTCGACCACAGGATTCCCGGATCGATGACCAGCGGCTTCGCGCCGTCCCACTCGGGCACAGCGAACCCGAAGTGCTCGTCGTCGATTCGCACGTAGCGGCACGCGAGCGGGCGCCGGGCACCGCCGGGCTCGACCGCCCAGGTCACCGGAGGCAGCTGGCGCATGGTCCCGAGATCGGTCTCGAGCTCGAGCGCTCCGTCGCCGGCGACCCTGAGCGCGTTCTGCCCGCGGCAGCTCATGACGATGGACTCGATCGAAGCTCCGGGCTGGAGCAGCAGGTCGTACTCGAAGTCGGTGCTCGGGTCGCGGCCGTTCCTGACGATGACGTCGACACCGTCGAACGCCTCGTGATAACGAATGCGCGCGTAGCCGCGTGCACCGCGCACCCACTTGTCGGGATCGCGTCCGACGAACCAGTTCTGCGTGCCGGTCAAGCGGTGCTCGCCGACGACCTCGGCCGCCGAACGACCGGCGAACCCCATCCGGATCGCGACGGCTTTGTCGTCACCGTGCCTGACATGCGTCCAGGCGTGGCGCTGGAAGAACGTCGTCGAGCCCGGCTTCGAGAGCCCGAACTCGACCTCGCTCGGCCACTGGCCGCGGTTCTCGACGAACCGGTTCGCCAGCCGGCGCAGCGCGGGGACGGCCCGGACATCGGAGCTCGGGGCCGGCGCCTGGGTCCCGATCGCGAGGAACGCCGCGAGCGCGACACTGGCGGCGAGGGTGGCGAGGCTTCGGATTCGGATCTTCGTCATGCTCATGAGGGATTGGCAGAGCTGTTCGAGCCCTTGGAAAGCGTGGCTCCCGTGAGGCTGGGGAGCGACAGTGGCGCAGGGCTCTTCGCAGCCGGCGACGACACCGGTCAAGAAAACGCAAGAAAACGCCTCACTTGCCCCGGCCTGCTCGCCCGACGCCGGCCCGGACCTCGCGGATCCGCTCGGAATCCTCGTTGCGACCGGCGTGTGCGTAGTAGCCCTCCAGGTAGTCGCAGATCATCCCGACCCCCCGGCGCAGCTCGGCGCTGTGCGGGAACCGGCGCATGAGGTCGCGACCGCGCGCGAGCGCGGCTTCGGCAGTCTCCAGCGCCTTGTCCGCCTGCCCGTGTTGGAGGAGCGCGGTCGAATACTGCATCATGAACTTGAGCCCCAGCCGGCCGGCCATCTCGTTGTCGGGCTCGCGCCGCTGGCGCTCGGACAAGAGCTGCATCGCGCGCTCGAACTCGGCGAACGCCTCGGCTTCGCGACCGATCGCGAGCAGCAGCCGTGCGGCCTGGGATGTGAACACGAACATGTAGTGGCTCAACGCGGTGTTTGCCGGATTCTCGGCGAACGCGCGTTCGAGCGTTCCGCGAAAGTCCAAGAGCACCTGCACAGCCCGCTCAGGGTCCTGATTGCCCTCGTGGATCGTGCTGTGGATCAACACGGTCGCGGCGTGGTTTGCGATGATGTCGGCATCGTGCGGGTGCTCGCTGACCAAACCCTGCGAGACCCGGTTGGCTTCCTCCCAGCTGTGCAACGCCGCTTCGTGTCGGCCCCGTTGCTCGCAGCTCGAAGCGATCTGACCGAGGATCGCCATGTGCCGCTCACGGTCTTCGAGGGTCGCCGCCGGGTCCGCCTGGACCCGGCGACTCGCAGTGAGTGCCGCCTGGAAGTGTGACTCGACCTCGTCAGCACGATTCAGCGCGGACAGGGTGCTCGCGATCTTGCGATGCGCGCGCGCGTAGAACCGCTGGATCTCGATCGCCGTGATCCCCGGCGGCGGATCGCGTTCGAGCTCGCGGGTCAGCGCAAGCGCGGTCTCGAACTGTTCGAGCGCCTGCTCGGGATCCCCGAGGTTGGGATTGACGGGGTAGCCGATCACGTCGCCGAGCCCGAGGTGCGCTTCGAGGAGATCACGATACAGTCCGGCGTCGCGACTCTGTTCGTTCTCGAGCTCCTCGAGGTAGGCCATCGCCTTGTCGAACATGCGCTTGCGCAACGGCAGCGTGCCCGAGAGCTTGCTGAGCTCGATCTGGATGTCGAGCAACATCTCCGTCGCCATGTGCCGCAGCGCGACTTGCTTTTCGAGCTTGTTCTGACTCGAGCGCTCGTGCTCGAGCACCAGGAGGTACAGGATGACGACCAGCGCGATCACGCTGCCGACGAACCCGGCGAGGCTCATCGCCAGCATCGGCTTGCGCCGCGCCCACAGGAACGTGCGTTCGACCAGCGTCGGCGCCTTGGCCAGGATCGGCTCGTGTGCGCGAATCCTGCGCAGGTCTTCGGCGAGGTTCGTTGCGCCGCGGTAGCGGCGTGAGGGCTCTTTGGCCAGCAGCGTGTCCGTTACGACGCGCAGCTGGCGTTCGGGATAGGAGCCGCCGAGCCGAACGGGATCGGGACTCGCGTCGAGGATGCTGCGATACAACGCTTCGCGGGTCGGCCCTTCGAACGGCCGGTGAAGCATCAGGCACTCGTAGAAGATCACTCCGAGCGCCCACATGTCGGTTGCGGGCGAGGTCGCGCGTTGGTCGTCGAGCTGCTCGGGGGCCATGTAGGCCGGGGTCCCGAGGCGATCGCCTTCCTGCGTCAGGATCAGGCGGTCTTCGCTGTCGTCGCGGGCGAGACCGAGATCGAGGATCACCGGATCCCCGCTCTCGCGCACGAGCACGTTCGCGGGCTTGAGATCGCGATGCACGATCTCGTGCTCGTGGATCGCGCCCACCCCCTCGGCGAGCTTGGAGAAGAAGCCCAGCATGCGCTCGAGCGCTTCGCGATTGCCGTTGGGCTCGGTCGCGGTCCGGGCCAGGAGTCCGATGGCGTCGGCCGTCGCGCGCAAGCCGGCATCGACTTGCGAGGTCGGATCGGACGCGAGCGTGCAGGCGGCGCTGATCAGCTGGCGCAGCGAGTGACCGCGAACGTACGGGTAGACCGAGAACATCCGGTCCTGCTCGTGACCGAACTCGAGGATCGGACACACGAACGGATGGTCGATGCGCGCCGCGAGCTGCTGCTCGCGCGTCCAACGCATCCCGGCCCGGCCCGACCCGAACAGATCCTTGTCGCGCAGAACCTTGACGGCTACCTGACGCTTGAGATCGGGATCCTCGGCGAGGTACACCACCCCCTGACCACCGCGGCCGAGCTCGCCGATCAGGCGATAGCGACCGAGATAGGTCTCGGATGCGTCCGTGTCGTCGATCGCCGTGACCTGCTCGTGGAGTGCGCGGACCTCGTCTTCGTAGCCCGGGAACTCGCCCTGGTAGGTCTGGAGCTCTCTCGGCTCGGCGCTCGAGTGGTAGGACGCGAGGAAGGCGGCCTCGAGCCATGACGGGATCGACTCGCTGGTCGAATCGGGTTCGGAAGTCATAGAGGGAGTGGCGGAACGGGACTCCGATCCATGATGCCAGATCGCGGTTGTTCGAGCACGGGCAGGCCATTCTGCTAGACTCGAACCCATGCCGGCCCCGGACCCTGGACAACAGCGAGGCGACCGCGACGCGTTCCTGCGTCACCTCCCCGACGTGCTCCCCGCGTTGACACTGTGGGCACGGCTGCGCATTCACGGCAGGCTCCGCCAGCGGCTCGACCCCGAAGACCTCGTGCAGGAGAGCTGTGTCCGTGCGTTCGCCGGCTTCGGCGCGTTCGACGAACACCGGGGCAGCTTCCGCGCGTGGATGTTCGGGGTCGCGAACCACGTCTTGCTCCAGGAGCTCCGTGGCATGAAGAAGACCGGCGCGGCGTTCGACAGCGACCTTCGGCTGCGGAGCGAAGACCTCGACGCGATCTCTGCGAGCCAAACCAGCATCACATCGGCGGTTGCCAAGATGGAGCAGCTGGCGGCGCTGACGGCGGAGATCCAGGAGCTTACCGACGCGGACCGCTGGATCCTGATCTACCGTGGTCTGGAAGAGCACGGCTACGACGAAGTCGCCAAGCGGCTGCAGCTGCACCCCGAAGCCGTGCGTACGCGCTGGCGGCGGATTCTCACCAAGCTGCGCTATTCAAAGGGCCTCGTGCGCTTCGTCGACGATCGAGCTCGACCCCGCGCTCCCCAGACGTAGCGGCGGTACCAAGGGGGCTGCCACACGAGACGAGGTTCGGTCTCGACTCGAGACCTCCGGTTCCTCATCGGGACGTGGAATCTACGCGGTCGGCCATCAACCTCCGGGGCCCCCGAGTCGATAGCCAAAGGACGACAACGGGAGGTAGGAGTCATGACGACCGACAAGCACGGCCCGGGTTTCCACTTCGATCATGAACCGGTGTTCGGTGGCGAAGCCCGCTCGATGGCGCGCTCGGCGAACATCCTGCGCGAGATGCATCGCGTCGAAGAAGAACAAGCTCGTGCGCGGCAGATGACCCGCGAGGTGCGCGAGTTCTTCGAAGATGCCAGGCGCGCGGCTGCCGAGGTCTTGATCCAGGTCACCGAGCAGGCCGACCACTACAAGGCCGAGAATCTCAAGGGCGAGATGCGGGACTTCTTGGACGGAACGATCAACTGCGTGCGCGCGTTCGTCGACGCGATTCACGACGTCGACGTGGATCTCGAAGCAGACGAGGAAGACGAACACAAAGATCTCGAAGCGAACCTCGGCAACCTCGAACACACGCTCGAGCGATACCGCGCTCAGGGCACCGCACGTCCGGACGCCCTGCTGTTGAACTTCGTGCCCCGTGACGAGTCCGCGGACGACGAAGAGGACGAGGTCGACGCCGAGGTCGACGCCGAGCCCGACGAAGCGGTCGAAGAGCCTGCCGACGAGCCCGACGCCGAGCCCGACGAAGAGGTCGCCGAACAGATCGAACAGCCGGCCGGCGAGCCCGGCCCCGAGGCGATCGCGGACTCCGCCGCCACACCGGCCGCCGAGAGCGCCAGCGACCCGGTGGAGAAGCCGATGGATTCGCCGACCCCACAGCCGGCCGCCACTGCAGGCCCGCAACCCGAGGGCAGCCCGGCGCTCGAGACGATCCTGCGCATGAACGGCGCGAATCGAATCCCGGCCCGCGGGCTTCCGGAAGACGAACCGTGGGTCGCTCCGCTGGCAGAGTGGTTCAAGCGTCTGTCACGCCAAGACGAGGCGCTGCGCGACGTGCTCACGCAGCTCCTCAAGGCCAACGCGATCGGACGCAAGGAGGCGGGTCTGCTCTGGGACCTCGTGCAGAACAGCAAGGGGCTCGACTAGGCTTTGTCGGACAAATGCCGCAAGGCATTTGTCAGACAGGCCCCCCCTGCCCCTGCCCCTCCTCGCCCCCGCCCCACCGCGACCCACCAACAAGAAGCTAAAGTCCGCGCCGCGAAGCGGGCTCATCGTCTCATAGCGAGGACCCCGCGTGGCGCAGCAAGTTGGGGGTCGACCTTCCGGATTGCGACGTCTTCGAGATCGACACACAGACACTGGCGGTCCGACGCCGGTATCAGGCCGTCGGCACGACGCTGTTCGGCATGACCCAGCGTCCGGGAACGGCGGAGCTGTGGATCGGCAACACGAACGCCCGCAACCTGATCCGCTTCGAGCCGAACCTGCGTGGTCACGTCGTCGACAACCGCGTCACCCGCATCGTCACGGGCGGCAGCCCGACCGTTCAGCCGATCGACCTCAATCCCGGAGTCGACTACTCGAAGCTGCCGAACGACGCCGCGTTGAGCACTGCGCTCGCGCAGCCGACCGATGTCGTGTTCGACCGCGCGGGCAAGAAGGCATACGTCGCTGCGTTCGGCACCGACAGGATCGGCGTCCTCGACGCGACGGGCAACGTCCTGCGTCGCATCGAAGTCGGCAACACGCCGGGGACCAAGGTCGACCCGCGTCACAAGCGCGGGCCACGCGCTCTGGCGTTGTATCCGAAGCTCGACCGACTCTACGTCTACAATCGGCTGGCCAACAGCATCTCGGTCATCGACACGGCCAACGACACCGTGCTGACCGAGACTCCGCTGATCCACGATCCGACTCCGGCGACGGTCAAGGAGGCCCGCGGCTTCCTCTACGACGCCAAGCTGTCGGGCAACGGGACGATGGCGTGCGCGTCCTGCCACGTCGGCGGGCGCATCGACGGTCTGGCGTGGGACCTCGGCGATCCCGGCGGAGACATGACGACGGCCCGCGGGCGCGGCAACATCGGCACGTTCCAAGTGCACCCGATGAAGGGGCCGATGACGACGCAGACGCTGCAAGGGTTGCGCGGTGTCGAGCCGTTCCACTGGCGTGGCGAGAGGGCAAGGTTACAGGACTTCAACTCGGCGTTCCGGAGCTTGATGGGCAAGACAGAGCTCTCGACCAGTGACATGGACGACTATGCGACGTTCCTGCAGTCGATCGAGTTTCCGCCGAACCCCAACCAGAACCTCGACCGCAGCCTGCCTGACTCCCCGCGGGGTCTCAGCGCCCGCGACGGATTCAATGTCTACACGACGTTCGCGTTCGCGCCGCCGATCCGCTGCGTCGACTGTCATTCGCTCGACGCCGGCACGAACGGTCTGATCATTCCGGCGAACACGCTCAACGAGCCGCAGCCGTTCAAGGTTCCGCAGCTGCGCAACGTCTACAAGCTCACGGGCCGCAAGAAGCGAGCGCAAGGCCGCACGTCAGGCTTCGGCCTGCTGCACGATGGAAGCGTCGACGACGTGTTCGGGCTGTTGACGAATCCCGTGTTTCGGGTGATCGCCAATGACTCGACGCGCAAGACGATGCTGATGCGTTTCGTGGAGGCGTTCGACACGGGCACGGCGCCGAGCGTCGGCTACTCGGTGACGGTGTCGCCGGCGACGATCACGAGCACCGAAGTCCAGCAGGCGGTTCTGCTGCTGATCAACGAAGCCAACCGCGGCAACTGCGATCTCGTCGCCCATGGCGAGCTCGACGGCCGCCGCATCGGCCTCGAATTCGACGTCGCCACGAAGCGATGGCGAAGCGATCGCACGGGCGTCGGCCCGTTCCAACTCTCGGAGCTCGATGCACGGGTCCGCCAGAACAAGGCCCATCTCACGCTCGTCGGGGTTCCACTCGGCTCGGCGCACCGCATCGGCAACGACCGGGACCTCGACGGCACGGCGGACGGCGACGAGGGTCTCGATGCGTACGGGACGTCGACTCCGGGCTGCAACGGCGCGCTCGAGTTGACCGGCAATTCGACTCCGGACCTCGGCAACGATCAGTTCGCGCTCGTGTGCACGAACGCCGCGCCGTCGACCAACGGGTTCCTGCTCGTCAGCGCCGCGCCGTCCTCGCTGCAGCTGTTCGGGATCACGCTCCTGACCGATCTCCGAGTCGGTTTCGTGCTGCCGATGACGGTCGATGCTGCGGGCCTCGGCACGACGCCGATGCCGCTGCCGAGTGCGCCGGCATTCAAGGGGGCCGTGCTCTACAGCCAGGCCGTCTCCGCTTCGACCTGCGCGAAGGCCGGGCTGTGCGCTTCGCAGGGGCTCAAGACCACGCTCGACAAATGACCGAGGCGCGGTAGCCGTTCGCGTCCGGCCGCATCGCGGGTCCGCGTGTCTACGTTGACGAGCTCGAGCGCGGAAAGACGCCACGCCGCTCGGTGCGCAACTTGCTGCACGTTTCTCGGTTCATCACCGAGGCACCCAAGTGACGACCTCCCCACACACGTTCCCCATGCGTGTACTTGCGGTGCCAACGCTCGTTGCCGCGTTGGCAGCCGCACCGATCCCGTCCGGTGAGCCCCTCGCGTCCGCCGACTTCACGGCGGGAGCCGCCTTCATTTGGGCACGTGGCCCTACGCTGCGTGTGCTGGTCGTAACAGCGGCGGATGGCTCGGGCGCGGATGATTTCCTGATCGACGCGCAGACGCCCAACACGCAGGTCACTGCGACGACGATTCCAGGCGGCATCCGGCAGATCTTTCGCTCGCAGCTCCAGAGCAACACGCTCGGCAGCTTTTCGCTGCGTGCCGAGCTCGACCTCGTCAGCCTCGGGCCCACGGGCGGTTGGGACCTGTCAGGTCGGGTCACGGAGATCCCGTCTCATCTCGCGGTCACCGAGATCGGCTTCCAGGTCGAACCCGTCGACGTGGACGGTGAGCAGGCACTCGTGACGCCGACGTTCTCGGGAGGTGTGTTCCTCGAACCGGCGAAGACGATCCCGGTCAACCGTCCGCTGGATACAGGCGTCGCGAACAGCATGCAGGTCACCGCGTTCTATGCCGACGACGGCGGCGGCTGGGTCATGTTCGCGGCCGATCCCGGTGGAGTCGAGCCCAAGCACTTCCAGTTCACGACCCGCAAGACGCAGCCCGTGACGACCGTGGCGCTCTCCTACTACCTCGCGGACGGGCAACTCGGTGGACGCCCGGTTTCGACTCCGGTCGTGACGCGATTGCTGCCCTATGTCTTCGATCCGCAACTCGAAGCCGGATGGTATCGCGCGGCGAAGCTCTACCGCGCATGGCTCGTCGACAACGCGACCGGTCCCGGCGGAATCCTCGAGCAAGGCCGTCTCGAGACGAGAGTCGATGTTCCGAGGTGGATGAAGGAAACCGACCTGCTCGACAGCGAGCAGTTCGGCTGGTCTCCGGTGTCCGTGTATCCGCGTGCGGCGAGCGAGTCTGCATCGTTCGTCGAGGTCCCTCCCGTCCCACGCGCCTACGAGTTTCCGCTCGACCACCTGCGGCGGCTTCGAACCGATCTCGGGGTGACGAACATGCTCGTCGGGCTGTGGTTCTGGTACGACCGCGGGAAGACCCCGCTCGGGCGAATCGGCACCTATCTCGCTCCCGCAAGCCTCGCCACGCAGTTGCACGCGCTCAAGTCCTCCGGGATTCGTTGTATCGCGTACGTGCACCCGGGCGCATTCGACGTGTTGAACCCGATGCTCACCGCGGCAGGTCTCGCCGATGACACGGTTCAGGCACGCGACGGAACGACGAGGACGTTCACACTCGGTGTCGATTACTCCGGAGTGGAGGTCACGGCAGCGATCATGGACGTCGCCTCGCCCGAGCTGGCGAATTGGTTCCAGGCGCTTGGCGCCTTCCACTCGGAGTACACGGGCCTGTCCGGCTTCTACTGCGATCTGCCGGTGACCGTCGGGTACGAGGATTGGATCCGACCGGTCGGCTCGAGCCTGGGCTTGACCAAGTCGGCGTATCGCGGGTTCCAGAACATCCTGCGCGCCTCGCGCGTCGGTGCTGCTGTCTTTGGTCATGATTTCGTGCACAACCACGAGGGCGCGTTCGAATGGTTGATCAACACTGCAGCGGCCGGTCAAGGAGCGGTCGGCGTCATCGGCCGTGCGTATCCCGACGAGACACGCGCGTTCGGCGTGCCGTTCTTCCAGACCGTCTACAGTGGATACACGTTGTTCTGGCCGGCCGACGAGGGGCATGGGCCACAGACGCTGAAGTTCGTCGACGACCCGTACGGCAACCCGGACGACTGCAACATGTCGCGGATCCTGGCCGAAGGCGTGACGTGGGGCATGATGCCGAGCAGCAGCGAGATCGACCTGGAGAACGGGAAGCTGTTCTACGAGTCCGACCGGTTTCCGAGGTACGCCGCGGCCTTCCAGCATCACAAGCGGACGTTGACCAACCTGATCGCGCTGCGCAGGCGCGCGCGCAAGTGGCTCGTGTTCGGAGAGATGCTACAGAGCCCTGTCGCGGGCGGAGACACCGCGGACCTGACGATCAAGCTCAGGTTTGCCGGTGAACCGACACCGCGGCTGCAGACGTTCTCGAAGCCACTCGTGCCGACGACGGCCTGGCGGGCAGCGGATGCAACGATTCGTCTGATCGCGGCCAACGGATCGAAGCAGCCCGCGAAGGTCGTGCTGTCGCTCCAGCGGATCGGACTCCCGGCGGGGCAGGTCCTCGTCGACACCGACACCAACGAGACGTTCAGTCCACGTGCCGGGACCCAACAGATCGAGGTGCCGGTCGCGCCGGCGACGGGGAGGATTCTCGAGCCGCGTTGATCGGCCGGGCTTCCAGATCCCATCGAGCGTGTATGCTCGCGTGCAGCTCATCGTCGCGAACGGACACATGCGCACTTCGATCTCTCTCGTCGCCCTTCTCGCCGCTTCGGCGGCCCACGCCCAAGGACTCGCGCAACAGCTGAACCCTCTGATCGCACGCCACCGCGGCAAGGTCGCAGTCGCTGTCAAGCATCTCGGAACCGGCGAGTCGTTCACACACAACGCCGATGTCCCGATGCCGACCGCGAGCCTGATCAAGTTCCCGATCATGATCGAGGCCTACCGGCAGGCGGCTGAAGGCAAGCTCGATCTCGACTCGACGATCACCGTGACCAAGGACGACATGGTCCCGGGCTCGGGCGTGCTGACGAGCTGTTTCTCGCCGGGCGCGAAGTTCCGCCTGCGCGACGCCGTGCGCTTGATGATCGCGTTCTCCGACAACACCGCGGCCAACCTCGTCATCGACCGAATCGGCCTGCGCTCTACGGCGGAGACGATGAGCGGCATGGGCTGCCCCAATACGAAGCTGCACTCCAAGGTGTTCCGCCGTGACACGTCGGTGTTTCCCGAGCGCAGCAAGGAGTTCGGTCTCGGGAGCACGACCGCCAGCGAGATGGTCGCGCTGCTCCAGAAGCTCTACCGTCGCGAGCTCGTCAGCAAGCAAGCCAGCGCGGCGATGATCGGGCACATGCTCGCGTGCCGCGACACCGACAAGTTCCGGCGCTTCCTACCTAGCGGTACGAAGCTCGCCCACAAGACCGGCTCGGTGTCCGCGGCCCGATGCGACGCGGGGATCCTGTTCACCCCTGGCGGTGCGGTCGCGATGTGCGTGCTGACGAGCGACAACCAAGACAAGCGCTGGGTGCAGGACAACGCGGGCAATCGCCTGTGCGCGAACGTCGCCGCCGCCGTGTATCGCTACTACGCTGCCAAGGGCGGCGCGAAGCCGCGCGTCACGCGCCTGCAAATGGGCGCAAGCGGAGTCTTCGTCGAAGACCTGCAGCGCACGCTCAACACCCGCCTCACGCCGTCACCCGAGCTGTCGGTCGATGGCGACTTCGGCCCTTCGACCCAGGCAGCCGTCATGCGGCTGCAGCGTGACGGCGGGCTCGACCCGACAGGAGTCGTCGACGCGGCAACGTGGAAGGCGCTCGGCCCGCTGATCAGCACGTCGAAGCCCGTACCGCCGCCGGAAGTCGTCAACTCCGAGAAGCTCGCGTCGAAGCCGGCCGACCCGCTCACGGGCCGCCCCTTCGTCAGCTGCAAGGCCTGGGCGATCGCCGACTCGCGCACCGGCAACTTCTTGTGGGGCGAGAACGAGAACCAGAAGCTCGACATCGCGAGCACGACCAAGATCATGACGGCCTACCTCGTGTGCGAGCTCGCGCGCAAGAAGCCCGACGTGCTCGACGAGATCGTCACGTTCTCCGAGCGCGCGGACAGTACCCTGGGCTCGACCTCAGGGGTCCGCGCGGGAGAGAAGCTGTCGGTCCGCGAGCTGCTCTACGGCCTCCTACTGCCTTCGGGCAACGACGCCGCCGTGGCCTTTGCCGAGCACTTCGGAGGTCGGTTTGCTTCGGCCGACGGAAAGCCCGAGCCCGACCCGCTGCCGCGCTTCATCGCGGAGATGAACCGGACCGCAAAGCGGCTCGGCATGACGCACACGCTGTTCAAGAACCCGCACGGCCTGACCGCCAAGGGCCACGGCGCGAGCGCGAGGGACATGCTCGTGCTCGCGCACGCCGCGTTGTCGAACCCGCTGTTCCAGCGCTACGTGAAGACCCGCCAGCACGGCTGCCGCCTCGCCAGTGTCGGTGGCCACGAGCGCGACGTCGCCTGGCACAACACCAACCGCCTGCTCGGGATCGAGGGCTACGTCGGGGTCAAGACCGGAACGACGCGGGCTGCCGGTGCGTGTCTCGTATCGTCGTGCCGGCGGGGGAACGACCGCCTGCTGATGGTCGTGCTCGGCGCGTCGGGCTCGGCAGCTCGCTACTCGGATAGTCGGAACCTGTATCGCTGGGCGTGGTTGCAGCGCGGAGCGAAGCATTAGCAAGCCGGCGCGCGACACGCTCGGGCAGCAGCGGATCGACGAGCTGCCAGACATAGGGGCGCCGGACCGGCTGCCCGATGCCGTAGCGCTCGGGCATGTGCCCGGGGTCGTAGAACGTTCCGAACAACAGGTCCATCAGCGGGCTCAGGTTCGCGAAGTTGACGCGCCCTCCCCGCTCGAGCTCGTGATGCCAGTGATGCAGTCGCGGCGCGCCCAACACATAGCGGAGCGGCCCGGGCGTCAGCGAGCAGTTCGAGTGGATGTAGAGCGCCCACAGGCCACGGAACATCGCGAAACCAGCGAGCGCCGGGAGCGGGAACCCGAGCAGGATCGGCGGCAGGTTCTCGACGAGTCGCGTGTAGAGGTTGTCGAACGGATGCTCGCGGTAGGCGGCGATCCAGTCGAGTCGTTCGGCCGTGTGGTGCACGCGATGGAACTTCCACAGGAACCGGTTCGTGTGCGACCACCGGTGCGCCCAGTAGATCAACAGATCCGAGACCGCGATGACCTCTGTGAACTGCAACCAGAACGGCTGGCGCGCCACGGCGGCGCGCACGTCCGCGAGCGGCAGGCTCGCCGAGTGCTCGTAGACGAGCACGAGCACGATGACGACCGGCCCGGTCCACAGAAAGTACTGTCCGAGGAAGAACAGGAGATCGGTCCCCCACTCGCGCCGCAGCACCGGCTGCCGGTGGGCGGGGAACACCCGCTCGAGCGGGAGGAAGATCACGAGCAGGATCGCGAACGACGTCAGGAAGCTCGAGAGTTCGGCCACGGCTCGATCACTTGCGCGGGATCTGCTGGGATGCGTTCCCCTTGGCCGGTGGCTGCTGACCGGCCTTGCGAAGCGAAGGCGGTATGGCGGACTTCGACGAGAACAGGAACGACTTCACCGGCGACTTCGCGGGGGCGCCGGCTTTTTTTTCGGTTGCAGAGTTCGGCGGCGTGATCGACAACGACTTCGAAGTCGACAAGAACGCGCGCGACGGATCGGGGAGCTTGTCGACCGGGACCACGTCCGGCTTCGGCGCCGATGCCGGAGCCGGCGGACCGATGACCTCGCGCGGAGTCGCCCGGTTCGCCTGCTCGCTTGCCCTCGTGATCAAGAAGCACGAGCCGCCGACAGCTATGGCAACCGCGCCGATGCCGGCCAACACTCGTGATGCACGCCTGTTCTCGTTCATGACTGTTCCTACCCACCTGTATCGAATCGGATTCACCATGTATCCTCACGCCGCGCTCGTTCCGTCTCGAACAAGGTCGAATCACGGCGGCGCGGCGACCTCGCGCCCGGGGAGCAACTAGTGGTCCGTCTCAGAAGTTCGCCACATATCTTTCGGGCCCTCTGCACCGCTGCCGG
>Ga0055451_10000212_pt1 | contig 22637 bp, 18 predicted proteins | sample China_Galinas_PW_3_FD_57745 | JGI IMG/M metagenome (GOLD analysis project Ga0055451, IMG submission 57745) | Wetland microbial communities from San Francisco Bay, California, USA, that impact long-term carbon sequestration - China_Galinas_PWB_D2 | ecosystem: Environmental > Aquatic > Marine >... | reverse complement strand
TGGGCCGGCGACATCGGATACCGGAGCCGCTGGGCCGGCGACATCGGATACCGGAGCCGCGCCGGGAAGCGCCTGCAGCGCCGCGGCCAATGCGTGCGATCGCTCGTCGAGCTCCTGCCAGGTCAGGGTGCCGAGTTCGTCGATCAGGCCGGGACGATCCGGGCACCGCTGCGCGGCGGTCGCGAAGCCGGTGGCGATCGACAGCCCCTCCGACCTCGCCGCGGCCATCATCCGCACGGTGCGATCCGGGCGCATGGGCTTCAACAGGCCCGCCCTGGCCAGCGCGGTCACCGAGTCGCCGGCCGCGCGCAGCCGGGCCAACAAGTCCATCAGCCGATCACCGGCAGCCGGCGCTCGGCGGCCAGCCCGTCCAGCGCCTGCTGCATCACCTGCCGTACGTGCGCGTCGACCCGGTCGATGTCGGGGTGCTCGCCGAACTGCCCTCCGATGTCGATCGGATCGAGCACCTGCATCACGATCTTCGTCGGCAGCGGGATGTTGACCGGAACGACGGCGCTGAGCCCGAACGGGAAGCCGATCGAGATCGGCAGAATCTTGGTGCGCATCAGCTTGTCCAGCCGCAGCAGTTTGGCCAGCCCGGTGCCACGGGAGAGGTAGATCTGGCTCTCCTGGCCACCGATGGCCACCGCGGGAACGATCGGCACTCCCGCGGTGAGCGCGGCCTTGACGTAGCCGGTGCGACCGTCGAAGTCGATCTTGTTCTCCGCCAGGGTCGGCCGGTAGACGTCGTAGTCGCCGCCGGGAAAGACCACCACCACGCCGCCGGAACGCAGTGCCTCATCGGCGTTCTCGTGGTTGGCGCGGATGAACCCGGTGCGGACGAAGTAGTCGGCGGTCGGGCCGGCCATCAACATGTCGTGGCTCAGCGTGTAAACCGGGCGGTCGTAGCCGAACGTGTCGTAGAAGCCGAGGGCGAAGACCGGCACGTCCATCGCGAACAGCCCACCGGAGTGGTTGGCCACCACCAGCGCGCCGCCGGACGGGAAATTCTGCAGGCCCCGGACCTCGCTGCGGTGATAGAGCTTGAGGAACGGGCGCAACAGTCTCATCATCCGCTCGACCAGCTGCGGATCCCATTTTGCGGTCTCGGTGCGCGCTGCGCCGGTTGTGCTCACACATCCCCCTGCACGGATTGAAACGTGTTCTAGTTTTGATGGTACCGGGCAGGCCGAGCCCCGGGTAGCGCGGTCGTTACGATCACCGCGTGAGCGAAGAAGCCAGCAAGACTGAACCTGCCGTCCTGACCGAGCAGCGCGGCAGACTCCTGATCATCACCATCAACCGCCCCGAGGCCAAGAACGCCGTCAACGCGGCGGTCAGCACCGGCCTGGCCGCCGCGGTGGACAGACTCGACGAGGACCCGGGGCTGTCGGTCGCGATCGTGACCGGTGCGGGTGGCTCGTTCTGCGCCGGCATGGATCTCAAGGCGTTCGCCCGCGGGGAGAACGTGATCGCCGAAGGCCGCGGCCTGGGCTTCACCGAGCGTCCGCCGCTCAAGCCCGTGATCGCGGCCGTGGAGGGCTACGCGCTGGCCGGCGGGACGGAGCTGGTGTTGGCGACCGACCTGATCGTCGCGGCCAGAAACTCGGCGTTCGGCATCCCGGAGGTCAAGCGTGGTCTGGTCGCCGGTGGTGGTGGCCTGCTGCGGCTGCCGCAGCGCATTCCGTACCAGCTCGCGATGGAGCTGGCGCTGACCGGTGACAACCTAACCGCCGAACGTGCACACGGGCTGGGCATGGTCAATGTGCTGGCCGAGCCCGGTCACGCGCTCGACGCGGCGATCGAACTGGCCGAGCGGATCACCGCCAACGGGCCGCTGGCCGTGGCAGCCACCAAACGGATCATCACCGAGTCGCGTGGCTGGACTCCGGAGAACCAATGGAATGAGCAGATCAAGATCCTGATGCCGGTGTTCGCGTCCAACGACGCCAAGGAAGGCGCGATCGCGTTTGCGGAGAAGCGCGCCCCGAACTGGACGGGCAGCTGACAGCTTCGCTGTGTCAGCTCAATCGCCTCACCGGTATCCCGTCACACGGGCGATGACGGCGACCTTGCCGTCGTCGCCGACCGCCTGTGCGTCGCCGATCGCGGAGTTGCGTCCGACCCGCAGTGCCGTTCCCTCGTAGCGGGATCGGGCTCCGGCGGCGAAGGGGCGCAGGAAGTTCACCCGGATCGACGCGGTGCGCAGCGGCTCGGACTGTCCGCGGTTGATCGCCGCCGAGGCCACCAGCTCCAGACCGGTGGCGCTTACTCCACCGTGCACGATGCCGATCAGGTTGTTGATGATCGGGTCCGGTTGCTGCATGAGTAGGCAGGTCTCGCCCTCGACGGGTACCGGCCGCACCGACATCAGGTCGGCCAGCGAGGTCTGGGGAGTGCGCACCAGTGTGTCCGGTCCGCGCGGCACGGGCCCATCGGGCCCGCCGGTGATGGCGACCGTGCGAACCGTGCCGCCGCCGATCGTGGTGCCGCGATGGGTCAGTGTGCAGATGGCCAGCAGGGTGGCTCCCTCGGGGCCGAGGGTGCGGCCGCTCGCGACCACAGGCGCCTCCGGCGCAGCCAGGATGGCATCGATCCCGTCGGGGCTCAGCTCGACGGTCAGTTCGCTGGACACCGTCCACTGCCCTGGGCCCCGACGGTAGAAGTTCACCCGCCCGGCCACGTCGTCGACCAGGACCGCCAGCGCTGCGGTGGTCGGCATCCCGGTGAATGGGTTGACCATCGTGCCCACCGGCATCGAAGCGACCACCATGGGCCCGGAGCGGTCCTCGTCAAGCGTGGTGATCGCGAACCGCGTCAGAACGCTTTCCGGGGTTTCCGGGTCCTGTCGCGAGCCGGGCGCGTCGGGTGCTGGCACCCACCGATTTCAGCACCCCGCCGACTCGCCGCGCGCTGGGGGATGCGGTTCGGTGCCGCTGGCGCCCGTCCCGTATCACCGTGGCGAGTGACGCTGGCCGCTTCATCGGCGGATCCGGGCACGACGCGACGTCGGCCACCGCGCCGGCGGTGTTGGCCGTCGCTGTCGCGCGGCCGGCCGCATGAGCAGCGGTCACTACAGACGCGCGGGCACTCCAGCCGGCGGTGGTGGCCCGGGCGGCCTTCGACGCCGCCTCGGTGGCACTGGCGCTGATGTCCGCCAGCGCGGCCCTGGCCCCGGCGCTGGCCGCATCGGCCAGCTGGGCGCGCAGTTCGGCAGGGTCGACCTTGGGGACGAGTCCGAAGCGTGTGGGCTGCCCGTACGAGGTGGTGCGGTCGTAGCTCAGCTCGACCAGCACGCGCAGGACCGGCTCGAGGAGGTCGGCAAGGGGTGTGGTCACGTTGGTGGAACCGGTCGCCGTACCGAAGTCGCGGATCGCCTGCGCCAGCGGCAGCTGCTTGGCGGGAATGGTGATGTAGAGAACAGCCCGCCCGGATGCCGGCGACTCGAGGTGATCCAGCACACTGGTTACCCGTGGCCACTCGGTGAGTGTGTTCAGCGGTGCGGTGACGCCGCCGCCCAGTTCGTCACGGCGGGCCTGGTCGATGAGCTGATCGTCAGCTATGCGCCGTGCAGTCTGGGTGCGGGTGCGCGGGTGCTGCCGGTGCGCTCCGAGTGGACCCTGGCGAAGTCGGGGGTCAACGGCGACTTCGTCTGTGCGAGGTGGACGCGACTCAGTCGCTGAGCGCAGGTATGCCGAACCTGGCTACGAATTCCCGTGCCCTGATGAGAAATTCCATCTGTGCGGCGACGTCGTGCAGTGGCTCGAGGCTGCGGGTGGAACGGCACAACACGACCGCACCCTCCAGGGCGGCGAGAGTGGTGTTGGACAGAGCGGCGGCGTCGGCGGGGTCGAAACCCTCCCGGATGAAGGCCTGTTTCGCCGATTCGCGCCAGCGGGCGAAGATCTCCGCAGCCACAGCGGGCAGGTGCAGTTCGTCGTCGCAGGGTCCGATCGCCGCCGCCATGACCGGGCATCCGGCGGTGTATCCGCTCTCGGTCAAGAGCTGTTCCCAGATCTGAACGAACTTGTGCAGCAAAACCGTTGCGCTCTGGTCGGCGGCCTTGTCGATCCCTTCGGTGATGCTGTCGCCGGCGTACTTCAGCGCCTCCTGCAAGATCTGGCTACGGCCCTCGGGGAAGTGGTAGTAGACCGAGCCGCGGGGTGCGCCGCTGCGGGCCAGAACCTCGTCGATCGTCACGCCGGCAGCGCCGCGCTCGCGCAGCACCTCAGCCGCGCTCTCCAGCATCTTGGCCCGGGTCGATCCGCGGCCACGGCGCGCGGCGCCGGTCGACGGTGTCGGTGCGCTCATTTCAGTCAGCGCGGGAATGACGGAAGTGAATCGCCCGCCAGGGCAGCGTCCGGCCGCCGACGCCGAACAGGTTCCAGCGCTTGTCCGACACGTGATGGGTGAACTGGTGGCCGGCGACATTGAGCTCGATGTGCCACATCGCTCTACTCCTAACGGCTCGCGGGCGCGGTCCTCCGACTGACCATAACTATGCTTACGAGCATAATATGAGAGCCGCATAAGTACAAACTGAGATTCGCTCGTGCCGCAATGGCGCTGATAAATAGCGCGCTGCTCATCTTCTGGCCATCTTCCGTGAACGTCAGTCATATGTTCTGAGCCATACTCTTCGTCGCTGTCAGAACGTCGTCACGGGGTGCCACCACAGGTTAGGCTCGGCCCATCGGCGATGGAGGGCACTAGCGATGGGCCACTACAGGAGCAACGTCCGCGACCTAGAGTTCAACCTCTTCGAATTCTTCGAGCTGGACAAAGCTCTCCACGGCCCCGATTTCAGCGACCTCGACGGCGATTCCGTCCGTCAGATGCTCGCCGAAGCGGCGCGCCTGGCCGAAGGCCCGGTCGCGGAGTCCTTCGCCGAGACCGACCGGCATCCGCCGACCTTCGACCCCGAGACGCACACGGTGTCGATACCCGAGCCGTTCAAGAAGTCGCTGCACGACTGGGAACAGGGCGAGTGGTTCCGGATCGGGCTCGACGAGGTCGTCGGGGGCGTGCCCGCACCGGCCATGGTGTCGTGGGCGGTCAACGAGTTGGTGCTCGGAGCCAATCCCGCCGTCTTCATGTACATGGCCGGGCCGATCATGGCCAACATCGTGTTCCACATCGGCAACCAACAGCAGCAGCACTGGGCCGCGCTGGCGGTCGAGCGCGGCTGGGCCGCCACCATGGTGCTGACCGAGCCGGACGCGGGCTCCGACGTCGGCGCCGGGCGCACCAAGGCCGTCGACGCCGGCGACGGCACGTGGCATATCGAGGGTGTGAAGCGGTTCATCACCAACGGTGACACCGACGACATGTTCGAGAACATCATGCATCTGGTGCTGGCGCGCCCCGAGGGGGCAGGTCCGGGCACCAAGGGGCTGAGTCTGTTCTTCGTTCCCAAGTTCCTCTTCGACCCGGAAACCGGCGAACCGGGTGAACGCAACGGCGTGTTCGTCACCAATCTCGAACACAAGATGGGGATCAAGGCGTCGGCCACCACCGAGCTGAGCCTCGGCCTGCACGGTGTACCGGCGGTGGGCTGGCTGATCGGCGATACCCACAACGGCATCGCCCAGATGTTCAAGGTGATCGAGTACGCTCGAATGTTCGTGGGCACCAAGGCGATAGCGACGCTGTCCACCGGCTATCTCAACGCTCTGGAGTATGCCAAGTCCCGGATCCAGGGTGCCGATATGACCCAGATGGCCGACAAGACCGCTCCGCGGGTGACGATCATGCACCACCCTGACGTGCGACGCGCGCTGATGACGCAGAAGGCCTACGCCGAGGGTTTGCGGGCGTTGTATCTCTACACCGCTGCTCACCAGGATCCGGCGGTTGCGGCCGTGGTGTCGGGCGCCGACGCCGGGCTTGCCGAGCGGGTCAACGATCTGTTCCTGCCGATCGTCAAGGGAGTGGGTTCCGAGCGTGCCTATCAATGCCTGACCGAGTCGCTGCAGACGTTCGGGGGGTCGGGGTTCCTCCAGGACTACCCCGTCGAGCAGTACATCCGCGACGCCAAGATCGATTCGCTCTACGAAGGAACCACGGCGATCCAGGCCCAGGATTTCTTCTTCCGCAAGATCGCCCGGGATCAAGGAGTTGCGCTGCAGCATGTGGTCAGCCAGATCGAGGCATTCCTCGACGACCCCGGCGCGCGTCCCGAGCTGGCTGCCAGTCGTGCCCTGCTGGCCGACGCCCTCGACAACATGCGGGCCACCCTCGCGACGATGACCGGCTACCTGCTGGGTGCCCAGGACAATGCCCGCGAGCTGTACCGGCTCGGTCTGGAGTCGGTGGCGTTCCTGCTCGCGGTCGGCGATCTGCTGATCGGTTGGCTGCTGTTGCGCCAGGCCGAGATCGCGCTGGCCGCCCTCGACGGGGACCCCGATCCACGCGAGCACGACTTCTACAGCGGCAAGGTCGCGGTCGCGAACTTCTTCGCCCGCAACATGCTGCCGCGGCTGGCCGCCGAACGCCGCATCGCCGAGTCGGTCGACCTGGCGATCATGGACCTGCGCGAGGATGCGTTCTAGGCGTCGGACAAGATGGCTGGGGTAACCGGTGAGAAAGGCGACCCCATGAAGGTGATCAAGTCCATCGACGAAGCGATTTCGCTGATCGGCCAGGAACTCGGCGTCAGCGACTGGCTCGAGATCGACCAGAAGCGCATCAACGACTTCGCCGATGCCACCGGCGACCACCAGTGGATCCATGTCGACGTCGAGCGGGCCAAAGCCGAAAGTCCCTACGGCGCACCGATTGCGCACGGATTCCTGACCCTGTCGCTGATCCCCGCGCTGAGCAAGGACAACTACCGGGTCGAGAACGCCAAGATGGCGATCAACTACGGGTTGAACAAGGTCCGCTTCGTGGCCGCGGTGCCGGTCGGCAGCCGGATCCGGATTCGCTCGGAGCTGGCCGACGCGACCAGGGTGGACGACAACACGGTGAACCTGACGGTACGGCACACCATCGAGATCGACGGGGTGGACAAGCCGGCCGCGGTGGCGGAGATGATCGTCCGGGTCATCTTCTAGCGCCACCAGACGTAAAAGCCTCCGCACGCTCGGCGTGTCGGAGGCTCTTACGTCTGCTCGCGCTAGTTCTCCGGCGTGTAGCCGAACGGCAGGAGCACGCTCTTGTGTTCGACGTACTGCTCAATGCCCTCGGGCCCGTTCTCTCGGCCGATACCGGAATTCTTGTAGCCACCGAACGGGGCGCCCGGGTCGAAGGCGTACATGTTGACCGCGTACGTGCCGGTGCGAATCTTCGCCGCGACCTCCATCGCCCGCGGGTAGTTCGTGGTGAACACGCTGCCCGCCAGCCCGTACACCGAGTCGTTGGCGATCCGGATCGCGTCTTCCTCGGTGTCGTAGGGGATGATCGCGAGCACCGGCCCGAAGATCTCCTCCTGGGCGATGGTCATGGAGTTGTCGACGTCGGCGAAGACCGTCGGCTGCACGAAGTAGCCGGTGTCGAGGCCCTCGGGCCTGCCGCCGCCGGTCACCAACCGCGCGCCTTCCTCGGTGCCCTTGCGGATGTAGCCCTCGACGCGGTCGCGTTGCTTCTCCGAGATCAGCGGGCCGATCGCCGCGGCCGGATCGTCGGGCAGGCCCACCGGCATCGCGGCGACGAAACCCGCCACCTTCTCGACGATTTCGTCGTAGCGTGAACGCGGCGCCAGAATCCGGGTCTGTGCCACACACGCCTGCCCGGAGTTCATCACCCCGGAGAAGGCCAGCATCGGCAGCGTCGAGTCCAGGTCCGCGTCGTCGAGGATGATCGCCGCCGACTTGCCGCCCAGCTCGAGGGTGCACGGCTTGAGCTTCTCGGCGGCGAGCTTGCCGATCTCCTTGCCGACCGCCGAGCTACCGGTGAAGGTGAACTTGTCGATCGCCGGGTTGGCCGTCAGCGCCCGGCCGGTCTCCGGTCCGCCCGGGACCACCGACAGCACACCCTCGGGCAGTCCCGCCTCGGCGAACATCTCCGCCATCGCGAACACCGACAGCGGTGTCTCGGCGGCCGGCTTGAGCACCATGGTGCAGCCGGCGAGCAGGGCCGGACCGAGCTTGTTTGCGGCCAGGAAGAACGGCACGTTCCACGCGGTGATCGCGCCCACGACGCCGATGGGCTCGCGCAGCACCAGCGTCTGGCCGTAGATGCCGTCGCGGATGTCCTTCCAGGTGAACTTGTCGGCAGCTCCGGCGTAGTAGTTGAAGGCCGCCATCGCAGCGCCGTACTGCATCATGTCGACGATCGTCGCGGGCTGGCCGGTCTCGGCGCCCAGCAGGAACTTCAGTTCGTCTCCGCGCTCCTCCATGATCTTGACGGCGGCGCCGAGAACGGCCGCGCGCTCCTGCGGGGACATCCTCGGCCAGGGGCCTTCGTCGAAGGCCTTGCGCGCGGCTGCGCACGCGGCGTCGACGTCGGCCTTGGCGGCCAGCGGCACCTTGCCGACCAGCTCGCCGGTGGCCGGTGAGTGAACTTCGATGACCTCGGAGGTGGACGGCTCGACCCACTTGCCGCCGATGAACAGCTTGTCCCACTCGGTCTTGAACGTCGTGCTCGATGTCATACTCGTCACACTACCGATCAGAGCGGAAAACGAGAACCTGTTTCAGTCAACGTCGCCCGGCGGACGCAGCACCAACACCAGATTGCTCACCAGGAACTCCCGCACACCGGGCACCGACGTCAGCCACCACGCCCATCGTGGGTGGTAACGCGGGAATGCGGCGACCAGAGCGCCGGTACCAGCGGCCCAGGCCAGCCCGTCGGCCGCTGAGACCGCGAATAGTGACGACCCGTAGTTGTTCTTCGCTGGGTGACCATGCCGGCGGGTATAGCGCGCGGCCGCCCGCGCGCCGCCCAGGTAGTGCGTCAGCCCCATCTCGTGACCCCCGAACGGCCCCAGCCAGACGGTGTAGGACAGGATCGCCAGCCCGCCGGGCTTGGTCACCCGCAGCATCTCGGCTCCCAACTTCCAGGGCTGCGGTACGTGCTCGGCGACGTTGGAGGACAGACAGACCTCGACGCTGTCGTCGGCGAACGGCAGAGCCATCCCGGATGCCCGGACGTATGCCCCGGGTGCGTGGCCGAGGACCGGCCCGGCGGCGTGCATCTCGCGCGGATCGGGTTCGACGCCGATGTAGTGCCAGCCGGCGTCGATGAACGCCGTGGCGAAGTAGCCGGGGCCACCGCCGACGTCGACGACGTACCGGCCCTCGGGGCCGGTCGAGTGGCAGCCGCGCCACAGGTCGGTGACCATCGCGGCGGTGTCGGTGGCCAGCGCGCCGTAGAAGCGCGCCGGATCACGCTGTTCGTAGCGGAACTCGCCGAGCAGTCGCGCCGAGCGGGCCAGTGTTGCGCGCCCGGCGAACAGGTCGGTGACACGCATGAGGGCTCACCCTAGCGACAGTTAGGCTGGCCTCGATGTCCGTCCCCATCCGCTCCGTGCTCCTGCTGTGCTGGCGTGACACCGGTCACCCGCAGGGCGGTGGCAGCGAAACCTACCTACAGCGCATCGGTGCGCTGTTGGCGGAATCGGGGGTCGCGGTCACGTTGCGCACCGCCCGTTACCCGGGTGCTCCCCGCCGGGAGGTCGTCGACGGTGTCCGGATCAGCCGCGGCGGCGGCCGCTACACCGTCTACATCTGGGCGGTGCTGGCGATGGTTGGTGCCCGGCTGCGTCTGGGCCCGTTGCGGCGCACCCGCCCCGACGTCGTCGTCGACACCCAGAACGGGGTGCCGTTCCTGGCCCGGTTGGTGTTCGGTCGGCGGGTGGCGGTGCTGGTGCACCACTGCCACCGCGAACAGTGGCCGGTTGCCGGCTGGTTCGTCGGCCGGCTGGGCTGGTTCGTCGAATCCCGGCTTTCCCCGCGACTGCACCGACGCAATCAGTACGTCACGGTGTCGCTGCCGTCGGCCCGCGACCTCGCCGATCTGGGTGTCGACGCGGGCCGGATCGCCGTGGTCCGTAATGGCCTCGACGAAGCCCCGCCGCACACTCTGACCGCCCAGCGGTCGGCCACACCCCGCGCGGTCGTCCTGTCGCGTCTGGTGCCGCACAAGCAGATCGAGGACGCCCTGGATGCCGTCGGGGCGCTGCGGCCCCGGGTGCCGGGCCTGCATCTGGACATCGTCGGCGGCGGCTGGTGGCAGGACCGCCTGGTCGAGCGAGCCGCGCGGCTGGGCATCTCCGATGCGGTCACCTTCCACGGCCACGTCGACGACGTAACCAAACACGCTGTGATGCAACGGTCCTGGGTCCATCTGCTGCCATCCCGCAAGGAGGGGTGGGCCTTGGCGGTGGTCGAAGCCGCCCAGCATGCCGTGCCCACGATCGGCTACCGGTCCTCGGGCGGGCTCACCGACTCCGTCGTCGACGGGGTCACCGGACTGCTGGTCGACGACCGCGACGAGCTGGTGGACCGGCTCGAACAGCTGTTGGCCGATCGGGTTCTGCGTGACGAACTCGGCGCCAAGGCACAGGCCCGCAGCCGCGACTTCTCGTGGGAACAAAGCGCCGAGGCCATGCGCTGCGTGTTGGAGGCGGTGCCTACCGGCTCCCCTGTCAGCGGCGTGATCTAGGAGATGGGGACACGAGCATGAGTAAGAACGGTTCACGACCCAACGTGCTGCAGTACGTCGCCTACTGCTATGGCCTGATCCTTCCCGCGTCGATGCAGGACTGGGTGCGCAACGATCTGGCGGGCAAGGGCGCACGCCGCCGCACGATCGTCCGTGTGACCATTCCGGCACTGGTGATCGTGGCGCCGCTGTGGCTCATTCCGACAACGCCCTACATGCATCTCGCGATGACGGCACTGCTGCTCGTGCCGTTCCTCTACTTCGCCTATGCGCTGGACAAGATCTGGCGTGCGCACCGGCTGCGCCAGCACGGCTTGGACGGTGATCTCGTCGAGGAACTCGCCCGCCAGCGTGACGCGCACATCCACCAGGAGTATCGCAAGCGCTACGGCCACCGGACGGACTGAGCCCCGGTCACCGCGAGAACCCCACTCCCGCCCGTGAAGGGCGCGCCGGGACAACGCTTGAGATGTTTGGACGTGAGAAGCGCACTACTGGGTTGTGAACTTCTCTGAGGAATCCCTGCCCCGTCGGCTGGCAACCCCAACGGCCACGACGCTGCCGGCAAGCACCGTTAGCCAGACCAGGTGGGCTACCACCATGGCCGCTCTGTCACGTTGTTCGGCAACGGAACTCGTGCCGCCGACGAGATAGAGGGTGAGGTCGCTGTCCTGATAGACCACGGGCAGCTGCCGCAATGTCCGCCGGGCTGTATCCATCGTGCCGGGGGTGCCTTCTTCGACGACGATCCAGTGCACCCCTGCCTTGGCCAGCTCCTCGGGCTTCGCCCCGGCCAGCAGCTTCCGTTGAACCTCCCTGGCGTGGGTGCCCTCCCCGAGCACGGTCTGGCCCGAGATCGTCAGATCACCGGTGGTCAGCACATCGGCGCGCAGCCAGCGTGGCAGCGGGTCGAGCACCGGGGCCGGACCCGACCAGTCGAACTGGCGCATGCTGTTGGCGGGCAGCACCGCGACGGTGCCTGGGTCGGCGTTGACGATCTGGGCGACGGCCGACCATGCCGGCGGGTAACGCACCGCGGTGACCTTGCCCCACGAACCCCACGCCAGATCGGGCAGCACCGCGATCAACGCCGCCGTACACACCAGCGCCGTGAGTCCCGGTCGGATCCAACGCCGCAGCGTGACCACCGACCCGGCGCCGGCCAACGCATAGCCCGGCATCGCCAGCGCCACCCACTTCTGCCCGTCGCGCACCACGCCCAGGCCCGGTGCCGCGTCGATCATGGTGCGGACGACCGCCAGGCCCGGCCCGGTGGCCATCGCCGCCGGCACCACGACACTTACCACCGCCAGGACCAGCAACGGCACCACCGTGGGACGGCGGATCACGGTCGGCACCCCAAGTGCGACCACCGCCAGCAGTACGGCCGTCGCCGGCAGCGCTAAGAGCGTTGTACGCGAGACCGGTACGGCGTCGACATTCCAGATCCCGGCCAGACCGGCCAGACTCCCGAGCGTGCCCAGACCCGGTTCGGCACGGGCAGCGAAGGCCACCGCCCCCGTCGACTGGGCTGCGCCCAGTCCGCTGCCAAGGACCGATGCGGTCAGCCAGGGCAAGGCCGCGACCACTGCGATCGCCAATGCCGTGAGCGCACACCGCCCCCGGGGCATACCCTCGCCGGGAACCGCGACGCAGACCAGCGCAACCGTCGCTGCCAGCATCAGCCCGGTCGGCGTCAGGCCGGCCAGTGCAATCCAGAACGCCGCGACCGCCCAGCCCACCCATTTCGGGTCCGCGGGGGCGCTACGCAACCGCACCACCGCCGCCGCAACCCACGGCAGGCAGCCGTAGCCCACCAGCAGGCTCCAGTGGCCCTGCAGCAAACGCTCGGCGACATAGGGGTTCCACACCGCCAGCGTGGCGGCCACCAGCTGGCCGGCCAGACCGGCCTCGGGCAGGACCTGCCCGGCCAGACGGCCGGCGCCCCAGCCCGCCAACACAAGCGCCGCGATCAGCAGCGCCTTGACGACGACCCCGCCATCCAGGACCGCCGAGAGCGTTGCGATCAGGAAGTCCTGCGGCACCGCCCGCGGCGCGGCCTGGCCCAGTCCCAGTGCGGCCGCGGAGAGATGGGACCGCGGCGTGGAGACGGCATCACGCAGCAGCAGGTACCCGGGGGCCAACAGCGGTGCCGTCACCACAAGGGCCAGCGTCAACGCATATCCCGGCACCACCCACCGGACGGTCCGGCAGCATGCCCGGGTCATGCTGCATCACCTGTCGGGAGGCGGAGGTTCCAGGTCGCGTCGCGCGGCGGGCAGCTTCTCGGTGGTGGCTTCGGCGGCCGGCATCGGGCCGGTCTCGTCCTTGCCGAAGAATCCGTGATCGGCGGTGTCCAGGCCCGGGTCGATCAGGGCGGACTCCGCTCGGACGCTGAAGGTGCCCAGCAGCACCCCGCCGACCAGGGCCACCAGGCCGGCGCCGGTGAAGCCGATGGGCAGGATCCGCGACCACAGCGCCAACCGGTCGCGTTCGTCGCGGGCCGCGGCCACCTGCGACTCCACGGTCTGCTCGGTGGAGGTGACCTTGTAGTCGGCCAGGGCCAGCTCCGGCTGCAGCGGGTCACGCGCGTAGTAGTGGTTCGCGTGGTCTTCTTCCTTGACGATGGTGCCCGTCACCGGATCCACCCAGAAGGTGCGCTGAGCGGCGTAGTAGCGGGTCATCGTGATCGGTTCGTCGGGTGGCCCCGGCAGGCCCCACAGTGACGCCCGCGCCGTGACTTCGCCGTCTTCGCTGTCGTCGTAGAGCGAGGCGTACTTGATCGGCTCGACCAGCTTGCCGTCGGCGTCGTAGCCGACGTTCTGGGTGAACCGATACGTCGTCAGCCCGTTGACGTCCTCTTCGCCTTCGTAGTTGGCGTCGTACGCCTTCTGCGCGATCGGGTCGAAGTAGGGATAGGTCTTCTTCTCGGTGTGGAACGGGAAGCGATACGACAGACCCTCATGTGGCAGCGCGATGTTGGTCGCGGGCCTGTCGTCCTCGATGGTGCGTGGCTTCTGCACCGCGCCACCGGGATGGGTGTCGTCGGATACCGCCATCGCCGTCTTGCGGTTGACGGTGACGGTGTCCACCAGGGCCAGCAGCAAGCCGCTGTCCTGCTGCTTGTCGGTGCGCCGGACCGAGGTTCCCACCTGGAGCGTCACCACATCGGCGTTCGCCGGAGATTCGACGGTGATCTGCTGCTGAGACACCAGCGGGACGTTCTTGTCGATCACAAAACGCTCGCCGGACAGCGACTCCGGATCGAGTGCGGTGCCCGTCCCGTCGCTGACCAGGGACTCGTCGATGTTGAGTGGGATCTTCGCGATCTTGCTAGCGGTATAGGTCGACAACAGCAGCGCGGCGATCAGCAGGGCGGCTCCGAGCCCGATGATGCCGCATGCCGCGATACGCAACATGCCTGCGCGGTTCACGCTGCCGGGGCCTCCTTCTCCTGTCCTGTACCGCACCCTGGTGTCGCGCAATTCTTGCGGCCGGGCGGTGAAAGCAAACCGCGTCTGACCCTAACAGCAGAGGTTAAGGCGGCGGCTTATTAGGAGGCCATCGCCACCACCGGCCCGGCACCTGCGCAAACCGTCCCGGGCACCGCTTTGGTGTGCCCGCTTTTCGCAGTGGGCCCGGCCCCGGCACACTGGCTGCTATGAAACCGGTCGCCGAGCGGGTCGGGGGCACCCGCGGCTTCCTGCCTGCCGTGGAGGGCATGCGTGCCTGTGCGGCCATGGGTGTGGTGCTCACCCACGTCGCTTTCCAGACGGGCATCTCCGGAGGGGCGTTCGGCCGGCTGCTGCACCGTTTCGATCTCGCTGTCGCGGTCTTCTTCGCCCTGAGCGGTTTCCTGCTGTGGCGCGGCCATGCAGCCGCGGCCCGCGGGCTGCGGCACCGCCCGCCCACCGGGCACTATCTGCGCTCCCGACTGGTGCGCATCATGCCCGGCTACCTGGTCGCCGTCGTGGTGATCCTGACCCTGCTGCCCGAGGCCCAGCACGCCAGCTTCACCGTCTGGTGGGCCAACCTCACCCTGACTCAGGTCTACGTACCACTGACGCTGACAGCCGGGCTGACCCAGATGTGGAGCCTGTCGGTCGAGGTCACCTTCTACCTTGCGCTGCCGATCCTCGCGTTGCTGGCACGCCGGCTTCCGGTGCGGGCGCGGGTGCCGGTGATCGCCCTCGTCGCGCTGGCCAGCCTGGGGTGGGGTCTGCTGCCCATCCACACCGCGCAGGGAGTGAACTTCCTGAACTGGCCACCGGCCTACGCCTCCTGGTTCGCTGCCGGAATGCTGCTGGCCGAGTGGACGGTCAGCCCGCTGGGCTGGATGCACCGGCTGGCCCGCAACCGATGGGCCATGCTGGGCATCGCCGTGGTGGCCTATCTGGTCTCCGCCTCACCGTTGGCCGGCCCCGAGGGCCTGACACCGGCCACGCTGAGCCAGTTCGCGGTGCGCACTTCGATGGGCGCCGTCCTCGCCGGCGCACTGCTGGCGCCGCTGGTGCTGGACCGGCCCGACACCTCCCACCGGATTCTGGGCAGCCCGGCCATGGTGACACTGGGGCGCTGGTCGTACGGCCTGTTCGTCTGGCACCTGGCCGCACTGGCGATGGTGTTCCCGATGGTGGGCACGTTCATGTTCAACGGCGACCTGGTGGTGGTGTTCGTCCTGACGGTGGCCTTCGGTTTCGCGATGGCCGCGGCCAGCTACGCACTGGTCGAGTCGCCGTGCCGAAATGCGTTGCGGCGCTGGGAGTACCGGCGGGCCGGAGCGAAGGGGCCCGGGGATGAGACGGGTCGGGCAGGGGCGCGTCCCGCGGTGCCTCCGCTGGACAGCTCGGTCACCGACACCCCCGAGCCCGTCATCGCCTACTGAGAAGCGCATGACCGGACTCGGCCCGCGGGGGCTTTCGAACCCGCACCGTCGGCCGGTCATCCGGCCCAGCGCACGGCGCTGGGCCAAAGCACGGTCGCAATGGCCTGTCGGGTCGCCTCGTCGGCGATGATGCGTTGCCGGCGTGCCGAGGACTGCCGTACCCAGATGGCGAGCAGTCGAGCGGCCGCATCCATCTCCAGTACGGCGTCGTCGCCGACGATGTCCCAGCGGTGGATGGCGGCCTCGCTGCGCGAGTGGGCCGCGGCGGCAGGCCAGCCAGTTTCTCCTCGATCAGACCGGCAATCTCCTTGGCCCCGGCCGCCAGGTGCGCGACGATATCGCGCGTGGTCCAGCCCGCACAGGCGGTCCGCGCGGTGGGTGCCGCATCATCAATCGCCGCGACGATTGCGGCCGCCGCGTCTGGCTGCGTCATCAATTCCGCCCTTTCGATTCACCGTCGGTACGCATTGAGCCAACTCGGTACGCATTGAGCCAACTCGGTGCGCAGCCACCGTGCCGGCGGCTTTGCGACACCTTGGCTGGCCGGGCGACGTTGCGGGTGACCGCGGGCGGGCCTGGGCCCTACCCGGCCGGCCGGCTCAGCCGCGTGCCCGGATGCGTCACGCGTAGGCACCCTGCTTGGCGAAGATCGCGCGGGGGTTGTCCACCAGCATGGTGGTGATCTGCTGCTCGCTGACACCGCGCCGCCGCAACGCGGGCAGCACGTCGCGATGGATGTGCAGGTAGTGCCAGTTCGGCAGCGCCACCGGCAGTGTGGCCTCCGGCAGCCAGTCGATGTAGCACGACGCGTCGTGGGAGAGCACCATCTTGTCGGCGTGCCCGCGCTCGCACATCCGGGCCACGGTGTCCACCCGGTCGTCGAATCCGAGCATGGCGTCCAGGCCGAACCGGTCCATTCCGAGATAGGAACCGTTGGCGATCAGCTCCTCCAGATACCCGAGGTCGGTGGTGTCGCCGCTGTGGCCGATGACCACCCGGGTCAGATCGACACCCTCGTCGGCGAAGACCCGCTGCTGTTCCAGACCCCGCCTGCTGGGCGCATGGGTGTGGGTTGTGATCGGGATCCCGGTCTGACGGTGCGCCTGTGCCACCGCGCGCAGCACCCGTTCGACGCCGGGGGTGATGCCCGGTTCGTCGGTGGCGCACTTGAGGATTCCCGCCCGGACTCCGGTATCCGCAATGCCTTCGGTGATGTCGCGGACGAACAGCTCGGTCATGGTTTCCGGGCCGTCCAGGAGGGTCCCCGGGCCGTTGAAGTGGAAGTACATCGGGACGTCGTTGTAGGTGTAGATCCCGGTGCCGACCACGATCTGCAGCTCGGTCTGGGCGGCCACCCGCTGAATGCGGGGGATGTAGCGGCCCAGACCGATGACTGTCGGGTCGACGATGGTGTCCACCCCAATTGCCTTGAGCGTGTTGAGCTTCTCGACGGCGTCGGCCTCGCGGGCGGCCTCGTCGCCCCATCCTTCGGGGTAGTTCGCGATGATCTCGGGGGACAGCACGAAGATGTGCTCGTGCATCAGCACCACACCCAGTTCGAAGGTGGCTACCGGGCCTCGCACGGTGTCGATCTGCGCCGGCCCGGGCTGTGACGACTCAGTCATGGCCCGAACCCTACGGGGAAGCGGCTTCGCCATCACCGGTTTCGGTGTCGGTCTGATCCGCAGGAGGCCGGGACGCGCGGGGCAGCACCGATGCGGCAAGCGCGCCGAGTGCGATCAGTGCGAACAGCTGCACCCACGCGGAATGCCCGAGATAGCCGTCGACCGAGCGCCAGGGATACCGCGACAGCGCGGCCCCGGCGACGATCAGCGCACCGCAGGCCAGCACCAGCGTCAAACGGTCGCGTAGTCGTTGCCGGTTGCGCAGGAGGTATCCGCCGGCCATCGCCGCCGCGAACACGACGACCCCGCCCGGGCCGGCGATCAGCGCGCCGGCGCCCAGCGCGGCGGCGGCCCCCAGCAGCCGCGGGGACCACGGTCGGGCTCCTGCGCGCTCGCGCGTTGGCCGGCGGGCCGGCACCAGCGCGAGCAGCAGCAGGAGTGGCAGCAGGGAAAGGCCGACGGCCAGCCCGGTCCGGTAGGGCGTGTTGGACGGGAAGCTCAACGTGATGGTGCCCTGGTCACCGCCCGGTATCACCCAGCCCTGCTGCCAGCCGTTGACGATGACCGGTGTCAGTGTGGCGCCGTCGGGAGTGTGCGCGACCCAGCCGGGACTGACGCTCTCCGGGATCACCAGCACGCGCGTGCTGGGTGTCCTGGTGATCCGGATCTCGCGGTGGTCCGGTCCCCACTGCCCGACGTCGGCGGGAGTGGTTGTCGCCGTGGCGATCTTGGCGGCCAACGGTCCGTCGAGCTGCACACCGTCGACGACGAACGCCGAGCCCGGGCTGATCAGAAGCTCCTGCTGGCCTGCGGGCAGTGCGATGGGGGTGGGATCGCACGGATGCGCCGGGATCGGATCGCCGTCGAGCAGCGCGCCCACCGTCGTCGACACCGAGGTCTGCACGAACCGGCCCGACACCGCCACGATGGGGCCCTTGCCGCAGGCGATCTCGACATGACGGGTGCGGATGCGGGCCGCATCGGCGGCCGCGACCGGCTTGCCGTCTCCGCCGAGCACGCTCACCTCGGCCAGTCCCGGCGGTTTGAGCTGGTCGAAACCCAGCGCGGTGCGGTCGATCACGTCATTCCAGTCCAGCAGGCTGATCTTGACGGTGTCGGTGACGTGCGGGTGCAACGACACCGTCTGCGCCCCGGCCTGCGCGCCGGAATCCAGCCTGCGGACCTGTGGTCCGTCACCGAGGTCGATGGCGACCATTTTGGGGTGGGTGGGCAGCGCCGACGTGCTGGGGGTCAGTCGAAGGCCGGTCACCTCGGTGGGGTGCGGCAGCGTCACCGTCAGTGTCGGAGCGGACTTGTGCTGCACCACATTCTGGGGCGCGGTCCAGGCGGTGCGTGGATCGCCGTCGGTGGCGGCGTAGGCTGATCCGTCGACGTCGATCAGGTCGGCGTCGCCGTGTGATCTGGTCGTGCCCGGTTCGGCGATGAGGTCCGCCAGATTGGGCCCCTGGCGGGGCCGCACCCACACGGTCGCGGTGACCGACATCGGCGCGGGTACCGTCAGGGTTCGGCTCAGCGTGACCGGTTCCTCGGGAGCCAGCGCCATCGACGCCGCACAGTGCACACCGTCCGGGGAGTTGGCACATCCGCTGCGGCCCAGCAGTTCCGGGCCCAGATCCCAGGCTGCGACGGGCGTTCCGGCCGGCGGCGCCGGCACGACGACGGTGTGGCGCAGGTCGACCGGATGCGCGAATCCCGATGCGTCGTACTGGGTTACCGACAGGTCGGTGATGCCGAACTGGACCCCCGATGATCCGTCGTCGGTGCCGACCGCGGTGATCCGCACCCACGGCGTCTCCCCGTAGGGCAGCGCGACGGTCAGCGGCTCGCCGGGCTGGTCGTAGCGCAGCGTGGTGGTGCCGTTGACCGTCTCGATCTGTATGCGGCGGACCTGTGCACCGACCGCCGTGGCGCTGGGCGTGATGGTGATGGTCGCATTGGTGATCGGGTGGTCGAAGTCGATCTGCAGCCACTGGCCGACGGCGGGCTGCAACGAGTTGGACACCCACGCGGTGGCCGGATCGCCGTCGACGGCGGCGGGGGGGCCGCTTGCCGGTGCGACGTTGGGCAGCGCGGTGGAGTCGGACGACGAGCTCGAGGCACTCAACCGTCCCCCGGACCAGCGGCCGTGCACCAGCTTGGCTCCCGGCACCGGATAGTCCGGCACACGGTTGTAGGTGTTGCGGCGGTCACCGGGCGCCCGGATCGCCGACGAATGGTCATCGACACGGCCGTAGTCGGTTTCCCGGTCGGCCGGGGTGTCGGTCACGATCACCCCAGTTCCCGGCGGCATCGTCAGCCCGGCGCGCCGGGCATCGGAGGTCAGCAGCACCGGTCCCAGCGGAGCCTGGCCGAACAGCCGGCGCCGCTCGTCGAGGCGCAGCAGGGCCTCTGGTCCGCCGTCGACCCGGGTCATGTCGCTGGCATCGGTGAGGTAAGGCGCACCGGGATTGCCCTGGGTCATGACCCGGTAGATCTCGACAGCGGGATAGCGCGGCCGAAGTCCGCTGTCGCTGACGAAGCCCTCCAGCGTTCCCGGTCCGACCGGGTCGCCGAACTGTGCCACCTTCTGCAGGCCCGGTGATCCGTCGATGGCCCGGTGCACCAACAGCGGGCGCGCCGAGCGGGAGGTCTCCGGGTCGAGGTCGTTGCGCACCACGACATAGGAGATGCCCTGGCGGGCCAGGGTGTCTGCGAGCCCGGCCGACGGCCGGCCCGCCGCCAGCAGCCGCTGCACCGAATCCAGCGCGCGGATGGTCTGCGGAGGTGTCAGCGGGATGGAGTCGCGCACGCCCCAGGGGGTTCTACCCAGGACCTGCAGCGGCTCGTCGTGGGTGTTGCCCCACACCTGGGTGGCGAAGGGTGCCCCGGGCACCACCAGCACCCGGCCCGGGGCCGGGGTTCCGGTGTCGTGCTCGGTCAGCCAGTCCGCGGTCTGGTGCCAGTACTCCGGAATGGCGCGGAACGCACCGGGCGGGGCCAGCCTTCCGGTCCACGCCAGCGACGTGGCCACCGCGAGTGCGGTCAGTACGACGATCCCGACGGCCACCCGCTTGTCCTGTTCGGGATGGGTGAACGCGCGGATCCACACCGGTCTCGGTGCGCTGCCCGGCAGGGGGATGCGGCCGAGCAGGTGGGCCACGCCCAACACGAGCGGGATGCGGACCACCGGCTCCAGCTTGTGCACATTGCGCAGCGGTGCCCCCGCGGCGTCGAGGAACGCCTGCACCTCATGGGCCAGTGGCGAACCCAGGCCGCCGGAGTAGCCCACCCCCAGCAGCACAACACCGATCAACAGCATGGTGACCAGCCGCCCGCGTGCCGGCATCGTCCGCAGCGCCAAGCCCGCCATGCCACCGGCGGCGACGAGTGTGGTCGCCAGCACCTCCACCGGCTGGGTGACCAGCGAGGCGGCAGCGGTGGCCCTCGGCGACACGAACGGTGTCCAGCTGTCGGTCCCGCGCAGCACCTCCGTCAACGACGTCCACTGGGTCGTGACGCCCGACGACTCGATGAAGTCGAGGAATGGCGGACTGATGCGGCCCAGCAGCACCAGCGCGACGAACCACCAGGTCACCGCCAGCGCCGACGCCAGCGCCCACCATGCGGTGAACCGCCACCACACCCGGTTCGGCCGATGGCAGGCCCACCAGATCACCGCCGGTAGGCACCCGGTCAGTGTCGCCACCGCGTTCACCGCGCCCATCAACGCCAGCGCGAGCCCGGCCTGCGCGGCCAGCACCCGCAGCGGCCGCCCGCCGCCGTTGCCCGATGTCGCCGGCTGGGCGGCTCCAGCGCCCCCGCGCAGGGCCAGGATCACCGGCAGCAACACCCACGGCGCCAGCATCATCGGCAGCGTCTCGGAGGAGATGGAGCCCAGTGTCGTCAGCACGCGCGGGGACAGGGCGAAGGCGATCGCCCCGATCAGGCGCGACGTCGGTGTGCCGATGCTCAGCGCTTCGGCGACCCGCAGCAGTCCCCAGCAGCCGGCGGTCAGCAGCAGCGCCCACCACAACCGCTGGGTCGCCCAGCCGGGCAGTCCGAGCACATCGCCGAGCAGGAAGAAGGCACCGTGCGGGAACAGGTAGCCGTAGGCCTGGTTCTGCGCCTGCCCGAACGGCAGGTCGCTGTTCCACAGGTTGGCGGCCCGGGCCAGGAACCGCAGCGGGTCGGTGGTCAGGTCGAGCTTGGTATCGGGCGAGATCAGGCCCGGGGACTGGGCGAAGCACAGCGCAAGCGCGCCGATGAAGACGACGGCCAGCCAACGTCGTGACAGTCCCGGGGTCGCGGCCGGTGACTCCGTGACCGCGGGGGAGGGGGCGGCGAGCGTGCTCAGGCTAGCCGCGGTTGCCGTACTCGACGCGGTTCAGCACCGACGACGCGGGGTCGCCGGGCGACAATGGCGGCTTCGTGTCCTGCTGGACCATCAACGTGACACCGAAGATCGCGGCAGCTCCCAGCAGCAGACCGACCACGATGCTTGCGGCGGCAGGCACCACGAACCGGGTCATGGTCGCTCTCCTTGCGGTTGCTGGGGACGAGGCGCTGGGGATATCCCGCTGGCCAACCTAGCACGCGCAGATCTGCAGTGGCCGAACCGTGGTTGGACTCTCGCGGCGGCCATGACAGCATGTGCGGATGGCCCCACGCCTGCTGTCGTTTCGCGGATTGGCTGCGGTGACCGTGCTGCCGCTGGCCCTACTGGCATGTTCGTCGCCCGCATCGCGTACCGCGCCCACATCGTCCACGGCTTCTGGCGCTGTATCGCCGGCCAGTGTTGCCCCCCTGGCCGGCCCCGCTCCCGCGCCGGCCGCACCGGCGCCGCCGGCCTGCGGTGACGGTCCCGCCCTGCTCGCCTCGATGTCCACCCGGGACAAGCTCGCGCAGTTGCTGATGGTCGGCGTGCGCAACGCCGCAGATGCCCGTGCCGTGGTCGAGGGCTACCACGTCGGCGGCATCTTCATCGGCAGTTGGACCGACCTGTCGATGCTGACCGACGGTTCGCTGCCCGATATCGCCAATGCCGGCCCGCTGCCGTTGGCGGTCAGCGTCGACGAGGAGGGCGGCCGCGTGTCGCGGTTGTCGTCGCTGATCGGGCCCGTGCCCTCGGCGCGGGTGCTGGCCCAGACGCGCACACCCGACGAGGTGTACCAGCTCGCGCTGGACCGGGGTCGGCAGATGAGAGGGCTGGGCATCACGGTCGACTTCGCGCCCGTCGTCGACGTCACCGCCGCCCCGGACGACACCGTCATCGGGGACCGCTCGTTCTCCGACGACCCGGCGGTGGTCACCGCCTACGCCGGCGCCTTCGCGCGCGGTCTGCGTGATGCCGGCCTGTTGCCCGTGCTCAAGCATTTCCCGGGGCACGGTCACGGGTCGGGGGACTCGCACACCGGCTCGGTCATGACGCCGCCGCTGGACGACCTGCAGAAAGACGATCTGGTGCCCTACCGCACGCTGGCGGGTCAAGCCCCGGTCGGGGTGATGATGGGGCATCTGGA
>Ga0055451_10000211_pt1 | contig 22655 bp, 25 predicted proteins | sample China_Galinas_PW_3_FD_57745 | JGI IMG/M metagenome (GOLD analysis project Ga0055451, IMG submission 57745) | Wetland microbial communities from San Francisco Bay, California, USA, that impact long-term carbon sequestration - China_Galinas_PWB_D2 | ecosystem: Environmental > Aquatic > Marine >... | reverse complement strand
CGCGCGCCGGCCAACGGGAAAAGGCTGTGGATCTGTACGTACGATTCGCCACGGAGCGCCCATCCCATTCACTCGTGCCTCGCGCCATTTTGCGGGCCGGGCAACTGTTCCAAGCCATGGGGCGTATCCAGGATGCGATTGCGACCTACCAAATGTGTTTTCGCCGCTTCCCGCGCACGCTGGAAGGCGCTCGGGCGCTCGTTCCACTCGCGGAGTGCTATTTGGCGTTAGGACCGGGCCACGAAGAGGATGCGGAAAAGACGCTGCGCATCGTCCTCGAAGACTCCGAAGTCTTCACGCCACAAGCGCCGGAATTCGCCGATTCACTCTTTCTCCTCGGTGAACTTCTCGCGCGTCGGGGCGAATTCGAGCGTGCGATTGCCACGATGGAGGAGGCGTTGGTCCGATTTCCTGATGATCCTCGCGTGGAACGAACGCGCTTTCTACTGGCCGACGCATACCGGCGGAGTGCCCTGGCCTTGAAGAGGGAGTCGCGAGACGCCACCTATGCCGCAGAGATTCAGATGATGCAAGCGCAGGCCAGGGAACGATTCGCAGAGGCCGGACGACTGTATCGCGAATTGATCGACGCCTTCGATGGGCGCGGCCTGAATTCGCTGGAGCCGTTGGAACGCGTGTACCATCGACACGCGCGGTTGTACGAAGCAGACTGCCATTTCGAGATGCACGAATATCGGCAGGCGCTCAAGCTCTACCAAGAGGCTGCCGCGCTCTTCCAACACTCAACGAGCGGTCTTGCCGCGTACGTGCAGATCATCAACTGTCATGTCTTTCTCGGACAACCACGCGAGGCCCGAGCGGCACTGGCGCGGGCGGAAATCCTCGTGGACTCGATGCCGAACGAGGCGTTTGAGAACGACGTGTCCCCCGAGACGCGTCAAGACTGGGATCGTTACTTTCATTGGTTGACGGAAACAGGGCTCTTCTAGGATTGCAAGGTGCACCATGACCACTGCCGCTCCATCGACATCCATCTCTACCGAGCAGCCGGAACAGGTGCTTGGTCTGCTGCACGAGCAAGTGTCCTTGTATGACGAACTGTCGCGGTATGCCGACGAGCAGCGGACGCTGATTACGGAGGAGGATACGGCCAAACTCCTGTCGGTATTGGAGAAACGCCAGCGACTTTCCGGTCGTCTTTCCGATATGGTCGAGCGCCTCGAACCGATTCGAAAGAACTGGGATCATTTTCGAGATCGCTTCAACCCGGCACAGCGCAAAGAGGCGGAGAGTCTCCTGGGGGATATTCGCACCCGGTTGCGCGAACTTATCGAGCGCGATGAGGAAGACGTCAAGCTGCTCTCCAGCCGCAAGCAGATGGCGGCGGTGGCGATGCAGTCGACTGCATCGACGCACCGGGCCATGGCCGCCTATCGATCGGCGGATGTGCGACCGAGACGGTTGGACCAGATGGATGAGGGTGTGTGATGACAAGTGGAACCATCAGCGAGCAGGAACTCGCTACGGTCATCGAGGCGTACAACGATGTCACCGAGCGCCTCAAGCAATCGCACGAACTGCTCGGTCGCGAGGTCTGCCGCCTGCGCGAGGAATTGCAGGAGAAGAACCGCGAGCTGGCGCATCGTGAGCGTCTGGCTGCCTTGGGTGAAATGGCGGCGGGGGTGGCGCATGAGATTCGCAACCCGCTCGGCGCGATCGGTCTCTACGCTTCGCTGCTCGAACAAGACCTCGAGGTTTTGCCGGAGCAAAAGGACATTGCGCGTAGGATCGGCGTGGGCGTGAAGAATCTCGAGAGTATCGTCGGGGACATTCTGGCCTTTGCCGGTGAGTCGGATCCCCACCGGCGCGTGACGCGTCTCGGTGCCGTGCTTGACTGCGTACTGACTCAAACCGCGCCACAGGCACACGCCTCAGGTGTGCGCGTCCATGTCGACGAGCGTCTCTTCGATACGGAGTTGTTTTGTGATCCGTCGCACATCGAGCGTGCGCTCATGAATCTCGTTTTAAACGCCATCGATGCGTGTGGAGACGGTGGTTCGATCTGGATCAGGCCTGGTGAGGATCGCCAGGACGAATCGCGTTTCCCGATCGTCGTCGAAGACGACGGGCCGGGGATCGCCCCGGAGGTTCTTCACCGGATTTTCAATCCGTTCTTTACGACGAAGGATACAGGGACCGGCTTGGGACTTGCCATCGTGCACCGTATCGCCGAAGCGCACGGTGGGCACGTTCGTGCCGGACAACGGGAGGGCGGAGGCGCGTCCATGGGGTTGACCCTGCCCCTGGCGACCGCGCGAAACACTACGGAAACAGGAGGAATTGAGTAAATGGCTCGTATCTGTGTCATTGACGACAAGGAAATGATGCGCGAGTCCGTCGCGGCGGCGCTGATCCGTGAAGACCACGGTGTGGAGACGTTTCCGGATCCGGTCGAGGCCTTGACGCGGATCAAGTCGAGCGCATTCGATTTGATCGTGTCGGATCTGAAGATGCCGCGTATCGACGGCCTATCCTTGATTCGCCAACTTCGTGAGAGTGGCAACGACACGCCGATCATCATGATGACGGCGTATGCCACGGTATCGACGGCCGTGGAGGCCATGCGGCTCGGCGCATACGATTACATTCAGAAGCCGTTCGAGGCAGAGGCGCTGAACGTTCTGGTCGAGCGGACGCTGGAACACGCACGCTTGCGACGTGAGAACGAGGCGCTGCGCACGACGGTCAACGATCTGAGCAGCATGCGTGTGCTGATCGGCTCCAGCAAGCCCATGGTGGAACTTCGCTCGCAGTTGGAACTCGTGGCGGCCAGCCACGCCACCGTGCTCGTCTGCGGAGAGTCCGGCACGGGGAAGGAGTTGGTGGCGTCGTATATTCACCGACACTCGCCTCGTGCGGACCGGCCGATGCTGTGCCTGAACTGCGCGGCACTCGCCGCGAGCCTGTTGGAAAGCGAGTTGTTCGGGCATGAACGTGGTGCGTTCACCGGTGCCGATCGCGCGAGAAAAGGGCGGTTCGAGTTGGCCGACGGTGGCACGCTACTGCTGGATGAGATTTCGGAGATGGCCTTGCCCTTGCAGGCCAAGCTGCTCCGCGTGCTTCAAGAAGGTGAATTCGAGCGCGTGGGCAGCAGCGTGACGAAAAAAGCGGATGTCCGGGTGCTGGCCACGACCAACCGCAATTTGGAAGAGTCGGTGGGCAAGAACGCTTTCCGGGCGGACCTCTTTTACCGACTCAACGTGCTGCCCGTCGTGGTGCCGCCTCTGCGGGATAGGCTGGAGGATGTTCCGGAGCTGATAGCCTACTTCCTCGAACGTGCCGGAAAGGAAGACGGGCGCACGGCGGTGCGTCTGGCGCCCGAGGGGCTCAAGATGCTCATGGAGCATCCCTGGCCCGGCAACGTGCGCGAGTTGGAGAATCTGTGTCGCCGTGCGGTCACGATGACAACGAGCAACGTGATTTCCGGATCGCTGATCGGACCCTGGATGAATCCGACCTCCAAGTTCGCGTCCGATCTTGGCGCACTCCGTGAAGGGCGAATGCTGCAAGATATGGAGCGGCGTCTTGTGGAACGTACGCTGGCCCGCTTCGACGGTCACCGCGCAAAATCGGCGAAGGCCCTGGGTATGGGTATCCGCACGCTGGGCATGAAACTGAAGCAATGGCGCGAGGAGGACGAGTCCGCGCAGACGTTGATGGCGGCAGGCGTGGCGGTGGGCTTATGACCTCGATGTGGGTCGCTCACGCCGCGCAGGAGTTGCCGATGCGCAGGAATTGCCGATTCTCACACCGTCAGAATGTGACCAGGGAGGTCGCGAGCGGTGTTTTGGCGGTTGGCATGCCTTGTGTACCGAGACGGTCTGGACCGCGGTGTATCGCTGCCGAGTCGCTATGACACTGTCGTCATGGTGCTCGTGGGGAGCAGGTCATGTTTATATCGAATCTGGGCGAAACTGGTGCCACGCCGGCGTTGGTCAAGACGTTGGCGTTCAACGAGGCGCGGCTCGAGATGATCGCCGACAACGTTGCGAATGCCTCGACGCCGGGTTACCGCACCAAGCAACTCGATGAACGGGCGTTTCAGCGAGCCCTTCGCGAGGCGTTGGATCGCAAGAGTAGGGCTCCGCACAAGCCCTTTGAGGTACGCAGCGGTACCGAAGTGGAGACCAACGACCGAGGGCTCTTGGAAGTCTCACCGAGCGTTCGGCCGGCGGAGAACGCGTTGTTCCATGACGGAACGAACATGTCCATCGAGAAGCAGTTGGCCGACCTCGCGGAGACCAACATGATGCACGAACTGACCACCACCTTGCTGCGTGGAAGGGTCAACTCGATGCGGGCGGCCATCCGAGGAAGGGTTAGCTAATGTACGGCTCTCTTGACGTCAGCACATCCGCCCTGGTGGCGCAACGCACCAACCTTGATGTGATCGCGTCCAACATCGCGATGAAGGATGTCATGCGCAATGAGGCCGGCGAGTCGGTGCCGTATCGGCGTCGCGTCGCGCTTTTCGCCCCCGGTCGTACGGATGACCCCCATGCGAAGCCGGGTGTTCGGGTCAGCGAGATCGTCGAGGATCCGTCGCCCTTCGGGCTGCGCTGGGATCCGAAACACCCTGACGCCATTAAGAGCGGAGCGTCCGCAGGCTACGTGCGCGTGTCCAACGTGGATTATCACACGGAAATGGTGAATGCGATGGTCGCGGCACGAGCCTATGAAGCGAACGTCTCTGTCATGGAAGTGTCAAAATCGATGGCCCGGTCAACGCTCCGGCTGATCGGCTAAAGATTCGGGAGGTATGGGAATTCATGACGAATCCGATCGATCCAAACGGCCACATCAATCCGGTCCAGGGATTGACTTCGCTGCCGCAGGCTCGTCCTACGGCGGCGCCGCAGGGGAAGGACTTCAAGACGATTCTGCTCGAGAACCTTGACGAGGTGAATCGCTTGCAGGCGGAAGCGGACCAGGGCGTTCAGCGGTTGCTGACCGGCGAAACCGACAACGTGGCCGAGGTGCTGCACGCGGCCAACAAAGCGGGCATCGCGTTCGACCTTCTTATGGAGATTCGCAACAAGTTGACCGACGCGTACACTGAAATTCAGCAGATGAGAATCTGATGGAGGATGGGTGGCGTGATGGGCAAGAGGGGTTTCTTCTATCGCCGAGCGGTTTATTCCCGCTCGAACGAACTTCCAGGGATGTCGGAAGCCGGGGCGTGTGGTTGTACGGATGGCGGATGGACAGGAGGTCCGTCCGGTGCCCGCGGCATGGGGACACCCCGGTGGTATACCGATCCGACCGAGGTCGGGCGGTGCACGAGCCGGTGTTGAGAGCCAAACGATGGAACGGTTACGAGTATTGCTGAATAGGATCAGCGCTCAACTGAGTGTGTTGACGATTTCGCAGCGGGTGGCGATAGGCCTTTGCGCTGCGCTGATCGCCGGCTCACTATTGTGGTTGGTGCAATGGTCGACCGTTCCGGATCTGGTGCCGCTGGTGGCCACGCAAATGTCTCTCGATGATCTGGAGATCGCCGAAAGTGCGCTTCGAGGCGAAGGCATTCCCTTCAAAACGCACGGCACGCGCATCTTCGTCCACCCGAACGCCAAGCCCAATGCCATTCGTGTGGTGCATTCCGCCGGCGGGCTTCCCGAAGGGAGCCTGTTCGACATGTCCGCGGCGGTAAACGACCAGAACCCGTTTCAATCGCCTGAGGCACGAAAGTACGCACAGAATTACGCGTTAGGGAATGAACTGGCCAAGATCATCGCGACGTCGCCATTCGTCAAACGCGCATCGGTGCTGGTCAATGCCCAGTCGAAGCGACGTCTCGGTGGTCGCTCCTATGAGCCGTCGGCGGCGGTGGCCGTCATGTTGTCACCGAATAAGGAGATGGAACCGAGCATCGTCAAGGGAATCGCCGATCTTGTGTCCGGTGCCGTGCCGGGTCTCAAGCCGTACAATGTCAAGGTCACCGATTCGACAACCGGGCGATCGCACAGTGTGCCCCATCCGGATGATGCTCACGGCATTGACTATCTCAGCCTCGTCAAACAACACGAAACGCGCCTGGTCTCGAAGATCATGAATATGTTGTCGGATGTCCCGGGTCTTCGCGCGTCCGTCACGGTGGAGTTGGATACCAGCAAGCGAACGACGCAAACCGTCGATCATGCGCCGGCGCAGCCGAAGATGGAGACGACACGGTCGAGCGCCACCTCCGGCGGTAGTCAACCCGCCGAGCCGGGTGTTCAGGCGAACCTGGGACAGGCGCTGACCGCTGGGTCGTCCGGCCAGACCAATACGACCGACGACTCCGAGACCGAGTATTTTGATTCCAAACTACAGAAAACCGAAACGGTCGAAGAGATGCCGTTTCGAGTCAAGGGTGTGACGGCGACCGTCGGTATCCCCCGCAGTTTTGTGGTCGGCGTGTACGCGGCGCGATACGGCAAGGGCGTAGAGGTCAAGAACGACGACGCGGACTACATCAAAGTGCGTGACGAGCAAGTGGCACGTGTGAAGTCCAGTGTCGAAAAGATCGTCATGGCGAAAAACCGTGACGACGTGGAAGTGGACGTCTATCCGGATATGGAATGGAGCGCCGACGGCGGAGGCTGGAGCCGGGTGCCCGGCGGAATCACCGCGGCCTTTGAGAGTGCCGGTGCAATAGACTCGATGGATCTCGTGCGCATGTACGGTCCGCAGGTCGGGCTCCTGGCGCTGGCTGGAATCAGCCTCCTGATGATGACCCGAATCGTCCGCAAGTCCGCTGATCTTGCCTTGGCGGCCCGCGCCCGGGGCAGCGTGCCCGAGGATCATTCGGAGGAGGAGGTGGTGCTGACCGTCGGTCCGCATGCCGTGGGGCAGGCGGAGGTCTCGGGCAGCATGCTGACCGGCAAGGAAGTAGATGAGGATACGCTGCGGCATCAGGAGCTGGGCGATGAGGTCGCCCGGATGGTGTCTGCCGATCCGAAGGCTGCGGCGGAATTGATCCGCCGCTGGGTCGGCCAAGAGGTGTAGGACAGGCGCGCGGCGCGGTAGTACCGGCTCGGAAGCCGGAGCCGCGTGTGCGCCGTCGTGATCGACAAAGTATGGTTAAGACAGCCTCAAAAGCGGACACCAAGAGAGAAAGCGAGGGGCTCCGCGGCCTGACCAAGGCGGCGGTACTCTTGCTGTCGCTCGATCCGGAGACTTCGGCGTCCGTCATGCGTCAGTTGGATCATGACACGGTCGAGGAGCTGACGCGGGAAATCGCGCATCTGGACGCTGTCGGTCCCACCGAACGCGGCCGGGTGATCGAGGAGTTTTACAATCTCGCGTTGGCCAGCCAGTACATGAAAGTGGGCGGCATCGTGCAGGCGCGGGTCCTGCTCGAGAAGGTCCTACCGCCGGAACAGGCCGCGCGAATTCTCCGCGTGATCGAAACCCAGGTACACAAACGTCCTTTCTCGTTTCTGGCGAAAACCGATTCTGAGAACTTGATGACCTTTATTCAGGATGAGCACCCGCAGACGATCGCATTGATTCTCTCGCACCTGGACGCCATCAAGGGAAGCGAGATTCTCGCAGGGCTGAGCACCGCCAAGCAAGTGGAAGTCGTCACGCGCATCGCCCACATGGACAACACCAATCCGGAAGTTGTCAAGGAAGTGGAGGAGGGGTTGGAGATGCGGCTTTCGGGTGTAGTCTCACAGAAGTTTCAGAAAGTGGGCGGCGTGGATTCGGTGGCGGAGATGCTCAATCTCGCCGATCGAGGTACCGAAAAGGCCATCATGGAGGCGCTTGAGGCGCAGGATCCGGACCTTGTCGAAGAAATTCGCCGCCTGATGTTCATCTTCGAGGACATCATGCTGGTCAACGACAAGGGTATTCAGATGGTGCTCAAGGAGATCGAGAATGAAGACCTGGCGCTGGCACTCAAGACCGCCAGCCCCGAACTGCGCGACAAGATTTTCAAGAACATGTCCGAGCGGGCGGCCGACCTCATTCGAGAGGATATGGAGTACATGGGCCCGGTGCGTGTGAGCGATGTCGAGGCGGCGCAACAGAAAATTGTCGACGTCGTCCGCCGCCTGGAAGATGCCGGCGAGTTGATCATCTCCGGACGTGGTGGAGAGAAGGAGATGATTGTATGAGTGCCGTGATGATCTCTGTGTCCATTCCGGAGGGTACGTCCCGTTACGAGGATAGGCCATGTCAACGGTGATCAAAGCCGGCCAAGCCGGATCGATCCTCAAACGACTGTCTCATGTGGATCTTGCGGATCACTTGAGCGAGGCGCAGGCCGTGATCGCCGAGGCCAAGCGCCGCGCCACGCAGATGATTGGACAGGCGAAGGAAGAAGCCGTGCGCATTCGTGAGGCCGCGCGCGAGGAAGGGTCCCGCGAGGGACGGGTGCAGGGCTTCCAGGAAGGCACCGAGGTCGGTCGGCAAGAGGCGCGCGACGCCGCCACTCGCACATTTGAGGATGCGCACGCCGGCGCGGTCTCAGCCATGGAACGCGCCGTTGCTGAAATCGAGTCCCTCAAGGGTGACCTGGCGATTCGCGCCCAGCATCATCTTCTCGAATTCGCGATACGAATTGCGGAGAAGCTTACGTATGCGGTGGGACGCATGGATCGTGAAGCTGCGAAGGCTAACTTCGAGCGTGCCCTGCGCCTTGTCGATGCCTCGACGGATATACGTGTGCTCGTGCATCCGGACGATGTGGAGACGTTGCGATCGTTTGCACCCTCCGTGCTACAGAAGTCGGAGCAGGCACGCGGCGTTCAGATTGTGGCGGACGCCGATATGGCACCGGGTGGGTGCCGCGTGATGTATGGTCAATTCGAGGTGGACCAGTCTCTCGATACGCAGATAACGGAAATGGTTTTGTTGTTGATGGGGCGCAGCCAAGGTGAGTGACCTGTTCGCCAATCAGAGAGCCCTGATCGACCACACGTCCTTTTCACGTGTGACGGGGCGCGTCCATGAGGTGACCGGTCTGACGATCGTGGCGGAGGGCTTGCCGCTTTCCGTGGGTTCCATGTGTACGATCGAGACGGGCCGCGGCGAGCCGATGGCCGCACAGGTCGTCGGCATTCGAGGACATAATGCCGTACTCATGACACTTGGAGATCCGATGGGCGTGGCGGTGGGCGATCGCGTGACGAGCACGGCCGGCATGCAGCATGTCGGCGTCGGGCGGCAAATGCTCGGCACCATTCTCGACGGACTGGGGTGTCCCATCGGAGGACGCACCGATTTTTCCGTCGAGGCGCATTATCCGATCTATCGTGACGCGCCAGCGGCACTCTCTCGCGCGCCGATTCTCGAACCACTCTCCACCGGCATCCGATCGATTGATGCGATGCACACCGTGGGCTGCGGCCAACGGCTTGGTATCTTCGCAGGGACGGGCGTCGGTAAGAGTGTGCTGCTGGGCATGATCGCCCGGTACACGTCAGCCGATGTTGCCGTGGTGGCGCTGGTGGGAGAGCGCGGTCGCGAGGTCGGTGACTTCATTCGCCGCGACCTGGGTGTCGACGGCGCCTCGCGGACGGTGCTGGTGGTGAGTACCTCGGATCAGTCGCCGGTCCTGCGCGTGCGGGCCGGATACGTGGCCACCGCGGTGGCGGAGTATTTTCGCGATCTGGGCAAGAACGTACTGCTCATGATGGATTCGACCACGCGAATCGCCATGGCCCAGCGACAAATCGGCTTGTCCGCGGGCGAGCCGCCGACGACCAAGGGTTATCCGCCAAGCGTATTCGCGCTGTTACCGACCATGCTGGAGAGAAGCGGTCGTACGGAAAAGGGCAGTATCACGGGTTTGTATACCGTTCTGGTGGAGGGCGACGACATCACGGAGCCGGTATCCGATGCCGTACGTGGCATTCTGGACGGTCACGTCTGGCTGGCACGCGATCTGGCAAATCGAGGGCACTACCCGGCCGTGTCGGTATTGGAGAGCATCAGCCGCGTCATGCCCGACCTGGTGGACCGTGCCCACTTGGATGCGGCGATGAATGTCCGAAAGGTGCTCGCGGTTTGGGCGGACATCGAGGACCTGGTTAACGTTGGTGCCTATGCATCCGGCACCAACATCGATTTCGATGTGGCCGTCGAAATGAAACCGGCGATTGACGCGTTCCTTCGGCAGGCGATCGACGAGCCGATGGACTGGTCACAGGTGCAGGGCGATTTGTTGGCCCTGTCGGGCGCGATCGACATGCGGCGTGAGGCGCTGGTCGGCCGATCAAAAAAGCGTGCCGTTGCGGCGGCCACGTAAGGCGATTCCATGGCACGAGGTTTTCAATTCCGACTCGAAGTCGTCCGCCGCGTGCGGAAGCAGGCGCAAGATGCACAGCGCCGTGCGGTGGGGGATGCCGTTCGCGCCGTGCGGAAGGTGGAAGGGCGAATCGCGGATTTGAAAAGCGATCTGGACCGATCGGTCCGACGATCACGGGATGCGCGCATGGAGCGGTGGGTGGATGTGTTCTCGCTGCGCGGTCATCAGATGTTTCAGGCACGCGTGCACCGTCATCTGCACGAGGCGGCTGAGGCATTGTCGCAACGGCAAGGTGAGCTCGACGCGGAACGCGCCAAGCTGGCCGAGGTGACCAGCCGGCTGAAAGCCATAGAGAAGCTGCGTGACAAGCGGTGGGCGGAATATGTGAAAGGCAACGAAAAAAGAGAGCAGGCGGCCTATGACGAGGCGGCGACATCGCAGTTTATTCGGCAACGCAGTGCCGCGCGGCTCGAGAGGATGGCGACATGATCAAGACATCATGGTTGCGCAGATCGTACGATGCCATTGCCCTGTTCGCGGTGTTGAACCTGTTGTTCCTGGGCGGATTGGGCGGCCTACTGGTGGCGAACGGCGCCATCACGCGCGAGACGTTGCCCAAGTTTGCGGCCGTCGTGCGTGGGGCGGATGTGGTTCAGCCGATCGAGAAGGAATCGGTTCCGACCGACCAGCAGGACGTGCAGATGAAAACGGATCCTATGCCGTTTGCGCCGGAGTCCGCGCAAGTCGACATGGAGATCTATCGGCGCGAAGCGGATCGGATACAGGCGGAACTGCGCCAGCGGCTCGCGCTCAACAACAGCATTCTGCTACGTATTACGACTGAGCGGCAGGCCTTCCAGCGTGAGCAGGACGCCTCAGAAGAGCAGGCAGAGGCCGCCCGAAGACTCAAGCAGACACGCGGATTCGAGAAGCAGGTTGCCATCCTTGAAGGGATCAACCCGTCCATGGCGGTCAAGCACCTGCTGCGACTTGAAAATCCGGACGAGGCCGCCGAGCTATTGCTCTCCATGGACGACCGGAAGGCCAAAAGAGTTGTTGATGCAGCGAAAAACCCGGATCAACAACGACGGATCAACCAGATTCTTCAGCGGATGAAAGAGGCGTCCGAACGGAAGGCGTCAGCGCCTTGATGCCGCGCGGCCGGGATGGCATAGCGCATTCTAGTGACGAACAGCGCGATTCGGCGGGGAGCGCCGAGAAACGCGGTACAAAGGCAAGGCCTGGCGAACGTGACGGTTGCGATTGACAACTCGAGGCATGAAGCGTCCCAAGCGGCACCGCCGCAGGCGGTACAACGGCAACGTGCTGATGACACGGACAGCACAACCGACCCTGCCGAATCGTCTCTGGCGTTCGGCGTCTTGATGGATGCGCTGCGTTCGGTGACTTCGCCGAAGGCGCAACGCGATCCCGCTACCTCACCGAATCAGATGTTCGACGCCAAAGCCGCGGACGCGCGTGGGGGGCGGCTCAGCGTGCTAAAATCCGCGGACCAGGAGAGTCGGTCGCTCGGCTCTGCTCCGAGGGGTACTGATCTAACGAGTGTTGACGCCCGCCGCGCCGACAAGGCGCAGCAGCAGCGGACAGAGAGCACCGGGCATACGAGCTTTACCGTGCAAGCCGATCGCGGCGCATCTGAATCGCCTGCGTTGTCGACTCGCGACAGTCTTTCGCCAAAGGACCAGAGTGGTGATCAAACATCCCGCGCCGAAATGCGCATGCTTTCGGCATGGCGCGATGGGGCACCAGGCGGCCACGCGGCAGACAAGGCGGCACCCGCTCGCCATCCGGCTCAGACACTGTCTGCACCGGATTCTGCTGCTCCCGGCAGGTCGATTGCCGTGCATGTGGCGCCCTCGACACAGGGTGCAAGTGAAGCCACGACGGCACGGACCGGCGTCACCGCTGTGGCCGAGCGAATTGGCGAAGTGCTGGCAACGGGCCGGACCGCTGACGTCCAAGCGGCGCGTGCCGGCGGTGCGGTTCCCCCCGGTAGTGATCCGCGCGGTGTCGCGGCAAAGCGCTCCAACGGGCAGACGGGCACCGGGGAGGCGAATGGCGGCGGAGAAGGGAAGGTTGGTACGACGAGCCGCGGCACGGCGCCGGGCGAGTTTGCCGATCTGGTCAAGTCGATACGGATGAATGTGGGAATTCGTCGATCTTCGGCCAAGCTCCAGCTCAATCCGCCGAATCTGGGGCGCGTGCGTGTAGACGTGCAGATGAAAGACAATGTGCTGGAGATTACCGTCCGCACGGAATCGGATGAAGCCTCCGCCGTACTACGCGAACGTGCCGATATGCTGCGCGCGGCCATGGAGCATTACGGGATCCAGATCGATCGCTTCGACATCGAATGGCACTCCGGTACGAATGAAAATGCCGCGCAGGGCGATGCGCTAGGACAACCAGGCCCCAACGCGCACTCATCGCGTGCAGTGGGCGGCAAGGCCGCATCGATAGAGAGGGCGTCGGATGGAGACGAGTCGAATGCCTCTGAGTCTTCCGCCGACGCAACGTGGCGCGACGCGGGAACGTCGCGCCTGGATATCAGGGTATAGGAAATGACGAGCGCATCGCCTCATCGGCGATGCTCCGGCGGCGGAGCCGCCTTTCGTTACACGCAAGGACTAGACTCGTGGATATTGCACAACTAACGGGACAGGCTGACGTGGGCGCGGTTCCGACCGATCGATCCACAGCGGGGCTTACCAGCGACGATTTCTTCAAGTTGCTGATCTCGCAGCTCACGAATCAGGATCCGCTCGAACCAACAAGCAACGACGAGCTGCTGAAGCAAATCTCGTCGATCCGCGACATCGAGCTTTCCACCACCCTGACCGAATCGCTCCAGAAGCTCACCGGGCAGCAGCAGTTCGGTTCCGCGTCGATGTTGATCGGCCAGTACGTAAGAAGCCTGCCCGATGAAAACGGTATGGTGCAGGCCGGTGTGGTCACCGCAGTCAAATTCGACGGCACCGGCAAGCCGGCGTTACAGCTCTCGAACGGCGCCGAATTGGGCATGGAAAGCGTGGCCACGATCGAGAGCCCTGCCCGTGCGGCGGAGGCGCTGATCGGGCGCGCCGTGCTCGGGCTGGATCGGCGGACGCCGTCGGCGCCGGAACCGGTGGATGGTCTGGTCACGGCCGTTCGCGCCGGCGAGGGAGGAGAATTCATACTCGAGTTGGATACAGGGGATGACCTTCGGCTGAGCGATGTCATAAGCACAGACTTCGCGACAGCGGAATAGACAGGGTCGTGGCGTTGGCACTTGGACGATTCGCGAGAGCCCACGCTGGAAAATGCAGAATCCGTCTCCCAAATGTCGGGGCGGAAAGAGAGAAGAAACAACGAGTAAGGACTCTTAACGATGTCACTAAGTTCGGCCATGTTGGTAGGATTCACGGGGATCAGGAGTAACAGCGTCAGCGTGGACACGGTGGGTGATAATCTCGCCAATCTGAACACCACGGCGTTCAAGAGTCAGAGAACGCTCTTCGAGACCCTGCTGTACCAGACGGTGAGCGAGGGCGAGGGGCCCAGCGCTACGAGCGGCGGGACCCTGCCCGAGCAGATCGGTTACGGCTCGACGGTGGCGGCCATTCAGCGCAACCACGCACAGGGGGGCATCGATGGTACAGGGTTTCCCAGCGATCTCGCCATTGAAGGCGACGGGTTCTTCATACTCTCCGATCCCAATGGAGACCAACTCTACACGCGAGACGGAGCGTTTCGGCTCGACTCGACGCAGACTCTCGTTTCGACAGGGGGAGCGCCCGTTCAGGTCTTTGGTGTGGATGCCGCGGGCAACATTGATGCGGGCAGTCTCACGAATCTTGTGGTACCGCTTGGGACGGCCAGCGAGGCGATCGCCACATCCGAGGTGATCATGGACGGCCAGCTTGATGCCAGCTCGGCGATCGCCGGCGCGGGTGCCGTCTCCGTGTCCCAGCCGCTTGCGACCGCAGCCGGTGCGCCGGCGACCTCGGGTACGCCACTGGCGGATCTGGTGGATGGCGCGGGAATCCCGTTGTTTACCAACGGCGACGTCGTTACCGTGAGCGGGACGAAGGGCGGCATTGCCATGCCGGACGCGGCCTTTACGGTAGGTACAGACGGCACCACGCTGCGTGACCTGGCAGGTTTCATGGAGGAAGTGTTTGGGATCAATACGGATCCCGCAACCGGCGGCACGCCCGGTGTCGTGATTGGGGACGGCGTTTCGGGCCCCGCGGGTGCCATCGTCATCAACTCCAACTTGGGCGAGATCAACGCGGTCGAGCTGGACGCTTCGGGCATCACCAACACGTCTGGCGTCGTGCGTTCGCCATTTGCGTTTACGACGGTCACGGAAGCGGTGGGCGGCGGCGTGACCACGACCTTCCCGGTGTTCGATTCGCTGGGGCAGGCAGTGGACGTGCGGATTCGCGCCACGCTCGAAGACAAGTCGGCGACCGGGACGACCTGGCGTTTCTACGCGGAATCCGTGGGTGACACAGATCTGTCCACCGTGCTGGGCACGGGGACGGTGTCCTTTGATGTGAACGGACAATTCGTCGCGGCGACGGGAAACCAGTTGTCGATCGATCGTGCCGGCACCGGTGCCGGCACGCCGGTGACGATTAATGTGGACTTCAGTGGGCTGACCGGGCTTGCGAGTACGAACGGGCGATCGGAACTCATCATGGCGAGCCAGGACGGCGCGCCGGCCGGGGTGATGATCGGCTATGAAATCGGCGCCGACGGCGTGGTGACCGCCTCGTTCTCCAATCAGCAGACCGAATTGCTGGGGCAGATTGCTCTGGCAAAATTCACGAACAACGAGGGATTGGTGGCGCAGAGCCAAAACAACTATGTGGTCGGCCTTGACTCGGGCGAGGCCACGATTCTCGCCCCGCAAACGAATGCCGCCGGGACCATTCGATCCGGGGCTCTCGAGAGCAGCAACGTCGAGATCGCGCGGGAATTCATCAATCTGATTTCGGCCTCGACCGGTATCTCGTCCGCCAGTCGAGTGGTCCGGGCGGCCGACGACTTGTTGCAGGAGTTGTTGCTGCTGGCGCGATAGGCCCCAGGTCGACGCACGGGTTCCTCGATCCTGCGTGGAAACGAGGTGAACGGCTATGATTACATTGACGAGATTAGATCAGCGCGTGATCGTGGTGAACGCGGAGTTGATCAAGATGATCGAGGCGACCCCCGACACCATCATCAGCCTGATCAACGGCGACACCATTCTGGTACGCGAAGCCGTGGATGAAGTCGTACGGCGTGCCGTCGACTACGCACGGCAGATTCGAGGATTTCAAGTGGTGTGATAATAGCGGACCTTCCCGACACCACGGGCGTTCCCCTTATCGGTCGGGTGAGATGGGCGGCGGCATGCACAGTCTACGGCTAACGACACGTTCACTCGGCGTCGATATCGATGGTAGCGGGATGTTTGCGCACATGATTTGGGTGTGGTACTGAGCAATGGATATTGCGACCATTATCGGTCTGATCACGGGTACAGGCCTGCTGTTGTGGGCCGTGATGGGTAAGTCGGATCTCGGTACCTTCATGGATTCCGGCTCAGTGGCCATCGTCATCGGCGGTAGCGTCGCAGCGGTGATGGTCAGTTTTCCGATTCGCAACATCGCGAGCCTCACCAAGGTGATGAAAAACTGCTTCTTCGCCAAGAATCCTGATCCCCATGTGCTCATTGCGGACATGGTCAAGTACGCTGAGGTCGCACGGCGCGACGGCATTTTGGCACTGGAGAACGCGACGGCGGACATCACGGATCCCTTTCTCGTCTCCGGCATTCAGATGGCCGTCGACGGCACGGATCCGGACCAGATTGAGTCGATTCTCATGAGTGACCTCGAAGCAGTTGAGCAGCGACACAGTGATGGTAAGGCCATCTTCGAGAGTTTTGGTCGCTACGCGCCTGCGTTCGGCATGGTCGGGACGCTCATCGGCCTGGTGATCATGCTCAAGAACATGAACGATCCGTCCAAAATCGGACCGGCGATGGCCGTCGCACTTATCACCACGCTTTACGGCGCGCTTGTGGCCAACCTCTTTGCACTTCCGATGGCGGACAAACTGGCGTTGCGCAGCCGCGATGAAATGGCGGTGAAGATGATCATTATCAAAGGGGTGATGGCCATTCAATCCGGTGACAACCCGCGAATCGTCGAGCAGAAACTCAAGACGTTCCTGCCCGCCAGCCGGCGTTCGGCGGAGCACGCGCAGGGATCGAAGGCGGCCGCCTGATGCCGATTTCACATGGCCCTCAAGAAACAACCCGATCCGCCAAAAGGCGCACCTGAGTGGATGGTGACGTACGGCGATACCATGACGCTCCTGCTGTGTTTCTTCGTCATCCTCGTTTCGATGAGCGAGATCAAGAAGGACGAGAGGTTCAACCAGGTGATGGAGTCGCTACGGCAGGCGTTTGGTGGATATGAGGGGAGCATTGGAACGTCGCCCATCGATAACATCCCGACCAATTCGGTCCTGTTGCGGTTGATGGAACTCGAACTGCCGCAACTGCGGGACATGAAGAAAGGCGATACCGATACCGAGGGGATCGAAGGAAAAAAGTTTCGCGTCACGAACCTTCGGGACGGTATCGAGGTCGTGGTAGGGGGGAAGATCGCGTTTTCTCGCTTCAGCGCGGTGCTGATGCCCGAAGCGCGCGATCTGATCGCCAAGACGGCTGAGCGGCTGCGCGGCTATAACACCAAGATCCTCGTACGGGGACACGCCACACGTGAATCCTTGCCGGCGGATTCTCTTTATGCCGATGCGCGTGACCTGTCCTATGCACGGGCAAGAGCGGTCATGCGCGAGATGGAGTCGAACGGTGTGCGCACGGCGCGGCTCGTTCCGATAGCCTTGGGAGACACGGAGCCGCTCGTGCGGCAGGCTTATGTAGAGGGACGCCGCGCTCTGAACCGGCGCGTAGAAATCCTGGTCACGGAGGACTTGATCGACGATTACGCCGGCGCGACGCTGGCGGATGACCTGAAGGAGTCTTCACATGGCAGATGAGCCAACACCGCTGTCGCCCAAGCGCGGCGGGCGATCCCGTTTTATGCCGATGGTAATCGTCGCGGCGCTCATGATCGGCGAGGGCATTGCCATCTACTACCTGGCCAACCTACTCAGCCCGGACCCGGCCTCGGCGACCGCAGCCGCCCTGGATGCCGCGGCGCGCGAAAATGAGATAGAGCGCAACCAGGGAGACTTGGCGGAGGTGGACATTGCAGATTGCCGGCCGACCAACAAGATGTCAGGTAAGCTGATTACCGTGAAGTTGCATGTATCAGCACTGGTACGTCGTGGCGATGTGGAGAGAGCCACAAGGCTGGTGGCCGAGCGGGAAGGAAGATTGCGCGATCGCATTAACTTCGTGATCCGCAGTATTGAAATCAAGCATCTCAATGAACCGGACCTTCAAACCATCAAGCGTCTCCTCAAGAAGGAGTTCGATCACGTCTTCGATGACGCGACGCTGGTACGGGAGGTACTCATCACGGAATTCCAGCAGTCGGGCAGCGGGGTTTGATTGTCGGTCGGGGTGCCTTTTCTCCGATAATTCGGGATAGCGCTATGGAGGGCGCGGACACCGAGAACGGATGGAACCCGTGGCAGACGAGAACAACCAGATTCCCGACACTCCGGACGGCATTGGGTTCGACCCATCCGAAATTGACGCGTTGTTTTCGGGTGAGGGTGACACAAAGGACGCCGATGCCCCCGACCAGCCGCCGGCAGGTGGCGCGGTCAGCCAGGCGGATATTGACGCCCTAATGGGGGCGGCAGGACCGGTGGACGCCGACGAGGATGACGCGCCCACGGCAGCGGCAGCTAACGAGTCCGCTCCGAGAACGGATACACTGGGGCGCCCGGTTGACGAGGCGCCTGCGGCACTGGCTAGCGCCGTCGAAGAGGAGCGCCTGGCCAACGCGCAAACGACTTCGGAGGTGGCGGTACCGCGCGAGCCGGCGACGGACGTCGGCAGCCCGCCGACAGATACGAGACCTCTCACCCTGACGGACTTGGACGATTCGTCCAAACCCTCTGTCGACACCAAGAAAGTGACCATGCTCAATGACGTCAAGCTGCGGGTCAAGCTGCAGCTTGGTCGCACCAAAATGCTGGTGGAGGATATTCTCAATCTGGACGAGGGAAGCGTGGTGGAATTGGACAAGCTGGCGGGTGATCCGATCGATGTGTTGGTCAACGACCGACTCGTCGCGCGAGGGGAAGTGCTCGTGTTGAACGACAATTTCTGTGTTCGCATAAGCGAAGTGCTTGCACATGACCCACACAGGATTACGACGTGATACGTTCGCAGGGTGATACAACTCAGACAAACGTACGAAAACAAATCGCCCGAACAGGTGTGTGGGGCTCGGCGCTGGTTGTGTGGCTGCTGGCCGCCGGTGGCGCCGTGGCGGAGGAGCCAATCGACCGGGCCGGTCCTGGTTCTCTGGAAACATCTTCGCAGCGATTTCCGTTAGAAAGTGATTCGGCATCGGCGTCGACCACTCTCGATGCGTCGGACGATGTGTCCACGGCATTGGGAGGAAAAACGCTCATCGAGCGTGGTGGACAGGAGCCTGTTGGCGGAAGTGCCATACGACGTGATGCAGCGGGACAGCGGTCATCGCCGTTCGAATTGGGTAGCGGTCCCTGGTACCGGTCAGGTCTGGTGTCGATCTGTGTTGTGCTTGCTCTTGTATGGCTGATCTACAAGGCGGCGCGCAGGTGGATTCCTGGAAGTAAGGTGCCCGACAGTGGCTTATTGAATGTTGTGGCCCGCACCACGTTGACGCCCAAACAGCATGTGGCCCTCGTTCGTTTGGGACGCCGTTTTGTGATGGTGGGGGTGTCACCGGATCGGATCGATCAACTGTGTGTGGTCGACGATGCCGAGGAAGTATCGGAACTGATCATCCGCACCGATGGTGGTACCGTGCCGCGGTCGTCGGAATTTGATCTGGAATTGTCGCGTGAAATGAGCGATTACGATCTGGCGCACGAGCGTGACGTGGATCGGGACGCGGTGTTGGGGGCGCCGGGTACACCGTGCCGGCCGCCGTTGCAGGAACTCCTGAATCGATTGCAGTCGTTGCAGCGGGGATAGTACTCCGTCGCCGGAGGCGCGGAGCAGCAGCGTGCGAAGGAGTCGCACAATATCATGCAGCATGGACGCTCAAAAGCCGCTTGGATGGCGGCCGCCATCGGTGCCGTCCTGATTGTCGTCCCGCGTGCGGCGGCGCAAACTCCGCCTACAGCCCCAAGCTTCGAGAACACTTACAAGATTCCGGACCTCACCGGGGTGCTGCCGACCGCCAAGGATAACGAAGGCGTGAGTCAGACGCTTCGCGTCTTCGTCTTGCTGACGGTCTTGACGCTGGTGCCGTCCGTGCTGGTCATGGCCACCGCCTTTCCGCGTGTGGTGATCGTATTGGCGCTATTGCGGCAGGCAATCGGCACGCAGCAGCTTCCACCGGGTCAAGTCCTGCTCGGCCTTTCCCTCTTCATTACGCTTCTCGTGATGACGCCGACCTGGCAAAAAATACAGGCGGATGTCGTCACACCCTATTTCGACGGACAGATGGGGCAGGCGCAAGCGCTCGATCTGACGACGGGGCACCTGAAAGACTTCATGTACCGCCAGATCGAAAAGTCCGGCAATGACGAGGACGTCTTCCTGTTTCTGGAGTATGCCGAGAATCGCGAGATACCGGCTGGTACGCAGATCGAAATGCGCGACGTGCCGATGACGGTGATGGTGCCGGCTTTCATGCTGAGCGAGTTGAAAACGGCGTTCATCATGGGCTTCCGTATCTACCTGCCCTTTCTGGTCATCGACATGGTCATCGCCACCGTTCTGATCTCGATGGGCATGATGATGCTGCCGCCGGTGCTCATTTCATTGCCGTTCAAGCTGTTGCTGTTCGTATTGGCCGACGGTTGGCACCTTGTCGTCGGAACGCTGATCGGGAGCTTCGCCTGACGGGTATTGCGGAAAGGAATCGTGTAGATGGAATTCTCAACCGCCATCGAATTGGGGCGTAACGCCTTCTGGATGGCCATGACCACGTCGGCGCCGGTACTGCTGATCGGGTTGGTCGTCGGTTTGATGATCTCGTTCTTCCAGGCGGTGACCCAGCTTCAGGAGCAAACGCTGACGTTTGTGCCGAAGATCGCCGCGATGGTCGTCGCCGCGGTGATCTTCATACCCTGGATTGCCAACCGGATGGTCCATTTCGCGACGGACATGTTCGGGCCGGTGCAGTGGTGAGTCCAGGCGAGTTCGCGTGGCAAGGTGGGAGTCATGTGCTCTTTCCTTTCGTCGCGACGCAATAAACCATGTAGGAAGTTTCAGTGCCCTGGACGCTGTTCGACATTCAGTTTGCCCTCCCGGTGTACGCGTTGGTGCTTTTTCGCGTGTCCGGTCTGGCTTTGGCGGCGCCGGTGTTCAGCAGTCGTGTGATTCCGGGGCGCGTCCGGGCGGCGCTGGTCATTACGCTGGCGGCCATGCTCTTTCCGCTCGTCGCGTCTCAGGCACCGCGGGAGCTCTCGTGGAGCGGTGCAATCGTTGGGGCCGCCGGCGAGATGATGATCGGTTTGACCATCGGTCTTTGCCTGGCGCTGTTCGTGTTCGGCGTCGAGGTTGCGGGGTTGATGGTGGGGCGGCAGGCCGGTCTGGCGTTGGGCGAGGTATTCGATCCGAACACGAACAATCAAGGCTCCATCATGGGGCAGGTGTATACGATCTCGCTCATGACGCTCTTTCTTCTGGTGGGTGGTCATCGTGCGACCGTTGCGGCACTGCTGGATACGTATACGGCGCTGCCGCTTCTGTCGTTCCGCATGGACGAATCGATCGTCATGCTGTTGGTGGACTTGTTGACGGCCGCGTTCGTGTTGGGCATTCGAGTGGCCGGTCCGGTGCTGATTGCGATGTTTCTGATCGGCACGGCAATGGGTGTTCTTTCACGCACGATGCCGCAATTCAACATTCTCAGTGTCGGGTTTACGGTTCGCGTGCTGGTGGCGATCGGTGTCGCGGGTTTCGCGCTCGCCGGCTGCCAGGATCTCTTTCTGGACGCCATCTGGTCTACGTTTGAGACGGTTCGTACGGGTCTGGGAATGGACCCCTACCCCGTAGGGTTGGTGAGCTGATGCCTGCGGATTACGGCGACAAGACGGAACCGGCAACGCCGCGGCGCCTGGAGGATGCGCGCAAGGAGGGGCAGGTGGCGCGCAGTACAGATCTGCCGGCCGCGGTGCTCATGCTCGCCACATTTCTGGCATTGTACATGATGGGCCCGAAGCTCTGGGGCAGCATGCTTCTCATCGTTCGATCTTCCCTGGATCCCTCTTCCCCCACGGTGCTCGACGGGCTCTGGAGCTATGCGGGCGCGACGCTTTTCGAAATCGCGCGGCGCCTGGGACCGATCCTTCTGATCATCTTCGTCAGCGTGCTCGTGTCCCTGTTTGCTCAGGTGGGTTGGCTGTTCACCGGCAAGCCGCTGGTGCCGAGTCTATCCAAGGTGAATCCGTTGGCCGGCATCAAACGGATGTTTTCGCTTCGTATGGTGATGCTGGCACTTCTCAATACCGGCAAGTTTCTCGTCGTGTCCGTCGTGGTGTACCTGACACTCTACAACGGGGCGGCCGCCGTCTTTCATGCATTCTGCCTGGACTTCAGGGGCGTCTTCCATGTGGGCACCTCGTTGACATTCGATCTAGGACTGAGGTTGTCCATCGCCATGCTCATTCTGGCGCTCCTGGACGTCGCCTGGCAGCGGTACAAGCACGCGCGCGACCTTCGCATGACCAAAGAGGAGGTCAAGGACGAACACCGCAGTATGGAGGGTGATCCGAAACTCAAGCAACGCCGCCGCCAGGTGCAACTGCAAATGGCGATGCAGCGGCTGCGCAGGGATGTTCCGACTGCCGACGTGATCGTCACCAACCCGACTCACTTCGCCGTCGCCATTCGATATGACAGCGAGACGATGGAAGCGCCCAGGGTCGTGGCCAAGGGGGCCGACCACTTGGCGATTCGAATTCGACAGATTGCGACCGAGTTCGGCATTCCCATCGTCGAGCGTCCGCCTTTGGCGCGATCGCTGTACGCGGACGTCGAGGTGGGGCAGGTGATTCCGGAGAAGTTCTACCGCGTGGTCGCGGAGATTCTGGCGTACGTGTATGAGCTGACCGGTCGTTCGCCCGAACCGCGTACCGGTCGTCCGGCAACTGCGCCGGCGTAGCAGGGAAAGTGACTAGGCAATGGCCTCAACGACACTGGCACGACTGACCACGCCGAACCAATTGGCGTCATACAGGGGACTGCTGCTCCCGGTCG
>Ga0055451_10000209_pt1 | contig 22739 bp, 14 predicted proteins | sample China_Galinas_PW_3_FD_57745 | JGI IMG/M metagenome (GOLD analysis project Ga0055451, IMG submission 57745) | Wetland microbial communities from San Francisco Bay, California, USA, that impact long-term carbon sequestration - China_Galinas_PWB_D2 | ecosystem: Environmental > Aquatic > Marine >... | reverse complement strand
TCGTCGCGAAACTTGACTCATCTGTCAACATGTTGGTCGTTCAAGTGCTCTAGCAGGCCGTCAGCCCACGTCGCAGATTCCCACGGCTTCGTCGAGCTGTTCGAGCGCGTCGCCGGTCGGGATCCACTCGTGCCCGACGTAGCCCGAGTACCCGACGCGAACCAGCGCCCGAATGACGGCCGCGTAGTTGATCTCCTGATCGCTGCCGATGCCTCCCCGACCGGGGCAGCCGGCGATCTGCACGTGTCCGATCAGCTCCGCATCCTGGCCGATCCTGCGGATCAGGTCCCCGTCCATGACCTGCACGTGATAGACGTCGAACAACAACCGCAGCGCCGGCGAGCCGACGCGGCGGATGATCTCGACGCACTCGTCGACGTGGTCGCCCTGGTAGCCCGGGTGACCCTTCATCGGTGCCGGGTCGCGGGTGTTGAGCGGCTCGAGGATCAGCTGGACGTTGCTGCGTTCGGCGAGCCCGACGATCTGCTTGTAACCCTCGACGCAGTTCGCGATCCCCTCGTCGGGTTCGACGCGGCTCCCCCCGTCGCTCGTCGTATCGAGGAAGCCCGTGAACGTCATGACGTTCGGGTAGCCGGCGGCGCTCGTGACGGCGATCGCTTCACGCAGCTTGGTATGGCACTCGTCCCAGTGAGCACGGTTGTTCATGCCGCGAACGAACGTGTGCGACTTCGTGGCCGCACAGATCAATCCGTGCCTGAGAAGGACGTCCCAGTCACTGTGATCGACGAGCTCGAGGGACTTGCACCCGAGGTCCTCGGCATGGGCTGCAAGCGTCTCGATGTCCCACCGCGGTCCGTTGTTCATGAAGCACCAGCCTGCGATGGACTGCTTGATGGGACCTCGGCTGGCCCTGTATCGCTTGCCCGAGCCAGACGGCGCTGTGCAGCTCGCCGCCGCTGCCGTCAGCGAACCGAGGAACGCTCGCCGGGAGTGCTTCATCAGCGGATGAAGTACATCTCGCCGCTGCTCAAGGCGACGTTGTTCGTTCCGCCCCCGCCGCCGGCGACGAAGACCTGGCCTTCGGGCAACATGAGCGCGTGGGCTCCGGCGCGCGCGACACTGAGAGCAGGGGCAGGACTGAACCGCCGCGTGGAAGGGTCGTAGAAGTCGCACCGCGCGGTCGAGCCGGGAGTCGTCAGGCTGCCGGTCGCGCCACCAATGATCAGGACGCGGTTGTCGGGTAGCAGCGCGGTCGCCTGTCCGGCACGGGCGATAGTCATCGTGTTGGCAGTAGGTGTCCACTTGCCCGCCGAGACATTGTAGGTCGCCGCGTTGCTGATGATCGAGATGTTGGTGATCGACTGGAAACTCGCGCCACCTGATACGAGCACGTCGCCGTTGGCGAGGCGAGTCAGCACGTGACCGGCCCGCGAACTCGGCATCGATCCGGTCGACGAGAAGCTGTTGCTGCTCGGGTTGTAGATCTCGCAGCTGTTCGTGATCCCCGGAATCTTGATGATGAAGAGCAGGGTCCAGGTCGCGCCGCCGGTCAACAGGATGTTCCCGTTGGAAAGCGCGATCGAGGCGTGGACCAGGCGCGGGACCGACATGTTGGGGCCGTTCGACCAGGTTCCCGTCGCCGGATTGTAGATCTCGGTGCTGCGCTCGGTTGCGTTGATGGCGTTGAGAGCGTCGGTGAAGTTCGACGTGCCGCCGGTGACGAGCACGCGTCCGTTCGGAAGCAGGTCGGTCGTGTGCCCGGCCCGCGCGATGCGAAGGCTTCCCGTTGTCTTGAAGCTGCTGGTCTTGGGGTCGTAGATCTCGCAGCTGCGCAACGGGTTGCCAAGCGTGTCGACGCCGCCGACGATCAGCACGCGTCCATCCTTGAGCGTGACGGCGCCGTGGAGCGCGCGCGCCGTGATCAGATTCGGGCCTTTCGTGAACCGCTGACGGTCGGCGTCGTACAGCTCGCTCGTGGCGAGGCCGCGCGAGCTCAGGAGGTTGCCCGAGCCACCACCCGACAACAGATAGCGACCACCAGCGAGCGGGCTGACGCCCGCGAGAGCGCGCGCCTCGGCCAGCACGGTGCCCCGGTTGACCCAGGTGTTGCCGGCGCCGAGTGTCTGACGGATCGGGTTCGACAAGTTGCCCGCCACGTAGGTCTTGCCCGGGAACAGGAACGCCTGGAAGTGCAGCGTCTGGCCGCTGAGCGAAGCCACGTTCGGAATCGGATAACCGACCTTGAGCGGTGCGCCCCCGAGCACGCCCGCGAACGCGAGCGGTAGCAGGTCGAGCCCGGCTTCGAGCGAGCGCGGGTCCTTGGGATCGAGCAGGGACAACGGCGTCGGCCCGGCATTGAGCGACGGCAACATCAGGAACGCTTGTGCCTGTGTGCCGGTGACCGTGACCGTGACGGGCTTGCCGAGGGTGCCGCCCGTGCGCGCCAGGGCGATGGTCTGTGCCGGAAGCGATGCTGCGAGCGCGAGAGTCGAGAACCAGACGGCAGTCTTCATGAAATCGTCCGAGGTTGCGGAGGATGGACGGGAAAGGCAGGAAGCCCCAGTTTCCAGCGCCGACGACCTGCGGTCAAGCCGGCGAGAGCGGCGGGTTGCGCCGAACAGGCTGTCAATCCTTGTTGCCCTCGGACTTGTTCGGACGGCGAGGCGCGAGGTGGCGGTCGAGTCGCTTCAACAGTTCGACCATCGGCGCGACGTGGGCGCCCAGCCCGCCGATGATGATCGAGTTGGTGTCCCCGCCGACCGGCATCAGATCGAGCAGCTTGTTGTCCTTGGACAGTGCGGCCAGGGTTGGTGCGAGCTCCTTGACGGAGACCTTGTCGAGTGTCAGCGACGTGATCACGTAACGGTGCAGCTTCGTGTTGGCCAAGACCTCGTCGCGGTCGAGAAACGGCGCCCGCGCCCGAATGTCGCCGCGGCGCCGGTCGTTGACGTTGATCCACTCGAACAGCCCGCGGGCTTCGTCGATCGGCGTCAGGACCCACCCGAGGGTGTAGAGCAGCTCGGGGATGACCTCACGGCAGCTCTTTGCGTCGAGCTCCATGCGCTTGTGCAGCCGGATTGCGTAGCGTCCGCTTCCGCGCAGCTTCGCGAACCTCGCCCAGCCGCCGTCGACGAGGTGGTTCTCGCCGAGAAACTCGGCCATCTTCTCGACGAGGTCCGCCATCTCGTGGTCCCCGACTTCGAGCACGATCTTGTCCGCCGGCGTGCCACCGCCTTGCACAGCGGTGTGCGTCCAGACCGAAACCGACGAGACGAGAGCGACCGCGACCAGCTTGGCGATGACGGGAGTTGCCTGCATTGAAACCTCCTTGTTCGGGAACAGGAGGTTAGACGGGGGCGTGGGCGCGGGGCTTTTGGTTTGTTGTCAAGAAAACGCCAAGACCGGTGTCGCTGTCACGGCTCACGCGTCTCAGCGTTTGCCGGGCTTGCCGGCCGCCTTCCTGGCGCGATAGGCGTCGTACCAAGTCCTCCCGACGTCGGAGATGCGGAAGACGTCGAAGCCATCCAACTCGGAGATCGCTTGCAGCGGGATCTCGTGGTGCTTCTCCATCTCTTTCAGCATCGCTGCGGTGGCCGCGTGCTTTCTTGCACGCAGCGTCGCTTCGATGTGCAGCAGGTATCCGTGGATCAGCTCCGGCTCGCGATCGATGGCGCGCTTGGCGCTGATCCGGGCACGATCGGTCTTGCCGGCTCGGAGCAGCGTCTGGGCCCGCTCGACGTCGAGGAACGGGTCGTCGTCGGTCCACTTCTCGAGCAGGTCGAGGCAGGCCATCGCCTTCTCGAGCTGCTCGGTCGCCGAATACACGTAGAACATGTGCAGTGCCCGCGATGGCTCGTTGTCCGGCACGTAGCGAACGATGTCCCGGGCCGCGGCCTCGACGGCTTTGCGCCCGATGTTCCACGCTGCGCTGAGTCGTTGATAGAGGACCTCTTTGCGCCGCCTGGCCTTGCTTCCCAGCTTGGCGAACGCCCGCAGCGCCTCGTCGTTCTTGCCGAGCGCGACGAGGCGGCTGAACTCGAGCACCTTCCACTGCTTGCGCGACGAGCCGAACAGCGAGTTCGAGAACGAGCGCTGTACCATCTGGCTCAACCGTTCGCCGCCCCGCGTCGTGTACATGTCGGTGATGAGGAAGGTGCCGGAGTCGATCCGGAGATCGAACACGAGGTAGTCGAGCGCGCCGTCTTCGCGCAGGAGGCGGACGATCGCCTGCCCGCGACCTCCGACGCTCATCACGCGCAGCAACTTGCCACTGCCCTTGGCCAGCCGGACGATCGCGGATCCGCCGACGAACTGGAGTTGCTGGCGCAGCTGGTCGAGCGAGCTCTTCGAGGCTTCGATTCCGTCGGCAACCCTGGCGGCGAATCGGCTCGTGTCGAGGTGCTTGCTGAAGAAGGCGACCGAGCGTTGGTTGATCGCGTCCGCGATCTTCTTGCCTTGCGCTCGGAACGGCTCGGTCGTGTCCTTGGGAGTTCCCTGGGCAAGACCGGAGGCCACGAGAACGACACACGCGAACGTCGCGGAAACGGGGGTCGGAATCATGTTCCGGGATCGGAAATCACGTCCAGCCGGCTTGAGGGCGGGATTCCCCGGCTCGAGATCCGGAGTGCCCGGGGCACGGCTCGAGCGCTACTTGCCGGGGCCGGCTGCAGCCCGCAGCTTTCTGACGATCGCCTTCATCTTGCCGGCCAGCTGCGTACGGGGTGCTGCGCTGACGCCTTTCTCCAGGTAGCGCAGACACGCCGTTGTGTCGTGCTGCCGGTAGGCGAGGACGCCCGCGAGGTAGTACGCCGGCTGCGACGCCTTACTGTTACCGGCCTTCTTCAGGATCGTGCGAACCTCGTCGAGCGCACCGGACCAGTCCGCCTTGTTGGCCAACGGGAGGACCTTTCGCTGCAACGCGGTCTCGACCTCGATCGACATGGCCTTCTCCGGGTCGTGCTTGCGGCAGATCTCGAGGTACTTGCCGTACTTCTCATCGTTGCTGTTCGTGGCGAAGTACTCTGCGAGCTGCGCCGCGTACTCGCCCGAGTGCTCCGAGCCGAGGTCCACGGCTTGTTCCTCGAGGCGCGTCTGCAGATGGTCGACGTGCCATTGCTTGTACTTGGCGAGCAGCGCTTCGACCGCGCGCAGCCTCTCGCCCTTGTCGTCGGCGCTGCACTTCGCGCGCAGCGGGGAGATCTGGTCCTTGCGATTGGCGAGTTGTGCCAGGTGCCGTAGGTACGCCTTTGCGCCGCCTCGCTTGTACCCGGTCTTCGCGTACGCCGTGCCATCGGAGTCGAGGACGAAGATCGTCGGATAGCCACGAACTCCGAACCGGTTGCTCAGGGCCTCGTTGTAGCGCCTGGCCTCCGCGGAGAGTTTCTTCTTTCGCGGGAAGTCGATCTCCACGAACACGTACAGTGACTTCGCGGCCTCGGTCCAGGCCTTCGTGTCGAAGACTTCTTTCCTGAGCCGGATGCACCACCCGCACCAGTCCGAGCCCGTGAAGTCGACGAGGATGTCCTTGCCGTCCTTCTGGGCAGCGGCGATCGCGGCTTCGAGATTCGTGAAGTGCCCCTGCGCGGCGGCGGGCACCGAGAGCCCGGCCATCATCGCGAGCCCAAACGTCAGGTTGCGTAGTCTCATTCACCCCTCCGTGAGGCTTCATCGAGACAATTGCGCAGAATCTGGTCCGTGTTCCAGCTCTCCCACGGCACGGTCGGCTCGGCGCCGGTGGGACTGCCATGGTCGGAGGCCGGAAGGGCGTGACTTCGTGGCCGAATCCCCGCGTGCCGGACCCGGAGGTGCTACCCGGAACCAGCCTCAGCGCGTAGTCTCTCGCCATGAGAACCACCGACCGACGCCTCTCTCTGTTGATCGCAGGTCTCGCTGTGCTCGCGCCCGTGGCACGCGCCCAGGACGGGGCGAAGCGACCGAACATCCTGTTCATCTTCACGGACGACCACTCGGCGCAAGCGATCAGCGCCTATGGATCGAAGATCAACAAGACGCCGAACATCGACCGCATCGCCAGGGACGGGATGCGGTTCGACAACTGCCTCGTTACCAATTCGCTGTGCGGGCCGAGCCGGGCCTGTATCCAGACCGGCAAGTACAGCCACAAGAACGGGTTCTACCGCAACGGCAACCGGTTCGACGGCTCGCAGATGACGTTCCCGAAGATCCTGCGCAAGAACGGTTACACGACCGCGATGCTCGGCAAGTGGCATCTGAGGACCGACCCGCAAGGGTTCGACTACTGGGAGATCCTGCTCGGGCAGGGGACCTACTACAACCCGCGCATGAAGACGGTGAACGGGATCAAGAAGCACAGCGGCTACACGACCGACATCGTCACCGACCTCGCGTTGAAGTGGTTGAAGGAGGGGCGCGACAAGGACAAGCCGTTCTGCCTGATGTACCAGCACAAGGCCCCACACCGCCGATGGGAGCCGGGGCCCAAGCACCTGACGATGTACGACGGCGAGACCATCCCGGAGCCGCCGACGCTCTGGGACGACTACGAAGGGCGCGCGAGCCCGGCACGGAACCAGAAGATGATGGTCGCCAAGAACCTCACCCCGCGCGACCTCAAGCTCGTCGCTCCCAACGACCTGAACTCCGAACAGCGCAAGGTGTGGGATGCGTCCTACGGGCCGAAGAACGCCGCGTTCAAGGCCGCGAACCTCTCGGGCAAGGACCTCGTACGCTGGAAGTACCAGCGCTACATCAAGGACTACCTGCGTTGCGTCGCGTCCGTCGACGACAATATCGGGCGAGTGCTCGACTACCTCGACGAGAGCGGGTTGGCCGAGAACACGATCGTGATCTACTCGTCCGACCAGGGCTGGTTCCTCGGCGACCACGGCTGGTTCGACAAGCGGTGGATGTACGAAGAGTCGCTCAAGATGCCGTTCATCGTCCGTTGGCCCGGCGTCGTGAAACCGGGAACGGTGAGCAAGGCGATGGTCTCCAACGTCGACTTTGCCGAGACGTTCCTCGACATGGCGGGCTGTGCCGACCAGATTCCGAGCGACATGCAGGGGCGGAGCGTCGTGCCGATCCTGCGCGGCAAGACGCCGGACGACTGGCGGAAGTCGTTCTACTATCACTACTACGAGTTCCCGGGCGCGCACAGCGTGGCCAAGCACTACGGGGTCCGTACACAGAGGTACAAGCTGATCGACTACTACCGCGTTGGCGAGTGGGAGCTGTTCGATCTGATGGAGGACCCCCACGAGCTCCACAGTGTTTACAACGACCCCGCCTACGCGGAGGTCGTGAAGGAGCTCAAGGGCGAGCTCGCGCGCTTGCAAAAGCAGCTCGACGACACCGATCCGGAGAAGCCGGTCCCCGGTGACCCCGAGCTGCGTCCCCGGCGCCGCCGCTGACCCGCCGTCGTGGCCAAGTCGGTTGTCGTTGTCGGCGGCGGAGTTGCCGGCCTCTCACTCGCCTTCGAGCTCTCCGAGCGCGAGAGTCGCGTCCCCGGCGGGCTCGAGCTGCGCTGTCTCGAAGCGCACGAGCACCCGGGGGGCAACATCCGGACGGCGCGCGAGGACGGATACATCTGCGAGTGGGGGCCCAACGGGTTCCTCGACAACGCCCCCAAGACCCTCGAGCTCGTCGAACGGCTCGGGCTGACTCCGCGCCTGCAGCCTGCCGACGAGCAGGCGGCGATCCGATACCTCTACCGTCGCGGTCGGCTGCGCGAGCTACCGACCGGACCGCGCTCGTTCTTGCTGTCGAAGATCCTGACCATCGGCGGGCGCATGCGGCTGTTGATGGAACCGCTGGCGCGCAGGCGGCCCGAAGGCGTCGACGAGACCGTGCACGAGTTCGCGGCCAGGCGCATCGGGCCGCAGGCGGCCCGTGTTCTCGTCGGAGCAATGGTCAGCGGCGTCTACGCGGGTGACGCCGAGCAGCTGTCGCTCAGGTCGACGTTCCCGAAGATGTTCGCGATGGAGTCGGAGCACGGCGGCCTGTTCCGAGCGATGCTGGCGAAGGCGCGCGCCGCCCGTGCGTCGGGTGGCAGATCGTCGGGCGGACCGGCGGGGCCGGGCGGTCGTCTGACTTCGTTCGTCACCGGGCTCGAAGAGTTGATCGACGGACTCGTCGCAGCGCTCGGCGACGCGGTCGAGCTCGGGCGTCGCGTCGAGCGTATCGAACGGACCGACGGCTATCGCGTGCACGTGTCCGACGGCGCGCCGATCGACGCCGACGCCGTGGTACTCGCATGCCCGGCCTGGTTCGCGGCCGAGGTCGTCGCCGATCTCGACCCCGAGCTCTCGGCCGTGATGGCGAAGATCCCGTCGGCTCCGGTCGCGGTCGTGCACCTCGGATACGACGCGCTCGCGCCCCGGCCACGCGGATTCGGGTTCCTCGTCCCGCGCGGCGAGGGGCCGCGCATCCTCGGCGCGCTGTGGAGCAGCAACATCTTCCCCGGCCGTTCGCCGGCCGGAAAGTTCCTGATCACGGTAATGATCGGCGGTGCCCACGACCCTGCGGCGCTCGACCTCGACGACACCGGGATCGTGCAGGCCGCACGCACCGACCTCGCGACAACGATGGGCCTGCGCGGCGAGCCGAGCTTCGTACGGGTGTTCCGCCACCCGCGCGGGATCCCGCAGTACACGGTCGGCCACGCCGAGCGCCTGGCCGCCATCGAAGGACACCTCGCGCAGTTTCCGGGGCTGTTCGTCCACGGCAACTCCTACCGTGGCGTGTCGGTCAACCTCTGCGTCGAGCAGTCCCCGATCGTCGCAGACCGCGTCGTCGAGAGTCTGCGCGACGGGTCTGCACTCAGTGCGCAACGGAGGTCGACATGAACATCCAGGCGCGTATGCGCGACGCTGATGGAGCTCAAGGGCGTCACGCGTGACGACTTCGGGCTGCGCCACCACGGCGGCTACCTCGGCCGCACGGCGCGCATGGACAACCGCTGATCGCCCTGTAGCCGCGGTGCCGTGCTCGGCACAGGCGACTCGGCTCCCTGGCTCGCAACGAACGAGAACAACGACGCGAGCAGGACGGTGTGGTGCAATCAATCTCCTCCGGCTGTGGTCGGCGCCACTATAAGCCGGTTCTTGCCCGCGCGCTTGGCCGCATACAAGGCCTCGTCGGCCTGGGTGACGATGTCGAGATTGCCGGTTGCTTCGCGTCCGGTTGCCAGGCCGATGCTGCACGTGAAGTGTTCAGGCGCGTCGTTCGCTGCTTGTGCGATCCCCGTCTCGATTCGGCCCGCGATCCTCCGCGCCTCCTCGTCGACGCCCGGAAGCACGATGGCGAACTCGTCGCCGCCGATGCGACACGCTCGATCGCTCGCGCGGCTGCACTCATTGAGGACCGCCGCGATCCGCGTCAGGATCTGGTCTCCGATGCCGTGGCCGCGCGTGTCGTTGATCCGCTTGAATTCGTCGACGTCGATCAGCACGACCGAATACGGAGTTCCTCGCCTCCTCGCCGCCTTGCACGTGGCGATCGCCCGGTCGAACTCTTCGCGGTTGCCGATGCCGGTCAGTGCGTCGACGCGCGAGTTGGCCTCGAGCAACTCGACGAGATACTTCGTGCGAAGCGCGCTGCGCACGCGTGCCTGCAACTCGACGTCCGTTACCGGCTTGGTGACATAGTCGGAAGCTCCGAGGTCCAGGGCGATCGCGACTTGTTTCGGATCCTGGTCCGCGCTCACGAACACGACTGGGATGCGGCGCGTGCCGTCGCGATCGCGGAGCTCGTGCAGGACGGCGAAACCGTCCATGTCGGGGAGTCCGAGATCGAGAATGATCAACGACGGATGCAGCTCGTCGGCCTTCTCGAGGCACTCGGTACCGTTCCCGGCCTCGACGAGCGTCCTGCCGGGTTCGTCGAGCATCCCCTTGAGCGAAGTGCGGGCGGTCTGGGAGTCGTCGCAGATAAGGATGATCTCTTCGCTTCTCATCGCCGTCCGATTCGATTTGTTTCGCTCTTCGGTCACGAGGCCGTCATCGAATCATCGGACCGGAGCTCACGCTCGCTTCAGTCCCACGGCAGCTTCCGCGCGTGTGTCAGACCCAGAACACGAGGTCCTTGAGCACACCGCCGGTATCACCGCCGCGACGAGCGCGGACGCGGAGCCCATGACCGTAGCGCCCGGCTCCCTCGACGCGATACGCGCCTTCGAATCTCACGGTGCCGTTTTGCTTGTCGTCGACCATCGGCACCAGGGGGACGGCGACTGCATTGCGCAGCGTGTCACCGTCTGCACTCCCGACGACGAACTCGACCTGGACATCGTCGGGGGTCAGCGATCCGAGATCGACGCCGATTCGCACTCCGATCGACTCGCCGACCTTGATGTCGTTCAGGTCAGCCACGTGCGCATCGACGACCTTGACTGCGCCGAAGCCCTGGCGGATACGCAACGTATTGCGCGCGAGCTCCTTCGGTCGCGCTTTGCCGTCGACGATACATTCGAAGTAGCTCTTGGCGAGCGGCCGGTAGCCTTGGTGGAAGTAGTCCCCGACCATGCGGTCGGTGTTGAACTGGATCGGGATCGTCGCGAGCGCCATCGCCATGCGCTTGGTCCAAGCCTTCGGCATGCCGTTTCGGTCGCGATCGAAGTACATCGGGACGATCTCTTCTTCGAGCAAGCGATACAGTGCAGCCGCGTCGAACTGATCCTGGAGCTCCTGATCCGCGTACACGCGCTCGCCGGCGATGGTCCAGCCGTTTTCACCGTCGTGGGCCTCGGGCCACCAGCCGTCTCCGATCGACAGGTTGAGCGTGCCGTTACCGGCGGCCTTCATGCCCGACGTGCCGCTGGCTTCGAGCATCCTTGTCGGGTTGTTGAGCCACACGTCGACGCCTCGAACGAGGTTGCGCGCGAGCCCGATGTCGTAGTTCTCGAGAAACATGACCTTGCCGATGAGCTCGGGGTTCCTCGTACGTTCCGCGATCGATCGCAGGATGTCGAGCCCGTATTGGTCACGGGGATGGGCCTTGCCGGCGATCAACACCCGGACCGGCCGCTCGGCGTCGCTCAACAGCTTGCTGAGCCGGTCGATATCGGCGAACAGCAGATGAGCGCGCTTGTAGGGTGCGAACCGGCGGGCGAAGCCGATGAGCATGGCGTCCGGATCCAGCCCGGCGAGGATCCGGTGCAGAGTCAGCGGGCTGTCGTTACGCGACACGAAGCTCTTCTCGATCGAGTCACGTGCCCGCTCGATCAGCTCCAGCTTGAGCGTCCGCTTGGCCTTCCACAGCTTCTCCGGTCGGACCTTCTTGGCGAGCCGGCTGAGCTCCGTGCCGTTGATCGGCCGGTCGGTGTCGCCCCCGACCTCCCGCACGATCTCCGGGTGGATCCACGACGGCAGGTGCACGCCGTTGGTCACTGGAGAGACCGGGACTTCCTCTTCGAGCAGTCCGGGCCAGAACGACTTGAGCAGCTTGCGCGACGCGATCGCATGCAGACGACTCACAGCGTTGACCTTCGACGCAAAGCTCATCGCGAGGTAGGTCATGTTGAACTCGCCCTCCTCCGTGCGACCGAGATCGAAGAACCGGTCCCAGGGCACACCGACCCACTCCTCGGCGTCGGAGAAATAGCGGCGGACCAGATCCTCGGAGAACCGATCGTGTCCGGCCGGCACGGGCGTGTGCGTCGTGAACATCGTCGTCGCGCTTACGAGCTCGCGTGCGGCGTCGAACGTCAGGCCTTCCTCGCCCACGAGGCGGGACACACGCTCGAGTGTCAGGAACGCGGCGTGGCCTTCGTTCATGTGAAAGACCGACGGGTGGATTCCGAGCGTGCGCAACAGCCGTGCCCCGCCGCGTCCGAGCACGATCTCCTGCTGGATCCGGATCTTCTCGTCGCCGCCGTAGAGGTTGCGCGTGATGTCACGGTCCTCGTCGAGGTTGGACGGCGTGTTCGTGTCGAGGAGATAGAGGGACACGATGCCGACGCGGACCCGCCACGCGCGCACGTGCAACGTTCGGCCCGGCAGCTGGATCTGGATCTCGAGCGGGGCACCCTCGGCCGTCTTGACGGGCTCGAGAGCGAGCTGGCGCGTGTCGTTCTCCTGATCGACGGCGGTCTGCTCACCACTGGCCATCAGCTGCTGGCGCATGTAGCCCATCCGGTAGAACAGGCCGATGCCGACGAGCGGCAAGCCGAGGTCGCTGGCCGACTTGAGATGGTCGCCGGCCAAGACCCCGAGGCCCCCGGAGTAGATGCGCAGCGACTCGTGAATCCCGAACTCGGCGCTGAAGTACGCGATCGGATGCGCCGCTGACGGGACCGTGTCGCCGTCCTCGTCGCGCGCCTTGGTCAGCCACTCGGGCTGACGGTCTTCGGTCAGGTACGTCTCGAACCTGGCGAGCGAGCTCTGGAGCCGCGCGCAGTAGTCGGCGTCGTTGGCCCTGGCTTCGAGGTGCTCGGCGTCGGCCTGTTCGAGCAGAGCGACAGGGTTGTGGTCGCACCGGACCCAACCGTCGGGGTCGAGCTCGGCGAACAGGTCCGTCGCCTCGGCATCCCATGACCACCAGTAGTTGTGGGCGAGCCGACTGAGTCCCTGCAGGGCCGCGGGAAGTGACGGGGCGACGTCGAAGTGGGTCAGGCGCGGGCTACCGTGCGGGGTCGACAGGACGGTGACCGGACGCTTCGGGCGGCGTGCCGGCGGCGTGCCGGCCCTGGCGCGCAGCCTGATCTTGTCGAGCGCGTTCGCGTAGGCTTGTTCGTAGTTGGCGAACAAACCAGCCCATGCCGTGAGCTGTGCGGTGTCGCGACACGTCCGTGCTTCGACGCGTGGCGGTTCTCCCAGTGACGCGGACAGGAACCGCTCGAGCGTCCCGACGAGGTCGTCGACGACTTGGTCGTACTCACGGTGAACGCGCGGCAGCACGGTCAGTCCGCGTGTGGCGTCGAGATTCTCACCCTTGGCCCAACAGCCGAAGCCGGCGTAGTCGCTCGTGATCGTCGGAACGCCGACGGCGAGGCTCTCCTGCGGCGTGTAGCCCCAGGGCTCGTAGTAGGACGGAAAACACGACAGGTCCATCGCGCGCAGCACCGCCTCGTACGGCTGATTGAACAACCCGTCGCGCGGATCGAGGTAGGTGGGCACATGGACCACCTTGACGCGGCTGCCCGGCTCGTTGTCGAGCCCCAGCCGCAAGCAGGCTTCGCGCACGGGATCGCGATCTTCGTCGAACAGGTTGTGCGTCGCGATCCCGACCGGTCCGTCGATCTCGTCGAGCGGCATCGACCGGCGTTCGAGGACCTCGCTGCGGATCCCGGAGTTGCCCGCCGGCACGAGCACGAACAACACCACGCGTCCGCCTTCTCTCGACTCGAGGCCCGCGAGCGCATCGAGCAGCAGGTCGATGCCCTTGTTGTGGAACTCGTATCGGCCGGAGATCGCCAACAGCGTTGCGTCGGAGACATCCTCCCCGACGAACCGACTCGCTACGTCGATCAGCGTCGCGCGCACCGAGTCCGGTGTCGCGTCGCCGGCGATCTCGTCGATGACCTCGAGGTCGATGCCGTTCGGCAGCACGGGGTCGGGCCGGCGTTCGTGGAGCAGCTCGGCCTCGGCGGCCGTGATCTCGCTGACCGTCGTGAACACGTCGGCTTCGCGTGCGCTCACGCCTTCGAGCGAGTGCTTGGCCGTGACGCCGTTCTCGTCAGCGAGATCGCGCGCGGTCTTGTCGCCGAGCCCGTCACTCGGGGACTGACCCAGCGAGGACAGAGCGCGGCCGAGCATCGTCGCGTGCGTCGTAAACACGGTCCCGAGGCTCGGCAGCCGCGACTTGAGGTACAACAGCGTCGAGCCCGTCATCCACTCGTGGGCATGGACGATGGCCCGGCCGTGCTTGGTTGCCAGATACTCTTCCCACCACAGCTCGATCACCATTCCGGCTGCGTGGCCGAACAGCACCGGCTCGACGTAGTCCCAGCCACCCGAGATCGAATCGACGTGGTACTTCTCCCACAGCCCGGACAGGATGTCGTCGCGGCCCTCGTAGAGCTGTGAGAACTCGACGAGGATCGTGCGCGGCGAGCCGGGGATCAGCCAGTGTCCCACTCGGACGGGGATGCCGTGGCTGCGGCACGTTTCACAGAACTCCTTGTGCCCCGGCTCGTCGTCGAACGGTACTTCGCGGTCGCTCTCCGACAGGAGCCACGGCCCCACGGCGATGTAGGCGTCGCCGAACTTCTTCGTTGCGGTCTTCGCTTTGGTGGAGATGACGGTGTGGATTCCACCGACCTTGTTGCAGACCTCCCAGCTGACCTCGAACAGTACGAATGGACTACTCAAGACTCTGGTCTCTCTTGCGCTGGACCTTCTTACGCTTCGATTGCTTGCGCTTGCGCCGCGCCGGCTGTTTCGTACCTGTCTTCGCGGGCCTGCTCGCGCGAGCGGGCTCGCCTCGCTCGATCCGCAATCTCAGATCGGCGAGAACACTCAGGAATCGCACGTAGGCTTCGTGGGGACTGTCGTAGGGAGTGAAGTACTCGTGCACATCGCCATCGGAAAAGTACTTCGTACACATGTAGTAGACATGGTCGGAGGTCGTCAATCGACGCCAGATTTCGAGCCATTCGCTGTCGCCTTTCGCGGCAGCGGCACGCACGGTATCCATGAGCGCGTATAGCTCCCTGTGGGCCTCCTGTTGCATCAGATTGCCGAGCCAGGCCGTCAGATCGCGCTCTTGGTCGGCCCACGAGATCGTGTCCGGGATCGCGAGCTCGGCCAGCGGTTCGAGCTCGGCGCACAGCTCAGCGGGCGTCTTGAAGCAGAACCGCTCGTCTTCGAGCACGTAACCCGGCAGGTGTTTCATGAACTCGAGGATTCCGGTCTCTTTCGCCCACTGATGTTCGCCGAATGTTTCATAGTCCATGAACAGTCCGATGAAACCCGTCTGATCCGGCACGGCGTGCAGCCAGCTCGCGAACGTGCTGGCGAACAACGGATGATGGTCCCAAGCGTGGTTGCTGAACCGGAATGCGATGTCGTCGGAGAATTCGTAGCTGCGCAGCAACAGCTTGAGCCGCTTGCAGCCGCGCGGGCGATAGGCGTGGCGCGCGCTGCGCATCCCGAGCAGGCGGTCGGCACCCTCGCCCAGGAGCACGTCGAATCCAAGCTCTTCGACCTGTTTCGCGATCGTCTCGTTGATGCACAGCTCCGTGTTGCGAAACGTCGTCGGTTGGCTTCCGAACAGCTGCTCGATCGTCTCCCGGTGGACGCGGACCTGTTCGAGAAACTCCTGTGTGTGTCCTTCGAACGCGAGGCTGTGGTGCGAAGTCTCCGCGAGGAACTCGACACAACCCGTCTCGGCCAGCGCGACGAAGCTGTCGATGGCCTCGGGCACCCAGTCGCGCAGCTGGCTCAGGACCGTGCCCGAGAGCGAGAACGAGCACCGGAACCTCTTGTCGGTTGCCTCGATCTGTTCGAGCAGGATGCGATTCATCGGTAGGTAGCAGCGCTCGGATACCCGACGCACGATCTCGCGGTTGACGTGCTCGTCGAACCAAGCGCGGTGGGTGCCGATGTCGCTCGGCTTGAACGACTGCAAGCGGTAGGGTTGATGGACCTGGAAGTAGAAAACGACCGAAGTCACACCGTTCGTCCCTCGATCAACGCGATCGCCCGCAGAAGCTCGGCCGTGCTCCAAGCCTGCGCGAACGTGCCACCACGGTGGTGGGGAGGATCGCCGTCGTAGACCTCGGCGACGTGATCGAGGCCGCCGTGATCGAGATCGGCGAGCAACCGATCCCACAAGCCGCGCAGCTGCGTGCGCCGCTTGGGCTCGACGCGAAGCCAGGCCTCGCAGTAGAACCCGAGCAGCCACGGCCACACGGTTCCCTGGTGATACGCGCGGTCGCGGGCCTCGGCATCGCCTGCGTAGCGGCCTTCGTAGGCCGGATCGCTCGGCGCGAGCGTCCGGAGTCCGAACGGCGTCAGAAGGTCGCGGCGAGCGCGCTCGAGCGTGGCCCGGCGTTGGTTGCGCTTGAGTGGAGTCAGCTCCATTGCGGCCGCGAGCACCATGTTCGGGCGTACGCTCGTGTCGATCTCGTGGTTCGGACGCCACGTGTCGGCCAGGTAGCCGCGGTCGTCCGACCAGAACCGGGCCACGAACGCTTTGCCGGCCGTCTTGGCCGCGGCCTTCCAGTGCTTCGCGCCGGCCTTGTCGCCGGCCCGCTTGTGCAGTTCGACGAGATGGGCCAACAGCGAGTACCACAGAGCGCAGATCTCGACCGGGTAGCCGTGCCGCGGCGTGACCGCGCCCGTCGTCGACTTGGCGTCCATCCACGTCGGGTTCAGCTCGGGAGCGCCCGCGTGGATCAGCATGTCGTCATCGGCCGCGATGTGCAGGGCCGCGACCCGTGACGCCGTGCCTTCCGAATACTCGGTCGCGATCTCGACGAGCGCCGGCAGATACTCGCGCGTGAGTCGCTCGCGGTCACCACCGGCGCGGTCGTAGAGCAGGACCGCGCGGGCGAACCACAACGAAGCGTCTACGCTGCCGTAGTGGCTGTCGGCCTTCGACGCCCCGAAGATGTTGGGCAACAGGCCGTCGGCGAGGTACTCGCCGGCGCCGGACAGCACCTCGGCGCACTGTTCGAGCCGGCCCCGGGCGAGCGTCAGTCCTGGCAGCGCGATGAACGTGTCGCGACCCCACTCGCCGAACCAGGGGAAGCCGGCGATGACCCCGAGGCGGCCGCCGGGTCCGCGATAGAGGAAGTCGTCGGCGTGCTGGGCACACCGCTGCACGCGATCTTCGGCCGACTCGCGTGAGCTCGTGGCCTCCTGCCACAGCGCCTCGGGTTCGGGGACCTCATCGTCGATCGTGCACGCGAGCGTGATCGTCGCGCGGTCTTGGACGTCGACCTCGAAGCTGCCGGGCGAGAACCGGTCCTCGTGCCCGTCGTAGCCGCGCGCCAGATCGGTGGCGAACTCGATTCCGGTCCGCCACTGTGGCCTGGCAGAGAAACGCCACTCCGAGTCGGAAGCGGCCGTGATCGAGACCGGCGGAAGACTGGCGTAGGGCCGGCAGCGGATCCCGGAGTCGATCAGTGTCGCGGTCGGGTCGAGCACGTCGTTTTGGAACGTCAGGGCGCCCGCTTCCCGGCAGGCCAATCCCGGCCGCAGGTCGAGGACCACGGGCTCGTCGCTGACGACGCGGTAACGGACGAGCGTGGTGTGCCGGCCGCGGACCTGGACGAGCTCGCGTGTGACCTCGACTTCGCCGGCGCGGTGGCGCCAGCGCGGCCAGGGACAGAGCTCGAACCGCACTAGCGTGTCGGGGCCCAGGGCCACCGATTCGCCGCTCGCGGTCACGATTCGTTCACGAAGGTCGCCTACGAACAGGTGCCGCACGTTCGTGTCCGGCAACGGTGCCACGAGCAGGCCGTGGTAACGCCGTGCGGGCACGTCGGTCGAGGTGCCGCACGCGAACCCGCCGAGACCGTCGGTCTCGAGCCATTCGTTGGGTTCGGCCGCCTCGGCTCGATCGGCGGGGGAGCTGGAATGTGTTGTCTGGGTCAGTTCAGGCATATGGCGGCGAGAGGATACGCAGCTGCGTCAACGTAGGAAAGCTTGCACATTGTCTCACGAGTGCCCGTGCGCGGCGAGTTCTTCGCAGCACGCGACCGCGTACACGTGGTAGTCCCCTGACAGCGTGCGCCGCCTCCCCTATGCTGTGCGCAACGACTCTGCCCCAACACCATGCCGAACCAGGATCTACAAACAACTCTCACGTTCGTGCTGGCCGGCGGTCAGGGCGGCCGCCTCAAACCGCTGACCACACGCCGGGCGAAGCCCGCCGTGCCGTTCGGCGGAGCCTATCGAATCATCGACTTCACGCTCAGCAATTGCCTCCACTCGGGGCTGCGCCGGATCTTCGTGCTGACGCAGTACCAGGCGCTGTCTCTGGAAGAGCACATTCGCTTCGCTTGGAACTTCCTGCCGCGGCGGCTGCGCCAGTTCATCAGCGCGCGCGCGCCGCACCACCTCGAAGAGGGGCGGTGGTACGCAGGAACCGCGGATGCGATCTACCACAACATCGACACCATTCGGGAAGAGCGGCCGGCGCGGGTCCTGATCCTCTCGGGTGACCACATCTACAAGATGGACTACGGTCGGATGCTCGAAGAGCACGTCGCAACCGGAGCCGCCTTGACCATCGGTGCGGTCAAGATTCCGGCGGCCGAGTCGTCGCGGTTCGGAGTCTTCGAGGCCGACGAGACCGGTCGCGTGGTCTCGTTCGAGGAGAAGCCCGCGCAAGGCAAAGAACTGCCGAACGAACCCGGTTTCTGCCTCGGGTCGATGGGCATCTACCTGTTCGAGACCGACGAGCTGATGAAGCGTCTGGTCGAAGACGCCGAGCGCGGGAGCGAGTCCAGCCACGATTTCGGCAAAGACGTGATTCCGCCGATGATCGCCGAAGCCAAGGTCCAGGCCCACAGCTTCCAGGAGGTCGGCGACACGTCCAACGAGGTTCCGTACTGGCGTGACGTCGGCACGATCGATTCCTACTACGAGGCCAATCTCGATCTCTGCAGCGTCAACCCGCAGTTCAACCTCTACGACACGAGCTGGCCGATCTACACGCTTTGGCACAACGATCCACCGGCCAAGACCGTCCTCGACGAGGGCGAGCGTCGGGCCGAGGTCGTCGACACGCTGCTGTGTCCGGGTGTCATCGTGTCCGGCGCGAAGGTTCGGCGCTCGATCCTGAGCAATCGCGTCCGGGTCGACGAGGGTGCCATTGTCGAAGATTCGATCATCTTGAGCGGTGTCACGATCGGAAAGGGCGCGAAGGTCCGCCGCGCGATCATCGACAAGTGGACCGAGGTCGCGCCCGGGGACACGATTGGATACGACGTCGACAAGGATCGGGAGCTGTACACGGTCAGCAAGTCGGGGATCGTCGTCGTGCCGCGGGCCGCGGACGACATCCGCGACGACTGAGACCCGCCTGCGTTCGACCTGCCGGACGACGCCTCAAGCCGCGCTCGCGGGAATCCCGAAACCAGAGCAATCTGCGTTCGCTGCGAGGCACCATGACCCAGTCCGATGATCAACGGCTTCGGAACCTCTTCGTCGAGCACGGCCTGATCTCGGCCGAGGTGGCCGACGAAGTCCTGCGTGAAGCCGCTACGAAAGGTGGGCAGTCCTTCTTCGAGCTGCTCGTCGACCGCGGACACGTCATCGAAGATCGGGCGCTCCTGCACTTGGCGGAAATGCTCGAGTGCTCCGTCGTCGACCTCGACGACGAGGAGCCGGCTGCCGAGGCGCTCGACTGCATCACGGCCGACGTCGCGCAGACGTTGCCGGTGCTGCCGCTGCGAATCTCGAAGGAGGGCAGACTCGTCGTCGCGTTCGGCGAGTCCGCGACGGCGGTGCAGACCGATGACGTTGCATTCATGACGGGGCGTGAGATCGAGCCCGTGATCGCGAGCGCGCGCAAGATCCGCGCGGCCGTCGCGCGCGTCTACAAGGAGACCGAGGAGGCGCTGATCGAGATCCTCGACGAGGAGCTCGACGAGCAAGAGTTCTGGGACGAGCCCGGGGACGACGACGTGCCGGTCGTCGTCAACACCGTCACCGAACTCCTGGACCGGGCCACGGCGCTCGGCGAGTCGGAGGTGCACATCGACCGGCGCGAGGACGACGTGTTCGTGCGGTTCCGGGTCCGCCGGCATGCTGTCGGCGAGGAGCGGCTCGCCAAGTCCGCCTTCATGGCTCTCGTAGGCCGGCTCAAGATCCTGGCAGGCCTGGACATTGCCGAGCGGAGGATGCCGCAGAACGGCAGCTTCGAGTTCGAGCTCGATCACGGGCGCTACAACTGTCTCGTGACTACGCTGCCCGCGCACCACGGTGAGCGCCTGACGCTGCGTGTGACCAGAGTCGACCGCAAGGCGCCGCGGCTGGCCGAGCAGGAGGCCGACGAGGGCACGGTCTCGGCGCTTCGCGACCTGTTGTCTGACGCCGAAGGCATTGTTTTCGCGCAGTGCTCCGACCCCCGGCGGCGATCGGAGTTCCTGTGCTCGATCCTCCGCGAGGTCGATCCCGACGAGCGCATCGTCATCGCGATCAGCGACTACGGACGCCTTCCGCTCGATGACGCGGTCGCACGGATCACGGTCGACAACCACTCGGGGCTGAGCCCGGCTCTCGCGGTGCGTTCGGCTGCGCGCCAGCTGCCCGACGTCATCATGCTGGGCGAGGTTCGTGACCGCGAGACATTGCAGTGTTGCATCGACGCGTCGCGGCGAGGGATCGTCATCCTGACGTCGCTCCCCGTCAGCGAGCCGGTTCACGTGATCTCGCGTTGCTACGACATGGGCGTCGACCCGTGCACGCTGGCCGAGTCGCTCTCGGGCATCGTGTTCCAGTACCCGGTCGATCGGCTGTGCCCCGACTGTCGCCAGCGCAAGGCCGGCGAGGGCGGGTTCGAGCAGATTTGGGAGCCCGGTGGCTGCGACAACTGCGAGCGGGGATTCAAGGGCGAGACCGTGTTCTATCGCACGCTCGTCGTCGACGAGTCCCTGCGCACCGTGATCCGCCAGGCGCCCGGCCTCGAAGCCCTGTCCGCCGAGGTCGACAGCAACTGTCCGACGATCACCGAAGCGGCGCGGGACCGGATCGAGTCGGGCGAGATGGCGCGCAGCGACCTCGGCCGGCTGATTCGCGTCTGAGCGGAGCCGTTCGTGAGCGCTGGCGTTTCGAGCTCAGCGACCGTGCAGCGAGAGGCGCAGTACGTTAGTTCCCGGGTGCAGATCGAAACGCCTCGCCTCCAGTGCGTCGACGTTCCCTACTGAGACCTTCACCTTGTATTGCCCAGTCGGCAACGATCGAAGGCGGACCGGTTCAGCGCCGTGGGTCGCGGCACGAATCACATGGCCGGACGCGATCCGCTCGAGCGCAACAACACCAGTTTGCGCCTCCATGCTGGGAAGAACCGAGAACTGAATCTCCAGGTCCGCGGATCGAGACTCTCGGACAACGCGAAGGTTTACGACTTGCCTTCGTCCCTCGAACTCGATGGTCTGCTCAAGTTCAGGAAACGCCCGCGGATACTCCGCACCGAACACTCTGAGCCGCACTCGTCCCCTCCTCAACGCTGCAAATGTCGCAACGCCTGAGCCGTCTGTTCTCCTCCTTCGCAGCCGGGGCTGGATCGGCGTACCGTCGGCAGAGTGTGTTCGCGTCGCGCTGACCACCCAATCGGTGAGAGGCTCACCCTGCCTACCGGTCAGCCGCACCTCGAGCGGTGACGCGGACGCTGACAGCCGGAGACGAACGTTGCGCGTCTCTTCACGCACCGCACCGTAAGATGTGAATCGTACAGCCATGCTACCCGTTAGGCCGCCGCTCTCCGCCAGTACGAGAAAGCGGCTCTGCTCTTCGAGATTGGACCGGGTTGCCGCTTGCACCGTCCGCGGTAGGTCCGGCGAGATTACGAGATCTGGATGCCTGGGCAGTTTCAACCCTCTGACGACGAACCTGCCCCCCTTCCCGATTCTCGTCTCCGACACAAGTCGACCACGACCTTGATACACTCGTACCCACCCCGACGCGTGGGGAAGCCCGTCAACACCCAACACAACACCACGCACGACCGCCGCAAACGCAACCCGTACCGTCACGCGACCGCTCACATCTTCCAACTTCACCAATCTCCCGATTCCGACGAAGCCGCGCTGCGCTGGGGCCGAGACGCGTATTGGAGAGCCCGAAATGCCGTTGAGCTCGACGCACCCTGCATTGTCGGTCACAAAGGGCTTTGAGGATCCTCCGAGCCACCCAACTGAGCGTTTGATGCGTTCGGCCTCGCGGATCTCGGAGAAAGACCCCCGGAACTGTGCGATACCCACTCCAGTTGAGTCGACGAACCGCAGCGGGATCATCCGGGTTCCACGCTGGAGCACGAATCTGACGGGTAGGTCAACTCGATGGCTTTGAACGTGATGGGCGATCCGATACCGAGCTGACGGCCGGTGGCCATCGGCGTCCACGTGGATGACGTCTTGATCCGTGCATGCCGGAATCACGAAAGTCCCGTCTGGACTCTCGAAGCGCATTCGCACAGCGCGAGGAAGCTGCTTTACTCCGGCGCCTGGGGCCTTGTATACCGTGAACGAATGAACTGGAGTTCCCGCTTCGTCGACCGCGATGCCACGAAACGCCCGTACGGTGTGAAGATGGACTAGCTTGCGTAGGTGGACGCCAACGGAGACTCGAAGTTCAAGTTGGTTGTTCTCGGCGGTGTGGACGAGCCAGAGCCCAGGCGTGACTCTTTCGAAGACGGCTTCCCCCGCCCGATTCGTCGTTTCGGAAAGTGCCTCCGAGGCATCGAGATCGATTGCATGAAGGCGCACCAACACGTTGGCAACAGGTCGCGTTGTCTCAATTGCGCGCACCTCGACTGTAATGCTGGAGCTGGTATCCGGGCGGGCCGTCCCAGTCTTGGGTACTGTCGTCGACCGGCGGTCGGAGAGGTCGACCGTGCGCGCCTTTCGCTTCTCGGGCCTGTCGCGACAAAGCGCCGCCGGTTCGGCAGCGAACTCGTTGCTCGACGTGTGTGCGAAGTAGTGTCCGGTCAATCCCACGAGGCAGAGAATGGCAGCGCCCACCATCAGAGCTCGTTTAGGGGAACGGAACCACGAGAACCTACGAATCGTCAGCAAAGGGTACGCCTACCTCTCACGACAATAATGCCGACAAACATGAGTATCGATCCCGCCAGGGCCAACCACAGACGCCACGCCGAGTAACCGCCTCGGTCGTTCGCTCCGGGGG
>Ga0055451_10000207_pt1 | contig 22800 bp, 23 predicted proteins | sample China_Galinas_PW_3_FD_57745 | JGI IMG/M metagenome (GOLD analysis project Ga0055451, IMG submission 57745) | Wetland microbial communities from San Francisco Bay, California, USA, that impact long-term carbon sequestration - China_Galinas_PWB_D2 | ecosystem: Environmental > Aquatic > Marine >... | reverse complement strand
AATGGACCAGAGGTGAATTGAAGTCCATGCTTGTCTGTTAGAGTTGCCAGAAAGTGAAACCGTTCGCCCTTTTCGATTCGGTAGCGTGGGTCATCAGGATTCCACAGGTAGGCGAAGGCGCCGTCGGTCGCTGTAAGCGGCGACTCTTGCTCAATGTCCTGCCACATCTCACTACGTCGTAGACAGGCCTGGTGATCGCCTTGACAAAACTGAAGCTTGATACAGTCGACCGAAGCGGGCTGTTCATCTTGTGGCGTCCATTTCATGCTGATTCCAGACGGAGTGGAAAACGATTGGAACCAAGAAACATAAGGGGCGTCATTCCTGTGTTGCGCATTCACCATAGTTCCGTTATTGCCCACGGCCCAGCCAGTGTTCTTGTCGATGAAGTGCACCGAGTAGAGCCACTCCGTGGTTGCGCTGTTCTGCTGGTTCCAGGTGTATCCGCCATCCGTGGTGGACAGAAGAATTCCCTTGCCACCGACGGCCCAGCCGGTGTCTACGTTGAGGAAGTGAACGGCGTAGAGTCCTTCGGAGGATCTGCTAACCTGGTAGCCCCACGTTTTTCCGCCATCATTGGTGATGAGGATGATACCCGCGTCGCCCACGGCCCAGCCGGTGTTTTCGTCTTGGAAGTAAACCGAGCGGAGCTGTTCCGTTGTTCCGCTGGTCTGGTCGTTCCACGTGATGCCGCCATCCGTGGTGGAGAGGATGGTCCCTCCGCCGCCCACGGCCCAGCCGGTGTCTGCATCGAAGAAATGCACCGAGCGGAGCCAACGTGTGGTTCCGGCGTGCATGTTGATCCAGGTGTTGCCGCCATCCGTGGTAGACAGGATGGTGCCGTCTTGGCCCACTGTCCAACCGGTCTTTTCGTCGATGAAGTAGACCGAGGAAAGCGATTCCCGTGTTTCGCTGGTTCTTTCCTTCCATGTGTCCCCGCCGTTCGTAGTAGCCAGTATGGTGCCGAAGCTGCCCACGGCCCAGCCGGTGTTTGCATCACAGAAGTACACCGAGCCAAGCCGATTGCCGGTTCCGCTGTTTTGCTGCTTCCACTGCACTCCACCATCGGTGGTAGCGAGTATTACGCCTGCGCCACCCACAGCCCAGCCGGTGTTTGCATCAGAGAAGTGCACCGACCCTAAAGACCGTGAGGTCCCGCCTTGTTGTATCCAGTTCTTCCCGGAATTCGTAGTGGATAGAATCGTGCCCGCGTCGCCAATGGCCCAACCGGTCTTCTCATCGAGGAAATGCACCGAGTAAAGCATTCCCGCACGTCCGTATGTTTGGATTCTCCAGTCGTCGCCACCATTGGTCGTCGCCAGGATGGTACCTGACTTGCCGACGGCCCAGCCGGTGTCCTCAGTGACGAAGTAAACCGAGCGGAGCTGTCCCTTTATTCCGCTGTGCTGGTTGCGCCAGTTCTCTCCGCCATCGGTGGTCGCTAGGATCGTTCCTTTGTCGCCGACGGCCCAGCCGACGTGTTCGTCGATGAAATATACCGAATGCAAGGTCTCGTTCGTTCCGCTCGTCTGGATTTTCCAGCTGTCTCCACCGTCGGTAGTGGCTACGATAGTGCCGACGACACCCACACCCCACCCAACGCGTTCATCGACGAAGTGCACAGAGGTGAGCGCACGTGTGGTTCCGCAGGTCTTTTCGTTCCAAGTGTCTCCGCCATCGGTAGTGGCAAGGATGGTGCCGCCGGCGCCGACGGCCCAGCCCGTATCTGTGTCGAAGAATTGCACCGCGTCAAGGACAGGAGCGCTGGTCTGTTCGCTCCAGGTTTCTCCGCCATCAGTGGTGACAATGAGGGTATGTTGCCCCGCGGCCCAGCCGGTCGTTTCGTCCACGAAGCAGACCGAATAGAGGTGCGCTCTGGTTCGGCTGGTTTGCAGAATCCAAGTGTCTCCACCGTCTTTGGTGGTGAGGATGGTCCCTATGTGACCTACGGCCCAGCCAGTGTTCTTGTCGAGGAAGTGTACGGAGTAGAGGGTGCGAAAGCTCCGATCTTCCCATTCGACCGTGAAAGGGAGACTGCCGGGCCTCTCGGGTCTCGTTATCTCCAGGGCTTCCACGCCCGCTGGGATCAGAGCCACCGTAGTTGCGAGCCATCTCAGTGCTTTGTCGATGTCCATGGCGGTCCATCATACCTGCATCGGGTTGGGAGTCACGTTTCTTGTTCCTGGTCGAGGGTACTGTTCTGGTCTGATAGCCTCTGCGAAATATGCTACCTGTTCTACGCATCAAGCACGATCATGACGTTAATCCATGCGGGCTTACAGAGGCGGTAGGACCAAAAACATCAACATATTTTACACACTGCTGCGCCGGGCGCGGAGGAGGAACAGGAAGATCGGCACGCCGATGATGGCGGTTACGACGCCGATGGGGAGGGTGGCGCTGCCGAGGTGGCGGTCGGTGACCCAGCCGGCTAGGCGCATGGCCAGTTGGGATGCCCAGTCGCAGAGAATCAGGAATCCGCCGCCGACTAGTGCCGACGCAGGGATCTGGATGCGGCAGTCGGAACCGAATACCAGGGTGACGATGTGCGGGACCACCAGACCCACGAAGCCGATCGGGCCGCACTGGGACACCACGGCGGCGGTGGCGATCGTGCAGGCTAACACGCAGCCCGCCTGCAGACGCGTGACGTCGACGCCTCGGGATATGGCGATCTCATCGCCTACGCGATACTGATTCAGTGATCGTGATACGGCGACAAGAAAGATCCACACCGGAATGAGCAGCGGCCACATTACCGTGCCGGCTACCCGGCCGATCGGGTCGAGCGATCCCATCATCCAGCGGATGGCCGAGAAAGTGACACGCTCGTCCGAAACCGCGGTGACCAACATCATCATGGCCGAGCAAAAGAGACCCATCGTGACGCCGGCGAGTAGAAGCTCGGTGGCCGTCAGCCGCCGGCTTCCGCGGGCTACCCACCACACGAGACCCACCACGACCAGAGCGCCGCAGAATGCGGATAGGCTCACCGTGGACAAGCCCACCAAGGCCACGCCCCATCCCAGGCGCATGGCGATCAGCGCCCCGAGCGAACCACCGCTGGCGATCCCCAGCGTGTAGGGCGTCGCCAGTACGTTTCTGAAGAGCACCTGGAATACCGCGCCGCAGAGCGCGAGTGTGATGCCAACCTGCAGCGCGAGCAATGTACGCGGGAGTCGTTGATCCCAGATCCGACCGGCGGTGGTGACGAAGCCGTACCTTTCGTCCGGGGTGACCGTTCCATCCTGATCGTAGTCGGCGAGATTGCGTTGAGCCAATTCCTCTACCGTGATTTCGACGCCGAGTTTCGCACGCCACGCATCCCACCAGCCGTACGACGCGGATTCCGTGCCGATCCCGGGAGCGAGAAGTAGGAGCAACAGCAGGCCGATCGCCACCATGGCCAGACGTGTCACGTATTGCCGCGGCGTTAGCATTGGGCGATCTCCGTGCCGATGCGACCCGGCGCGGGTACGAGCCAGCGGCGATCGGAGTCCTCTGACGTAGAAATGGAGATCAGTTCCACGCCGTACACCGGGCTGAGGACTTCGGGTGTCAGGACGTCCTTCGTCGGACCCGCGGCCGCAACGCCACCGTCATCGAGCACCAACGCGTGCGTGCCGTACGATGCCGCGAGGTTGACATCGTGTGTGACCACAACGACCGATACACCGTCCGCCATCGCGGTGTGCCTCAACACGCGGAAGATGTCCTGCTGATGCACGAGGTCCAGCGACGCGGTGGGTTCATCGAGCAACAGAATCTTCGTCTGTTGCGCCAGGGCGGCCGCCAGGTGTACGCGCTGGGCCTCGCCTCCGGAGAGCGTGTCGAGACGGCGATCCGCGAACGGCAGCGTGCCGGTCACCCGCATGGCACGCTCGGCCTGCGCGCGGTCGTCGGCGGACTCGAAGATTCCGAGCCCACGGTGCGGATGCCGGCCCCAGAGAACGACTTCCGTGACCGTGTCGGCGAGTTCCGTCGGGAGTTGCTGCGGCATGAATGCAATGCGCCGGGCGCGATCGCGGATCGACAAATCGTTGAGGGAGTGACCGTCCACGGTCACACTGCCGGCGTGCGGCTCCAGCAGACCGGCCATGATTCGCAGCAGGGTGCTCTTGCCCGCGCCGTTGGGACCGACGACGGCCCAGCATTCTCCTGCGGCGAGCTTCAACGACACCGGACCGAGAAAGTCGGGTCTGGACGCGAAACCGAATCGCACATCGTGAAGCTCCATGGCTGTGGCGGCGTCGGCGCTCATGGATCACTCCGGATGCAGAAGACGGGATACCTTGTTGATGATCTCAACATAGCGTGGGGAGGGAATGAGCGCGTTGTCGTCGTCGAGAAAGTAAATGCGACCGTGGCGCACCGCGGGCACGGTGGACATTTCCTGCCAGTCGCCGGTGAGTGCGGCCCGATCGGATGCGGATAAATCTCTCTCCGGCAGGAGTTCCAGGATGACGTCCGGGCGATGTGCGACGATCGACTCCGGACTGATCTGGGGGTAGGGCATCTCGATGTCGCCGAACGCGTTGCGTCCGCCGGCCAGCGTGATCATCTCGTCCAGAAACGTGCCTTTTCCCGCTGTCAGGAGATTGGCCATGCGTCTCGACTGCCGCGTGATGGTGACGAGCACGCTTGGGCGGGGCTTGCCGTGTGTTCGCTTCGCGATCGCGGCAAGATCGCGGCGGAATTGTGCGATTAGTTGGCCCGCTCGTTCCTGAAGCGAGAGCCGCACACCCAGGTCTTTGATGCAGGTCTCGATGCCGTCGATCGAGTCGGTTTGGTCGAAGTAGATCGGGATCCCGCTGTCGCTCGCGACGCGTGCGAGCGACTCGCTGTTTCCGCGAAGAACGATCAAGTCCGGCCTCAGGGCGATGATCTTTTCGATATCCGGGTCGATCAGTCCGCCGACGCGCGGGACCGAACTGAGATCCGGTGGATACACGCAGAACTTGCTGACCCCGATAATGGCATCACATGCGCCGAGCGCACAGATAATCTCCGCCGAGTTCGGCGCGATGGTGATGATTCGTTGCGGTGGGGGTCCTTTGGGTCCGTCGTCGGCACGCACCGACGTTCCGAATGCGATGAACATGACGGAGGCAAGCGCGATGCCTAATCTGTGCGCCCCCGTGGACCCTTTCCACGCGTGAGGCGGGTGGCATGGGCAAGCGACAGCTTGCCCGTGTCGAGAGCGCATGAAGACACGGGCAAACGAGTTTGCCCATGCCACCCCGGGAATGGCTCTTGACAATCCTCTCGCCAGCATGGCGCTGATACCCGAACTGTTGCGACCTACCATGCGGAGATCGTATGGCCTCGGAAAAGAGTTGCCAAACATCCCAAGCACAAGCATCGGTAGTGGCTCTTGGGCGGTGCGGTTACTTCCTCGGCACTGGCTGACGAGCAGCCAGGTTCCGCGTATCAGCGAGCGTGCCCCATCCTTCGCGTCAGCGAAGGGTGGGGGACGGTCAGCATATCAGGTTCGTTCGTGCCCCACCCATTGCTTCGCAATGGATGGGGCACCGTCGCCAGTGCCGCGTCCACCGTGCAATCCACTGTGAAATCTCTACCCGTTGGGTGTCTTCAAACCAAACAGAAATCCTGCACGCTCTGTTGGCTGATGCGCGAGATGGGGATGGTGACCTTGGGATTGGCCGGTTTGCCCGGTGTCCAGCAGAAGAGCCGATCGCGTAGATCGTTGGTCGCGACCAGCAGGTCGTCGGCGACCTCCACACGCCGGAGCGTCTGTCCGCCGGCCTCGTAGCGGCAGATGAAGCTGTCGCCCAGCACCTGTGCCCGCACGCACAACGATGTGTCACTGAAGACCAGTCTGGCGACACCGTGTGTTGTCGTGTGCCAGACGGATTCGGCCGCCCGCCCGCCGCCTCGGAAGACCGTCTCCGGCAACGATTCGCGATGCGCCGACCAGCAGAGGACGTCGCCCCGGCTGTTTCCGGCATAAAGGCCCGTCGCCGTCGGGCATACGGCGGTGATCGCCGAATCGCTGCCCGTGAAGACCTTGGCAGGAACATCACGCGTGTTATTCAATGGGAGAGAGACGACGCGATCGTCGAGGGCACAGTAGACGCTTTTGTCGTCCGTACAAACGGCTCGAACCGTCGTAGCTTCGAGGGTCATGCTGTACAGCAGGGGGACGCCTTCCTCCGGCTTTTCCACGGACCATTCGTAAAGGCCCAATTCCGAGTGCGAGGCGAAGACACGATCGCCCGCCACGGCCACCGCGTTGAATCCGCCGCGGACGCCCGGGTTTCCCGGTACGGCCAACGTGAGATCCGGCTCCGATGCCTCGATCGGAAGGCGATAGACGCCCGTGGCGGCACCCAGCCAGAGCACGTCCTTCCCGTCGGCGCCCCGCACGACTTGCACCGAGCGGACGGCGCCCACCTTGCCGCTGATCGGCACACGCCGCGCCACCGACGATGGATCCTTGGGATCAAAGAACAATACCTCCGTGCCGATGGCGGCGACGATCCACTGCGTCGGACGCTCCGCCGTCTCGGTGGCGAAAAGCGCCTCGTAGAGCTCGCCGCGTTGCCGCTCCGTGAAGGTGCGGATGAGTTCAGGCAACTCGACGTCAGGCGAATCGGTGGCCAGCGTCTTCAGACGCCCGAGCAGGTCGGCCAGGTGATCGAGATGTTCGTTGCGGGCTTTTTCCAGCGCTTCGGATAGTCCGCGTGATGCGTCGTGTTCCGCCTTGCGGCGGGCCGTTTCTTGCTCCGCGTCGCGCACGCTGCACAGGGCCGACGAGTCGATACGCACCGTCGGCTCGCCCCCAACTTCCAGACCACCGGAGAAACAGGGTGCCTTCAGTGCCTCTACGACGGCACTCTTAATGGCGTCGGCCTGTGCCGTGCTTGTGAGGTCTTTGCCGTCGTGCTGCGCACAAAACTCGACCAGCCCCGCACGTACGGGCGGCTCGAGGTAGCGGGTTAGCGCGTCGACCTGGACTACGCGGTGGCTACCGAGGACCTGGCGCTGAAAGGATTCGAGATCGCCCAGCTCCGGCAGAACGCCCACACGCACTTCGACGGTCGCGCGGCATTGATACCCGTCGCGGGACGCAAGCCCTTCTATTTCGAGCGTCACGACAAGCGGTGAGACGCGAACGAACATGACGTCTTCCACGCCTGTGCGCGAGACCTCTTTGCCGGGCGAAATCAATACGTGGTCACCCGCTTCGCGCGTCACCAGTGCCGCCCATGAGCCCGGCAGGTCCAGCGAGCGCGTCAGCAGTCCGAATACGTCGGACGCCGGCACGTTCAGCGCGACGTTTTCAGCCCGACCGAAAAACTGAGTTGGATCAAACTTGGCGGACATTATCTACACCATAGATCTTCGTTTGCGTTTGTTCGAACGCGGTACCGCAAAAGACGCAACCGGGTGGCATGGGCAAGCGCCAGCCTGCCCGTGCGTTTCAGTGAGCCGTTGCCAAAGCGGACTCAACTTGTGCCAGCCACCAACTGGGGCCCCACGGGCAAACGAGTTTGCCCATGCCACCCTATTTGTTGTGCACGCTCACTCCCATTCTATCCCGCCATCAAGGCCGGCTCATCCGCGACCCTGTGCAAACTTGTTGAAGCGCACCAGGTCGGAGGGCCGCACCGACGGCGGCGTATCCTCGATGACCATCAGCACGTCCGTGCGCGAAATCGATCTGGCGTCCCTGCCGGCGATGGCCTCCATAAAGGGTAATTGTGCCGACTGCTCCGCAATATTCTTGATATCCGCCCCGCTGTAGCCGTCTAATTTGTCGCAAAGCTCACCAAAATCGACATCTTCCGCGAGCGGGCGCTCCGCAAAGTAGATTTCCAGCAGCCGCATGCGGGCCGGGGCGTCCGGCAGGGGGACGTGGATTTTGGCATCCAAACGCCCCGGGCGGAGCATGGCCTCATCCAGCATCCAAGGGCGGTTGGTGGCCCCGATAAAAAGTAGCGCCCGGTCGCCCTTCCGGTCGAACCCTTCCAATTCCTGGAGAATCTGCGGCACGACGCGCTGCATCACGGTGGAGCTGTCGCTTTTCCGCTTGGGCACCAGGGCCTCGGTTTCGTCGAGGAAGATGACCGACGTCTTTTCCGCCTTGGCGGCATCGAAGAGCTTCTGGATGTTCTGTTCCGCCTCACCGACCCACTTGCTGAGCATCTGTGCCGGGCTCACGCGGAAGAAGGTGGCGTCGATCTCATGGGCGACGGCTTTGGCGATCATCGTCTTGCCCGTACCCGGCGGGCCGAACAGGAGGATGCCGCCGCCGGTGCCGATGCCGTATTTCTTCGCCAACTCGGGATGGGCGAAGGGGTAGATCATCTTGAGGCGGATCTCATTCTTGACGTCTTCGAGTCCGGCGATGTCGTCGAAGCCGATGTCCGGCTTGTCTTTGATGACCCAATCGGAGGCGTCACCGCCGGAATCGGCCTCCTTTTCGCGCTGGCGGGCGGCACCCGGCGGCCGGCCCTTGGCGCCGGACTTGTGCAATCGATCAGCCTCTTTGGCCAGATCGATCAATTCGGCGGCCAACTCCTCATGCTGACGCTGCGCGTCCTGCGTCTTGGCGGTCTCCGCCAGCTCGACCATGCATTCCGCCGCGTCCACCAAATACGTCTTGGCCGCCAGATAGTCGCCCTTCTGGTAGGCCGCCACGCCCTTGCTCTTCAGCCGATCAAATGTCGCAAACGATACTGCCATCGTGTAGGGTGGGCACCGCCCACCAATTCTCCTTTTCGCCTACGGTTTTGTTCGGCCTCCGCGAGGCAGTTCTAAGGTGGGCACCGCCCACCCATCATCTCAACGACGCTTTTTTGTTGAGCGCTTTGCTTTGCCGTTTCCAACGCTGATGCCGGTGACCAACATCACATCGACGATCTCGAATGAGCCGTTTTCTCCGAACACAACAGCGGTCCGTCCGTTCGGCGAAACGGCCATGAACTCTGGATGGTCCACGCTGATACTTCGTCCATCCGCCATATTGATGACGAACGGCTTGAACGGTTCCGCCCGATACACCGACTGGAATTCGGATGCCTGCATTGTTGTTTGCCTTCACAGAGTCGGGTGGCATCGCCCACCAACTTTTCAGATCATCGCCACACGGTACCTCAGCGCATCTCAGCCTTACCGAAGTACGGCGTATTCCCCGCACTTGTATCCGTGCCCGGCGGGCCGGTGCCAAGAGCGCGACTGATTTGCGGCACCAGGTCCGACAGCAACTTCCGGGCCTCGCACTCGCAGGAGAAACCATAGCTGCCCAGTCCGTCCACGTTCGAAGTCGGCTGCATCGCCTCGCCGCATTCGGCGCACGGTACCTTCAATTTCGAAACGGCCTCACTGAACGCGAATTGATCGATGGGAAAGGGCCTCCCACATCGTTCACAGCACGCTTTGACGGTTCCATTATGCGCATACCTGCCGATGAACATCGGCTTGCAACAACAGCGCGACCGATTGCCGAGTGCGATTCGAAGTCTCTGTTGGTCTTGCTGCATGAAATCCTTCAACCTCTCGCTGATGACTCTTGCTCTCAGTCGCGTAGGTTGGCGCCACCCGTCAATGGACCTACCGTCTTCCCGGGTAATGCAGTCGCTGTAGTGTCACGTTCTCGGCGTTCGCCGTATCGTTGCCCAGCGTGACGATAAACAAATCATCGTAGCCGGGCAGGATCTTGTCTTCTATGGGCACACCAAGTGAATTCAACAGCACCGGAATCGTGTTCGAATGGCCGCCCACCAGGATGGTCCGGCCGCTGACAAGCCGCAGAATCGTCTTGGCGAGACTCCCAGGCCTAGGCACGTAGTATTCGACCGTAAGCCCATTCTCCTTCGCAATCGGTTCTACGGTGTGCACCGTTCTTGGCGCGTCGGTACTGTACACCGCATCGAACTCGATGTCGCGCACCATCCACTTCAGTACGTCGGCGCGCCGCTTTCCTGCGTCCGACAAATCCGCATCCGGCGTTTCCGCGGTCTTCTCCGCGTGCCGTACGATGTAGACCACGGTCGCCTTGTCGTTTCGCCTGTCGTCCGTTTGGGCGACAATCAAAGGTGCGAAAACGCAAGATGCTGTAAGCAGGAGTCGATGTATGGTCTTGGATTTCGTCACGACGTTATCTTCTATCTTGTACATAAAGGGCAATCTCAATCCACTCAATGGGCTATACCCATGCTACCGATTTCGTTGCAGGGCGTTGCCTCAGCGAGAGATTCGCGTCAAATCCTAGGCCGAGAGTAGACGTGAGAACTTCCCGTCTTTTTGACTTCTTCCAATCCCAGTCTGCCACTCCAATGGACTCGGCGACAATCCGTCGCATTAATTGTGATGGATATGCGCCGCCGATCGCAATCGACAGATTTCGCCACTCCAAGTTTCGACCGATACAAAAAACCACAATGTAGTCGAGATTCCTCGCTTCGGCCAAACGCTCCGTTGTCGAATCGCCAAATTCATGTCGCTCCGTGACACACTTCAGGACCTTCGCTATGCTCTCGAATGCCAAAGGGATTACATGCAAGTGCGCGTGAGTAGTTCCGCATCGCTTGTCGCAGCCGTTTGCGCCCGTTCCGTGCTCAAAGCAGAGTAGGGCATCGCTGTTGGCTGCGGCTACAAACCCGGTCCGGTAGAGGTCTCGGGCGACGTTGCAGATGTCATCGATTTCTTGACATGTGGCGTCTGCCAAGAGATTAGTCCTGTGATGTCGAGTAACGATCAGGCTGTGTCCAACACTAAGTGGCCCAACGCTTGGAATAACAGCCAAACGTTCGGTAACAGTCCTGACCGCGTTTCGTATTCCGGGGTCATCGAGCGCTAATGCTAGTCTCGATCCACTCCTGCCATCAAGTTCGCTGCAAATTGAACAGTTCATCATCTCATTAGCTTCTCAAAGAGACTCGCAATTCTGTGCGTTGTACGAAAGTGCTCCCAAGGCTCAATCACATCCGGTATATTACCGCCCGTCAACTTGACTCCGGGCTTCAAGTTGCCGTTGCCTATCTGTTCGACCAAGCCGCATGGAGTACACCCGAGTCGTTTTAGCTCTGCATCCTTGTCGGCAGAAGCGGTAAACATGAGCTCGTAGTCGCCGCCAACATTGAGAATGAGGCTTACCCAGTCGTGAGGTGAAGCTGTTTTTTTGGGGAATGCCAAAGGGAGTTGATCGGTATCGACGGTTAAACACAATCCTCCCACTTCAGCGATTTCGCGAGCGGCTGCAATCGGCCCGTCGGACATATCTATGCAAGAAGTTGGCAGTTTATTTTCAGCAAGCGTTTTGCCCAAGTGTACTCTGGCTCGCGGACGGAAAGTCAGAGTTGATCCTTTTTGCATTGAATCCACATAATGGGCCAATGTCCGTCCGATTTTTCCAGAAACCCATACTATGTCGCCAGGCTGTGCACCAGCGCGGGTCAAGATCTGACCAGGGTGCGCCACGCCAATCGCTGTCGTTACGACACGAAGTTCGCTCGATTCCTTCGTGTCCCCGCCGACATATTGTGCGCCGTGACTCTTGCACGCCTCCGATATGCCAGCGACCAGTTGATCGAAGGAAGCGAGCTCTAGGCTTGTAGGAAGAAGGCACGCGGCCACCACAAGCAATGGATTCCCTCCCATGGCGGCGATATCGCTAATGCTCATTGTAGCACAATAATCGCCAAGATCGGCGTGTGAGCCAAGTCCGAATTGTTGTATGAAAGAGCGACGTGGTCCAGAGTCGGTAGTGACCAAGAGAGAGAGATTGTCAGCTAATCGAAACACGGCGGCGTCGTCTAGCGTTTGCATTGACTCAGGCACATGCAGATGTTTGCGAACGATATCGTGTATGAGCTTGCGTTCGCCTAGGCTGTCTATGATCCGGCCGTCCACTAAGTCACACTCCAGTTTGTCAAATACCACCGCTATTCCTCTAAATCGCCTCGTTCGCCAAACAGCGATTCTGCAGCGACTATTAGCCTCTTCACGAAACTCTCGGAGGAGAATCCAACGACAAAAGAAACGCCGATGATGAAATAGGTATATTGAGGTTCCTGAGTTACGCCGGATGCTGTAAGAGTTAGAATTCCCGCCTTCACGAGGATTATGCCAATAGGGGCGAGAATGCCCGAGTGTATAGGTGTCGTGAGCTGCCAGAGAAATCGGTTCTTATCATAGGTGCGCGAACGGACCGCATGTACAACATAGCGGGACGCCATAATCGCACCGCCAACGGCTCCACATAGGAGGGCAAGGCAAAGATCTCGACGTTCATGCTGCCAGCTGAACGTCGGGAGGTTGGGCGTCGTCCCGTCCAAGGGGTTGTCTGTGCTACTATCGGATGACGCTGGTGCGTTTTCCGTTCCGGTTTCAACGTTCTTTGGTGTCGATGTGGCTTCAGAGTAAGCTAACAGTGAACAAACGATGATAATGGACAAGTGAAAAAACGTGACGGTGTACGCGCGAATCGGGACTCCATTGCGTTGTTCTTGTGGTTGGCCATCATTGGTACTGTCGCTCATGATGGGGCGGTCCTTCCTAATCGGCGCCATGGATTAGAGGCGCTAGTTCGGAACAGAATTATGTCAAGCTCTTTCCCTATTTCTGCTTCTCCCCTTCCCCTTTCAACGCATTCAACTCCGCTCGAAGCCCGGCGAGCTTATCCAATTCGCGCTGGTGTTCGGCTTCCGCTTCCGCGTCGATGAGGCGGTCGATCTCTTCGTCGGTGACGGTCTCGCCGGCCTTGCTCATGTCGACGTCCTGGGCGGCCACGTCCTCTACCGTATCGAGGAACATGTCCATCCGCTCCTCCATGGTCTGAGATTGAACCATGGCCTTCTCCCAGTCGGCCTGGGTCTGCACCAGATCCGTCTCGCCGAATAGCTTGCCGATTTCGGAAGCCATCATGCCCATGGCCTGGGCGAAGTCGGCCGACGCTTCCGCCTGACGTTTGATTAACAGCGCGTTTTTTACGGAGAGCAGTTGCCTTTCGAGCATCTTGCGGATGGCGGCCGTCTTCTTGAGCGAATTGCGGATGAACGTGTACTGCTGCCCGTCGCCGATCTTCTTGGCGTGTTGCGCGTTCTTGATGAACTCGTCCTGGAACTTGCCCTGCTCGCGAATAGACTTCTCGATGCGCCGAATACCCTGACGAATCTTGATGTCCCGCTCGATGCGACGCTCTTCTGCCGACTTGAATAGACCCATGAGGTAACGCTTTCTTTCTGCAATGCTATGTCTTCCCGAGCCGCGGGCTTCAGCCCGCGCGGCGTTCCGGACATCGGGAGTCGTTCGGGAGTTCGCGGCACCGCGCAAGCTGAAGCTCGCGGCTCAGCGCCGGTCGATCTCGTCCCGCGACTAGCAAGACACTCATTAGTAATACTCTCGTTCCGGAATCAGAAGCCAGAGAATGACGTAAACCAGCACGCCGGGAAACGCCGCCGACAGGATCGAGAGCAGCACATAGGCGACGCGCACCGCCGTGGTATCGATGCCAAAGTACTCTCCGATCCCACCACACACACCGGCGATCTGTCGGTCCACTATGCTTCGCCGTAATGTGTTGCCGTGGATACTCATGGTCTGACCAATAGCCGAGTCCAAATTCACGCCTCCGGAGCCGCGTGACGTTCGCGTACGCTGCGGTCGGCCTCGTCGAACGCTTCGCCCTTGTCTGTAATGGCGCCGGCGTCCATTTTTTCCCAGACGTTGAGCACGGTCTGGCCGGCATCGCTGAGGCCGGTCATCCCCTCATCGACCTCGGCGCCGATCTTGAGTACTTCGTCGAGACGTTCCTGATATACCTCGGTGCGCACCGCGTCGCTCTCGATCATCTTACCGAGGCGGAGCATGTCCGCCTCACTGATCAAACCGATCTTTCCCGTCGCCCCGGCGCGGTCGGCGTTCTCGCGCAGCATGCGCAGACGCGAGACCGTCATCATTTCCTTGCTGCGCATGTTGAGCTGGCGGGAGATCATGAGCTGCTCGGTGGTGCGCAACTCGAATTCCTGCGCCAAAGCGCGGCGGATTTCCGGTGTTTTCTCCTTCGTACCGCGTTCGAAAAGCGTCTGCTTTTCCTTGCCAAGCTTCTCGATCTTGTTGAGAAGCTGCGTGCGGTCCTTTTCCAACAGCAGTTCCTGTCGCCGCAGCTCCGACCGGGTCATTTGCGACAACGGCTTCTTACGTTTTGTCAGCCACTCGAGAAAACCCATAGGCTAGCTGGCCTCCGGATCGGCAGGGCGCGATTGCTTTTCGCCCGCAGGTGGCGATGGCTCGGCGGTACCTGAGTCGGGAAAGGCCTCCACTGTCCGCTCCGGTGCGGCGGATCGGTCCGGTGTGGTGCGGGCCGGTGCGGCATCCTCCGGCGGGGCGGCGGTGACGTCCGCTTCCTCGAATTCCTTGAGGATCGCCAGTTCCTCCTCGCTTGTGACCGACTGCTCCATACCGGTTTCGAGGCTGCCGACCATGTCCGCGTCGGCGGTAAGCGTTTCGAGCATCTCCTCGGCCGCGACGGCATGTTCCGTCAGCTCGGTGGTATCCGGAAGCTTGGCCATATCGCCTTGCTGAATCAGCGTGAGGTTGTGAATGTCGGTGCTGATGATGTTGATCTGCTTATTGAGCATGGCCGCCGAGGTATTCTGCCGGCCGATATCCTTGCGCAACTGCGCGAGTTGCGCGGCGAGTCGTCGGCGGGGGACCTGCGATTTTGCGGCCTTGCCCTCTTCGAGCAGCGTCGCCTCTTTCTTTTCGAGCTTGCTGATGTCCTCGTAGATTCGATCTCGCCGCTGCGACAGCGCCGCACGGCGTTCCGCCAGCACGTTGATCTTGTCGGCGTCGTCGCCGTCTCCGGAAAACAGACTCTTGATCCTGTCGATGACGTTCATCGAATGCCTCTCCTGCTGCCGCACGGGCGCGCCGCGATACATCATGACCTGGTCGGCCTTTCCGGTAATGTGGAGTTCCGGGTCGGCCTTGGCGATGGCGCGAAATCCTTCCCGCACGACATCTTCCGGCAAATGGGTCTCTTCCGCCACCGACGATACCGACAACCCGCCGGTGAGCAAGTCGGCGCTCCGATCTTCGATGATGCGCTTCACGCGCTGGACCTTCTCTTTGGCGTCCTCCGGATCGAACATCTTGACCAGTCGAGGATCCACGTCGTCGCCCGCAGGCGTTACGCGCCATCCTCCATGGCCATCCGGTTCGATGAGCACCACCTGGACCCTTGACGTGCTGAGCGCGGCGCTTCGTGCTTCCTCCGAAAAACCGGTCGGACTGCACACGCCGACAATGTGCATGACCTTGGCGTCAGCGGTCAATTGTCGCACATGATCGGTCAGTTCGCCGAGCCCAATGGGTGGCGCCTCCTCGGTCGGCGCCTTGGCATAATGACTCAGCGGCGACAGTACGGAGGCGGTGGCCACGCCGGTCTTACGCTTCCAGAAGACGAACCGGCGATCAAATCCATGAACGCACACACGCCGATTGGTCGGCAACGTTTTCACCAATTCACGGTCGTAGTTGCGATGTTCCGCCATCAAGCCGCGAAGCCGAGCGTCGTCATCGTGTTCCGTACGTTCCCATTGCGATCCGCGTAACAACCGGCCCTTGGCAGCGTCCAGGTTGCCTTGGATCTCGTTGAGAAACTCAGTCTCAAAATACAATGCCTTAGACGCGTTTGCGGTCATTTAGCTGCACACATCCACCGAGCGTTGATACGGCTGCAGGGGCGAGCCGCATTGACTACAATAACGACCCTTTCGCCTTTCCATCTTCTGACACCGGTCGTTGGAACAGACCAACGCCACGCCGGTGCCTGCGTCGGCAAGACGCTTCGGGCCGAGACCCAACATCCGCGCGACGCCGCCGCCCGCTTTGCCGACCACCCAGAAAGCGCAGTACATCACCCATAGCGCAAACGCCGCGCACCCACAGATCAGCAGGAGTACCACGACAATCGGCTCTACGGGCATGATCGCCTCCCACCGTTAAGACTTCAACACGCGCAGGTCGTTTCCACAGAAAATGCAGAATCGGTCGTTCGCGTGGACGACTTCCTTGCACGAGGCACAGCGCGGCACCGACGCCACCAACTGCTGGCCGCACCCAATGCAGAACTGATCGTCGCGGTGGACGGCGCTCTTACACTTGGGGCAGACGTCCGGCGCGCCCGGCGCGTGCCACCCCGGCGCGGGCGGGGGCACGGGCGCCGCTTGGCGTACCGGCTTCGCTTGCGGCGCGGGGGCTCGTTCCAGAGCGGCCAACATTTCTGTGGCCGACGCGTATCGGCGGTCCAGCCGCGTGTACGCCTTGCGGTACACCTCGTCCAGGTAGGCCGGTACCTCGGATCGCAGCGTGCTGGGCATATCCGTACCTTGCGGCCTCTCGCCCACCAGCATTTCGAACAACATGATGCCGCATGCATAAAGGTCGCTTCGCCCGTCGAGATCACCGCCGGTCTTCTGTTCGGGCGACATGTACGCGATGGAGCCCTCCACGCTTCGACCGTCTTCGGTGACGATGCTGCCGCTTTGCATGATCGACTGTGCGGTATCGCCGCCCACTCGTCCGAGACCGAAATCCGTGACCTTGACCGCTTGCGGTGTGATCATGGAGAGCGACTCGAGCGGGTGCGCCAGGAGGATGTTCGCCGGCTTGATGTCGCGATGGATGACGTTGTTCTCGTGCGCCGTCGCGAGGGCATGGAGCACACCACGCATCACGGCGACCGCCGCGTCTATCGGAAACGCATGTCGAAGATGATCGATCGCCTCGCGCAGCGACGGGCCGTCGACGTATTCCATGATCAGGTAGGGCGGATCGGCATACGGGTCCAGGTCCATCGCCCGCACGATGTTGGGATGGCGTAGCCCGTGAATGGCCACGCCTTCGCGTTGCAGGTTGCGTACGTACCGGGTGTCCGTGGGGATCTTGATCGCCACGGTTTCGCCGAACACGTGATGCCGCGCGCGCCACACCTCGCCGAAGCTGCCGGCACCGACCCGTGCTTCCAGCAGGTAGTTGCTGATCCGGTCGCCCTCATTCAGGCTGGACATCCGATTGACTCCTGCGCCCCGAGCGCTCACCGATTCTCGGCCAGCTCGGCCTGGTACTCGCAAACCTTGAAATTGTAGATTCCCGCGGAAAGGAAACCAAGAAGAAGCACGACCCAGGTCAGCGCGTTGAGCCCTGACGCCGACCCGATCATCCAGAATGCCACCAGTACATCCGCCAGCAGATAGCCGATCAACATCACGGCGGCCGCCGCGTTGGAGTCCTTGGAGACGATCCACGTGGTTACGAAGAACGTCGCCCAGGGGAGCACCAGCACGAAGCCCGTCCACGCGATGACATACTTGATGATCTGCCATATCGTCGCCAGGTGCTCGGGGTGCTGGTAGAACCAGTAGCCCGCAGCTGCGACGGCGAAGACCAATACGGCCGTCACGACTTTGCCGCCGATATATTGACCTACCGAAGCCCACATCCGTCGTGTCCTCCGACTTGCGACGCGGCCCGGAGCGCAAATTACATGTCCACGCCGTCTATGAAACTCTACCGCAAAGCGCGCACGCTGGCGATTACAAAGCGGTTCCTGCTCTATAATTCGGGGTGAATCGACAAATATCGACGGGCGAAACTGTCGAAATTGATCAAACGGCCGACCGTCGGACACCGGTACCGGCGGTCACGATGCAGTTTTTACCGGCCGCCTTGGCCTCGTAGAGGGCGTGGTCGGCGGCGCGGACCAGCGACTCGGCGTCCAGCGCTTGCACGGTGACCACGCTGGCAATGCCGCCACTGAGTCCGGTCTGCACCTGGGGAAGCGTGCCCGTCAATACCCTTTGGAACCGGCTCGCGATTCGTTCCGCCAGCACCTCCGCGCGAACCTGATCGGTCTGTGGGAGGAGCACGACGAATTCGTCGCCCCCGTAACGCGCCGCGTAGTCCGAAGTTCGCAGTTCGCTTTCGATGGTCGTGGCGGTGAGGGTGAGCACCTCGTCACCGATCTGGTGTCCAAAGAGATCATTGATTCTCTTGAAGTCATCCAGGTCGATCATGATGCACGCCAGGTCGTTACCGTACCGTGTCGCTTCGGAAAAGCTGCGTTCAAGGATGTTCTTGAATTGCCTGCGGTTGTAGAGCCCGGTAAGTGGGTCCCGCTCGGCCAGTTCGCGAAGTTGGCGTGTGCGTTGGGCCACTCGCTTCTCGAGCTCCTCATTGAGCTTCACGATGCGCTGGTGGGTTTGTTGATGTTGGTCGGCCATACAGTTGAACGCTGCGGCCAACTGGCCGATTTCATCCAGGCGTTGTACGGGACTGCGGACATCGAGTCCGCCCATGGAAAAGCGGTGCATGGCCGCCGCCAGACCCTCGAGTGGCGAGATAATTCTCCGCACCACGAGGAAACCGAGAGGTATGGCGACACCTGCGGCCAACAGGCCGATGCCGGCCAACATATCCACCTTGCTCGCCATCCATTGGTGCCATCCGTCCGCCCGCATACCCACCTGGACGTAACCCAAGAGTGCCGCTGCCTGGGAATCCTTTTCGCCATTCGGATCGACTTTCAGTGCGATGGGATACCGTCCGTCCAGACAGCGCACACCACCTGCCCATAACTTGTGCCGAATCGGCTGGCCCGGAACCGAATCCGCGGCGTGCAGGGTCTTTATGGCGTCCGGGATGAGCCCGTCATTGGAGCTTGCGGTGAGGAGTTCCTGGCCGTGTGCATTCGTGAAAACCGCGTACAGAAGAGGATGCCCGTCGGCTAGGTCGCTGGCGATCGCGGCCAGCCCTGCCATATCGCCCCTGCTGAGAGGTTCGGCCGCCGCCCGCGCCAACATCGCCGAGACCATGGTCAGCCGCTGCTCGCGATCCTGGCGGGCGAGTTCCAGCGTCGAGCGCATGAGGTAGCTGGAAACGGCCGCCGTGACCGCCAACGTCAACGCGACGATCAGAGCCGTTGCCTTGAATTTGAGACTACTAATCGACGATCCGGTGCGATGCGGCACGCGGGTTTCCGGTTTGGTCGACACAACACTGGGTTCTACGTCTGCCATCGGTTCCCTAGTTCGTGCCCGTACATACGCCGGAGTTCATCCCCGTGCGCAGTTCCCCTGCACTCTTTGGCTTATCGGAACCGTTTCGGCGCTCCTGGAGGTCCGAAAGTGGAAAAACCCCTGGAACGAGGACACCGACGTTTCCTCACGCCGCGCCCACGCTCAGCTTGGAGGAGGAAGGGCCGATAAATCGGCCAGGCAGACAACCCGAGTTACGGCCGAGGCGAAATGTGGATTTCTGCGAAGGGTGCCGCGCTGCGATTTCTCGCGGTGGCGCTAGGTTTTGGTGGCGACGGAGCCGTCTGCATCTTGTTGGCGGGCGTGCTCGCGAAGCGTATCCAGCGCCTCGCGAACCTCACCGGTCATTCGCGCATTGGGGAAATCCCGGACGAGAATCAGGCCGGTGGCGAGGGCATCCGCCCATCGCTTCTCGTTCACGGCGAAGCGGAATTGAACGCCGAGTTGAAGGAGTTTTTCTTTGAAGACATGCCGCGCGGAATTCTGCAGGGCATGACCCTCGGCGGGCGACAGGTATTGATCGAGTTCTCGCAAGATGTCGATCGCATGATCGGTATCGCTACGGTGAGTTGCCTCTTCCCAGGCCTTCATCAATTCCTGCTTGTGCTGTTCGCGGAGAATCTTCATGCGGTCCACAAGCCCGGCCACACGGGCATTTTCAGGGAGGGCGGTCTGAAGCCGGTCGATCTCAGCCTGGGCCCGGTCCCAATCATGTGCCTTGAAATGCACCTCAATGACCTCGATCGCTTCGGCAAGCTTGCTGCGAATGGCATCGCCGCGCGCCGCGTCCAATTCCTCGCGCATGGACGCTACCTGCTGATGCGCGCCGAATCGCTGATCGAGTTCCTGAATCAAACGGATCGCCGCGTCCCAGCGCTGATTGCGGAGGTCGTCGCGAATCGCTTCCGTCAACATGCCCAGTTCCTGCTGGCGGCGAGCGAGTGACTTGGCGGCATCGGAAATGGCGGTGTTTTCCGCGATGGATGCCAGATGGCCGGTTTGCACGGCGACGCCCTGCCGCAGTTCGCGGAGTTCCGACAACTGCCGGGCGAATGTCGCCTCCATGCGCATCAGTAGCGGCATCAGGGTCACAAGCATGACCGAGACGAAAAGCAGGAAACCGCCGCCGACAATCATCATGGCGCGCGCAGGGGATTCCACGCCGATGACGCCCAGCAGGATCAGGGCGAGCCCGCCGGCGGCGCCGACAATCACCACCAGCGCGTGAAGCCACCGAAGACTAGAAAATCGGATCGGAGGATTTGCCATCGCACATCCCTTGCTGTTGACGGCCACAATCCGTTGCCGTTGCCGCGACTGCTCTCTGTCGAGCGGAGATTTGGCCGATCCAGCTCCTCATTGGCAACAACGTCATACTAGTTTACCCAAGTTACGCGTCAACTTCTACGCCGGCCAATCGTGCCGTGGGCGTGCCGCCCCCTACACGTTGATCGGCATGTTCCCGGGCGATGTGCCACCCTTGTCCGATATGTTGGCCTAACTGTTCCGCCTGGTCGCCGATCGCCGCGTCTCCCGCGAGTACGCGGCCTCGATGGTCTCGACTCTGTGAGCCACCAGGGTCACGAAGGTCAAGGAGCCAAAGGCGGACACAAAGGCCAAAACTGTGATTTCCCAGCCGCTCATGTCAATCAGTCGCTCCGCAATGACCGGTCTATCGGCTTGCAGGGTGTGCGGCATGGGTAATGCGTTCGAGGACGCGGCCCACCAGGGCACACAGACGGTCCAGGACCGAGCTGGTGTGCGGCAGGCGGGGGCGAGACCTTGTCCTGCAAATGCCGGCGTGACGCCGTGTACGGGCTCACGGAAAGGCGGCACGGAGTCTCTGGGTGGCGGATTCGACGCTGCGACCCGAATCCCGGTGTCAATAAGCGTTGCGATACGCTATGAAGTCTTCGATCAGGATCTTGGTGATGCGGCCAGGCTTGCCGTCGCCAACCGGGCGGCGTTCGATCTCGGTGATCGGAATCACTTCGGCGGCCGTGCCGGTGGCGAACACCTCTTCCGCCACATAGGCATCGTGCCGGAGGAGCATTTTTTCGTTCACTTCGAAGCCGCGTTTTCGGGCAAGATCCATGACGAGGTTTCGGGTGATGCCCTCGAGGATGCCTTCGCAGGTCGGCGGCGTGAAGATTTTGCCGTGCCGCACGAAGAAAATATTGTCGCCGGTACACTCAGAAATGTGGCCATCTATGGTCAATATGATGGCTTCATCGGCGCCGGCTTCCTTGGCCTCCGCCTTGGCCATGATGTTGTTCAGGTAGTTCAGCGACTTCACCCTGGCGCTTGTCGTGTTGGGGTGATTGCGCGCAAGACTGGCGAAAACACAGTGCAGGCCGCGCTCATACACCTCCGGCGGGTAAAGCTGGATTTTATCTGCGATGACGATCACCTTAGGGTCAGCCGTGTGCCCGATGGAAAGGCCCAGCAGTCCGACGCCCCGCGTCACCAGTAGCCGGATATAGCCGTCACCGTCGATACCATTCGCCGTTTGCGCCTCACGCATGGCGTGACTGACCTGCTCGGCCGTCATGGGGATGTCCAGCCGAATCGCGCGAGCGGATTCGAAGATTCGTTGGACGTGTTCCTGCTCTTTGAAGATCTTCCCGTTGTAAATGCGGATTCCTTCAAACACGCCGTCTCCATAGAGGAGTCCATGGTCGAAGACGCTTACACGTGCTTCAGAAACCGGTACGAGTTCGTTTCCCAACCACACTTTCAGGCCGGGATTCGGGGCATATGGGTTATCGGACATCGGTTGAACCTCGCTAAGCGTCGTGGTCATCGAGCCACCTCCTCTGTGGGATGGAGACTAGCAAACGCCGTGCCGTCAGACTCTCTGTACGGATGCAGCACGCCGCCCTTCAATTCAAGCCGGCGATGAGCCCGAGAAGCCACATGCAGGTCGTGCGTCACCATCACGATCGTCTGCCCCGCCTCGTTAAAAGCGGTCAGGAGCCGCAGGATTTCCTCGCCGATTTTCGCGTCCAGATTACCGGTTGGTTCGTCGGCTAGCAAGATGGCCGGATTGTTGATGAGCGCCCGGGCGATCGCCACCCTTTGCCGCTCGCCCCCGGACAGCTCCCGCGGACGATGTTTTGCACGTTCCGACAATCCCACACGCTCCAGAATCTCGGCTGCCTCGCGTATTGCGGTCCGCCGGACCTTCAGCCAGGAGAGTCCAGACTGTGAAATCATCCGTGCCATCAGGACGTTTTCCAGGACATTGAACTCGGGCAAAAGGTGATAAAACTGGAAAATGAAGCCGACCTGAGCGTTTCGGTAAGTGTCGCGGCGGCGCGTTGGCATCGTCGTCACATTCTGGCCGTCAAATTCCACAACGCCTTGGTCGGGAACGTCCAGGGCACCGAGCAGGTGCAACAGGGTACTCTTTCCCGATCCGCTAGCCCCCAACACGACGAGGAACTCGCCCTTGTCGGCCTTCATCGAGGCGCCGCGCAGCACACGTACTTCGGATCGGCCGAGGGTATAGGTCTTGAAGATGTTTTTTGCACGTAGGAGCATTGGCGGTCACTCGTACCGTAGTGCCTGAACGGGCCAGACCCGGCTGGCCAAATAGGACGGGATCAGCGATCCCACTATGGAGGAAACCACCGCGATTGATCCTACGCACAAGGCATCCACGGACTTGACCACCTCTGGGATTTTGTCAAAGGAGTACACGTCGGGACTCCATACACGAAGCTGCGGGTGCAGC
>Ga0055451_10000205_pt1 | contig 22846 bp, 18 predicted proteins | sample China_Galinas_PW_3_FD_57745 | JGI IMG/M metagenome (GOLD analysis project Ga0055451, IMG submission 57745) | Wetland microbial communities from San Francisco Bay, California, USA, that impact long-term carbon sequestration - China_Galinas_PWB_D2 | ecosystem: Environmental > Aquatic > Marine >... | reverse complement strand
GAATAACAGGAGCATTGTCTCCGTCAAATTCATAGAAATCGAGCAGTTCGCGCACTTCCATTTCAACCAGTTCGAGAAGCTCCTCGTCATCAACCATATCGACCTTGTTCAGGAAAACAACGATCTTGGGCACATTAACCTGGCGGGCCAGCAAGATGTGCTCCCTGGTCTGGGGCATAGGTCCGTCAGTTCCGGCAACAACCAGGATTGCTCCGTCCATCTGGGCTGCACCAGTTACCATATTCTTTACGTAGTCAGCGTGACCAGGACAGTCAACGTGTGCATAGTGACGGTTTTCTGTCTGATACTCTACGTGTGCGGTATTAATAGTAATACCACGTTCTTTCTCTTCCGGTGCATTGTCAATGGAGTCGAAATCCCTGATCTCAGAGAGACCTTTTTTTGCAAGAACCTGAGTGATAGCAGCGGTCAATGTAGTTTTACCGTGGTCAACGTGACCAATAGTACCGATATTGACGTGCGGTTTGGACCTATCAAATTTTTCCTTAGCCATAACTTAATTTAATTAATTTGGTACTTGTTTTTATTTTATCGTTTTTCAATTTATCAGAGCCAATGCTGGGAATTGAACCCAGGACCTCTTCCTTACCAAGGAAGCGCTCTACCCCTGAGCTACATCGGCTTACACAAGGTTTGAGCGGGAAACGAGGCTCGAACTCGCGACCCCAACCTTGGAAGGGTTGTGCTCTACCAACTGAGCTATTCCCGCCTGCTCACTCCCTGGAGTAATCAGTGGAGAGAGAAGGATTAGCTCGCATCTTAGATGCTCGTGATCCTTAGCCCCCGGATACTTCAGTGAACAAGTGGGGAGAGAAGGATTCGAACCTCCGAAGTCGTACGACAGTAGATTTACAGTCTACCCCAGTTGGCCACTTTGGTATCTCCCCTGCTATCAATATGTTAATGTACGTTGTAATGTGTCAGAGCCGATGGAGGGATTCGAACCCCCGACCTGCTGATTACAAATCAGCTGCTCTGACCAGCTGAGCTACATCGGCAATCATAGTATGTCAAGGAATTATACCCTCCAAAATTGGTTCGCAAATGTATGAATATTTTGATTATATCACAAATAAAAAATATCTCTTTTTTAGAAGCCATAAAAAAAGCTGCCGGAGCAGCCTTTTTAAGGGATTTATGTGGTTTATTTTCTCCTTATTTTACCCTTTCGTTTCACAAGCTGTTTCCTTAAAGCGTCGATCGAAAGATCGGTGGCTTCCTCAAATGTTTTACACTGTTTTTTTGCGAAAACCGACTGCCCTTTTACATCGAGTTTGATCTCCACCAGCTTGTTTTCCCTATCGGACGTATCCTTATCCAGCCTGAGGAAGATTTCCGCACCCATAATGTCGTCATAAACAGTAGGCAACTTCTTAACCTTGGTGTCAATGAAACTTAGCAATTTAGCATCTGCGTCAAACCGAATCGAATGCATCTTAATATCCATAGTTACCTCCTTCTTTTAAGCCCTTGGATGGGCCTGGTTATAAATAGACTTAAGCTTCTTATATGTGTTGTGTGTATAAACCTGTGTTGCGGAGAGGCTGGCATGCCCAAGCAGCTCCTTAATGGCATTAAGGTCCGCTCCCCTGTTTAGCATGTGGGTTGCAAAAGTGTGCCGCAGCACGTGGGGGCTTTTCTTATCCAGCGTTGTTATCATGGATAAATACCTGTTAACAATCCTGTATATAAGCTTGTCATAAGCAGGCTCTCCCCTCTCGGTGACAATCAGTCGATCTGTTGAATTCTGAGCCATCAACGTACTGCGTATATTCAGGTAACGTTCAATAGCCGTTAATAGTTCTTCATTCAGGGGAATAATCCTCTCTTTTCCTCTTTTACCGGTAACCTTCAGACTCTTCCCCTCCCCGTTCACTGCACCAGTAGTGAGTCCGGTAAGCTCACTGCGGCGCATTCCGGTCTGGTATAACAGATCAAGTACAAGGCGGTTCCTGGTTCCCTTGAAATCTTCTCCAAATTCAAATTCTTCCAGTAAAGTTTCGAGTTTCCCTTCCTCCACAAAGGCCGGCACGCGCTTTTTTAACTTGGGCTTCAGAACCCGGTCCATGGGATTGGAATCAAGCACGCCTTCCTTGATCAGATATTTGCAGTAGGTACTCAGGGAAGTGAGTTTACGATGGACGGTGCGGGAGCTGTAACCCGAATCCATTAAAAAAACCACCCAGGAGCGGATGGTCCTAAAATTCAAATCCATGCACTCCCCATCATTGTCCTGACAGAAAGCATGGAATTGATTCAAGTCATTTTTATAAGCTTTGACAGTATGCGCGGCATACCTTTTCTCAGCCTGCAGGTATTTCAAAAAATCATCAATCCTGGTCATGGGCAGCATTTAAAAGCCAGCCAAAATGCCCGGATTTAATCTTCTTGCTGCTGCAATTGCTGAATATAGATGGCTTTAAGCTTCTGCTGACGCCTGGTAACGGAAGGTTTGGTAAATGCCTGACGGTTCCTGAGTTCCTTAACTACTCCGGTCTTCTCAAACTTCCGCTTGAATTTTTTTAAAGCCCTCTCAATATTCTCACCCTCTTTAATGGGAATGACGATCATTTCAATCTGTTTTAAATTTCGAGCCGCAAAGTTAGAGATTCATATTCGAATTTTCAACTAAACCCGGAAAATTTTTTATGGATTGAAATATTAACAGTAACAATTATATATTAAATCCAGATATTTTGACTAATGGTTGATTCTCCATATAAATATATGTAAAAAAGAGTTCCGAGACAATACAAAACCGGAATTGATTTCTATGTATTTTGATCGTAACTTGCTCTATCCCCCATAAGCACTCAGTTTTAAATAGGATGCATAAAAGGTACCTCATTCTGATCATGATCTTGTCAGGCATTATTTCTTCCTGTGAGAAAAAACCGGAAGATCTGAACCTCGATCCGGAAACCAAAACGCTGGTGAATATCCTTCAAGAGGAATTGCAATCCCTTGATGCAGATCCTTTAAGCTGGAAGGACCAGGATTTGCGGTGGCTGGATCCCCTGGCTGAGAAATCTGTAATAGGTCTGGGAGAAGCCACTCATGGGACTGCAGAATTCTTTGAAGCCAAACACAGGATTCTCAAATACATGGTGGAGAACCATGGTTACAAGGTATTTGCCATAGAAGCAGATTTTGGAGAATCCTTGTTTATTGATGAAGTGATTCAACAAGGCAATGCATCAGAAATCGAGTCAGGAATGAAGTCCAAAATGCACTTCTGGACCTGGAAGACGGAAGAGGTAAAGGAGATGCTGGAATGGATGTGCACATACAATCAGGGCAAGGCAGATGAGGATAAGATCCACTATATGGGCATCGATTGCCAGTTTAATACCTACCATCCTTCCATAGCCAGGGAATACCTGAGCAGCACGGGCATTCCCTTTTATGCCTTTGCAGATTCCATCCTTCGGGTAGCTGAAACTGAACAAAACTTCGAATCTTTCAATTCCGCCTCCTTTGAATCTTATATAGGTAAGCTGGAGGCGCTGAAAGACTCTATGATTTTGCATAAGGATGAACTGGTCGCGGCCTCCTCAGAAAAAGAGTACCAACTTAATTCCAGGATCGTGGAGCTAGTCAGACAGGTCTCCGAGGTTAGATATTATAACCAGGTACAGGATTTTTCCATCAACTACCGTGATAAGTACATGGCAGAAAATACAGCCTGGATACTGGACTATTTCGGGGATAAAAAAATCGTGCTCTGGGCACACAATGGCCATATTTCAAATTATGAATATGGAGTTACCGGCACCCTGGGAAATTACCTTGCCTGGTTCAACGCTTTTGAAATGGGCCTGGAGTATTTCCAGATGGGCGCAGTCTATAACAATCGCCCATCTGACTATTACACTAACTTCGATCCTGACCTGTTCCACTATATCATCTATTTCAATAAATCCACAGCGTCAGAATTACTTTAGGTCGAGGTAAGGTAATACCCTTTGAAGAACAGTGTCGGGCAGAATGGAGTTATCCAACAGATCACGGTATGATCCAATACCCCCCGAAAAATCCCGGTAGTTTACCAGTGCCTTCACCTGCTCATAATCCAGGTATGGGTGCCTCAGTAGTTCCCTGAAAGTGGCACTTTCCAGCCGGATTTTCCGGATGCCTGAGGTATCAATGCTGATCCTGTCCCTGATCATGTCCAGGGTCTCCCCGGTCAGCCCGTATACCTCAAGCAATTGATCCGCGCTGACAAATCCACCGAGCAGATTCCTGTATTTGACAATACGCCCTGCAAAAACGGGTCCGATACCGGGCAGGGGCAGCAGTCCGGTCGAATCGGCACGGTTGATATCAACAGGAAAAACACCTTTTTCACTCCGGCCGGCATAGGAATATGATACAGTTGAACCGGTTCTGAAAGTCCGGTTCTGCCTGATGGTATCATCACGGGCCCGTTGAATGGAATCGGCTCTGGCCAGGACTGCCCGTATCTTCAAGGCCTCCTGCTCGAACTCCTTCAATCCTTCCGCTTCCCTTTCAGGAAGATAGTGAACAGTGATCCTGAAAATCATCGACAGGATCAGCAGAAGGGAGAGAAGAACCAGGGCCCGCTGTTCACCTCGAGGCAACAGATAGAACTCTCTGTACAGACGTTTGGACATTTATGGGTTCATGTGACCAATGGCCACAAATCACCCGACAGTGGGGAAAAGTGTAATAACCTTACTGTAGACACCCAGAGCAAAAAGAAATGCAATGGCGATCGGGGCCACAAATTTCACCAGGAATATGAAGAGCCTCTGGTATTTGATTTTAAACCGGCCATCACTTGATAGCTCTTTAAGTGTTGTATCCCTTGACAGGATCCACCCGATAAAGACAACAATAAAAAATCCTCCCAGAGGAAGCATCAGGTCCGGTGAAGCATTGAATATGCCAAATACATCAGATGAAACCGTACAAAGAATTCCAAAGAATCCAACGGAGATAAGGGATATGATGGTTGCTTTTTTCCTGGACATATTCAACTGTTCCGAAAAATATGCCACGATCACCTCCAACATGGAGATAGTGGATGTGACCGCTGCAAAACATAACAATACGAAAAACAAAAATGCCCAGATGAGTCCACCTGTCATATTCTGAAAGATAACAGGCAGGGTCTTGTAGACCAGTTCAGGTCCATCGGCCGGATCTATTCCAAATGAAAATACAGCGGGAAATATAGCGATCCCGGCAAGAACGGCAACAAATGTGTCAGCCGCAACCACGCTGACAGCCGTACTGGCAAGATTTTCCTTTTTCTTTATATACGATCCATAAGTTATCAGGGTTCCCATGCCAATGGACAGAGAGAAGAATGCCTGTCCCAGTGCTTCAAGAACAATCCTGAATGGCTCTGCTTTGATCTGTGTAAAATCGGGTTTAAACAGGAATACCAATCCCTCCCTGCCGCCCGACAGTGTAACCGACCTCAGGACCAGTGCCAGGAGAATAACAAGAAATATAGGCATCAGGACCTTGGTGAACTTTTCAATCCCGTTCTTTACACCCGAGATAACAATATATCCCGTGAGCAACATCATCACCACAAACCAGATAGCAGGCCTCCAGATACCCAATATGAAGGCATCATAGTGGTCGCTGAAAAATTGGGTCAGGGCTGCATTGTCCATGGATGCAAATCCAAATTTTCCCGGAAACAAGATCCATCTGACAGACTGGATCACATATTCCAATGTCCAGCCTGCCACAACAGTATAGAATGAAAAAATGATAAAGACAGAGACAACACCCAGCATGCCAACAAGGTGCCATTTCGTTCCGGGGGCGATCTTTTTAAATGCACCAACTGGATTCAGCTGGGCGGACCGCCCGATGATGAATTCAGACATCATCACAGGGATCCCGATCGCAGCTATAAAGAGGATATAGATAAGCAGGAACGCTCCTCCCCCATTCTGTCCTACCACATATGGAAACCGCCAGATGTTGCCCAAGCCGATGGCAGATCCGGCCAATGCGGCCAGCACCCCAAATTTACTGCTAAAGCTGTCCCTCTCCTTGTTTCCGCCCTGCGACATCCGCTTCTCGATTAAAGCCTGTCGATGCAGTTCAGATCATTGAAAGCCACCTTCAGGCGTTCGATCATCGACTTTTCTCCTTCGCGGAGCCAGACTCTCGGATCATAGAACTTCTTGTTGGGCTTATCCGCTCCTTCAGGATTTCCGATCTGCCCCTGCAGGTAGTCATGTTTTGCTGCTTCAAACTTGCGAATACCATCCCAGGTGGCCCACTGGGTATCTGTATCGATATTCATCTTGATCACTCCATAGCCGATGGCTTCGCGAATCTCCGACTGAGCCGATCCTGAACCACCATGGAATACAAAGTTTAATGGCTTCGAATCCAGCCCATACTTCTCCTCAACATATTTCTGTGAGTTATCCAGGATCTTGGGAGTCAGTTTCACATTCCCGGGTTTGTAGACACCATGTACATTTCCAAAAGAGGCTGCTATGGTAAAACGGGGACTTACTTTCAATAGACGTTCATATGCATAGGCTACATCCTGAGGCTGGGTATAGAGCTGGGAGTTGTCCATGCTCGTGTTATCCACGCCATCTTCTTCTCCACCGGTGCAACCCAGTTCAATCTCCAGCGTCATATCGATCCTGCTCATACGCTTCAGGTATTCCACACAGGTATCAATGTTCTCTTCCAGCGGCTCCTCAGACAGGTCCAGCATATGGGAGCTGAACAATGGTTTACCATACTTTTCAAAATGTTTTTCACCTGCATCCAGCAAACCATCGATCCAGGGCAGCAGTTTCTTGGCTGCATGATCGGTATGAAGGATAACGGGAACTCCATAGGCTTCAGCCATGGCATGTACATGCTTGGCTCCGCTTATGCCACCTATGATGGCTGCATTCTGGTTTTCATTGGAAAGCCCTTTACCGGCAAAAAACACAGCACCTCCGTTGGAAAACTGGATAATGACAGGTGAATTCACCTCACGGGCTGCTTCAATGACAGCATTTACTGAGTTGGTTCCTACCACATTAACGGCAGGAATGGCATATCCGTTCTTTTTGGCCACAGCAAAGACCTTTTGAACATCGTCACCCGTCACAACACCGGGTTTTACTACATCTAAAATTTTATTGGACATGATTGGAACAATTATAATGATTGGATTGGTTTAAATTGAGCGACAAATTTAGAACAAAAAACTGTAAAATCAACTGCCAATTAACAACTTTAAACAGAACAATTTAGACAGGACATTGTTTACTAGCAAATCGTATCCGAAATCAGAATGCCCGAGAAGAAAAATCCTTTATTCCAAGAACTTAAAAAAAGAAATGTCTACCGGGTGGCCACCGTCTATGCCATCGCCGGCTGGCTGATCATACAGGTAGCCGATGTCATTTTTCCCTATTTCGGATTGCCGGATTGGATAGTGACTGCCCTCATTATTATCACTCTTATAGGTTTTCCCATAGCAGTAATTCTGGCATGGATTTTTGAAATGAGCCCGGAAGGAATCATCCGAACAGGTTCCAAAAAGGCCTCCGAAAATCCTTACCCGGACCGAAGGAAGAAACCACTCACCTCCACCATTGCCATCGTGATCCTTTTGGTTCTGGTAGCCGGACAGTTCATCTATTATTCTTTCCTCAAAGCACCGGCCAATGAAGCCCAGGCAGCCGCATCAACCGCACTCTCCCTGCCTTCCAACTCCATCGCTGTTCTCCCATTTAAAAATATGAGCGAGGAAAAGGACAATCAATATTTTTCCGATGGCGTGATGGAAGCCATCCTCAACAACCTCTCGATGATCCGGGACCTGAAGGTGGTTTCCCGCACTTCGGTCGAAAAGTACCGCAATCCGGAAAAGAGTATCGGAGAAATCGCCGCGGAACTGGAAGTTTCCAATATCCTGGAAGGAAGTGTCCAGAAAATCGGCGACCAGGTCAGGGTTACCGCTCAGTTGATCTCGGCCAGCAACGATGAACATATCTGGGCGGATAGCTATGACCGCCGCCTTACCGATATTTTTGACATCCAGAGTGAGATCGCACAGACCATTGCCGAAAACCTGGAAGTCATCATGACCACCTCTGAGCTCGAGCTGATGAAGAATGCCCCCACCTCCAATCTAAAAGCTTATGAATTATGGTTAAAGGCATGGTACATGAATGAAGATTCCAAGGAAGAGGTGCTGGAACAGATCAGTCTGATTGAGGAGGCCATCGAATTGGATCCCGATTTTGGGATGGCCTATGCTGTTAAAGGACATCTACTTTCTCGTCTGGGTGTCTATGGATACCCCGAATCTTTGACTTACGATTCAGTCATGACGTTGGAGGAACTGGCCATTGAGAAAGATCCGAAGATATGGCACCCCTACATAGTAAAGGCTAATCTCTTTTTCCGGAGGCAACAGAATCAACTTGCCGTAAAGAATTTATATAAAGTGCTCGAATTGAATCCCAACAATTCATACGGCACCAACTTGTTGGGCAACTACCTGCTTAGGCAGGATGAGTATGAAAGGGCCATTGATCTTATTCTGAAAGGAGCGACCCTTACGGTGGGTGAGTTGGATGACAGTGATTTAGACCAGCAATTAGGATACTTTCTGGACAACCTTGATAAAAAGCAAGCCTATCACTATTTTCAAAGGGCATTAGAAATCAATCCCGAAAATGCACCCCTCTATGAAGCTCTTGGCAATTGCAGCAGGTATTTTGGAGAATATGATCGAATGATCGAATATGCCCTGGAATACAGGAAACTGAGACCTGATCTGGTGAATGCAAACGACGGGTTGGCCATTGCCTATATGTGGGCCGGCAGGTTCGAGGAATCTGAAAAGGTCTATGAAGAGATGCTGCATGCGATCAGCGAATTTTCCAGCACATACATGGTCTATTCCTTCAAACACAGGCTGGGTTATGCAAAAATGAAGAACGGGAAGGAAGCTGAAGGAAGAGAGATACTGGAGTCACAACGGGATACCCTCCTGAAGGCCATTCAGCGGCAGGAGGTAAATTCCAGTGGAAATGGGGATTATTATGACCTGGCCCTGATTTACGCCGTTCTGAGTCAGAAAGAGGAGGCCCTCAATTATTTACGTGAGGCTAGAGACCATGAGAAGGAAGGGGCATTCTATCGTCTGGATTTTCTACAATCCGATCCCATGCTGGACAACCTGCGGGAGGAACCCGAGTTCCGGGAGATGCTTGAAGCAAAGGTAAAAGAGCAGGAAGAGATTACCAGGATCTTCCATGAGAAGCTCCAGGAATATCATGCCCGAAAGGAGTTGAAATGGTTGAAAGAAGTCTAGAAAGGATATCCGATGGCAATATTGAAGGTCAGGTCTCTGCCATGGATTCCCGCGTTGCCGGGTAACCAGTTGGAGCCCTGGATGGTATATGGGCTGCGCAGAGGGACCCCCAGGTCAAACCTGAATATCATAAAACTGAAAACAGCACGGACACCTGCTCCTGTCCCGACAGCAATTTCCCTGTAGAACCGGTTGAATTCAAAACCAGCCCCTTTACGGTCATCCACGGAGGAGAGAGACCAGATATTTCCGGCGTCCACGAACAATGCAGCTTCCAGCTTCCAGAACAACTTAAACCTGTACTCCATATTGGCTTCAAGTTTTACGTCTCCGGTCTGGTTCGGGTAATCAGACTGTATTGTATCCTGGTAGGAGCCGGGTCCCAGGTCCTTCACCTGCCAGGCACGGATACTGTTGGCCCCACCTGAAAAATACTGTTTTTCAAAGGGCATGGCACTGGAATTGGCATAGGCGTAACCCACACCTGCAAATCCGCGCAGTACCAGACTTATATCCTCATAAAGGAAAAAATAACTTCTGAAATCAATATCAGCTTTCGCATACTGTGCAAAATCGACTCCAAGCAACTGGTAATTATTGGCACCAGGATCTTTAGAAAAAGCACTGTAACCGGCATACAGCAGGTTTCCCGCAGTTTCCAGGTTCAGGCGCAGATCCTGGAAATTCTGATTTTTCAATATTTTCTGGTTGGACCATATAAGCGAATACCGAATATCATTAATCAGGTGAGGCTCATAACTGTAAAACAGATACTTACCTTTCAGCCATTCTTCAAACCTGGATGATTTGAAAGGTGTTAAAATGAGACTTGTTTCAAAGGGGTACACCCGGTGTATAATGTTTTTTTTACCCCTCCAGTCATATCCAAATGATGCATTGGCCAGAGTCCGGATATAATCCGGACGTTTTTGATAACTATAGGATAGCCTGATATTGGTCTGGGGATTATATTTCCGGATAAACTGGTCTGTTTTCACCGGCAGCAGGAACTTGGGGATCCTGAGCCGTGCATCAACACCATACTCCTGCATAATATCGGGTCCCACATTAGAACCCGACTCATCCTGGGATCGTTTGATATTCTCAAGGGCTCCAAAGAAAGTGAGATCGAACAGTTCCGAACCTCCAAAAAGATTTCGGTGACGGTAACCAATATTAGCGGCCGCACCTATGTTCCCCGCAGAGTTGGTGCCCTCCACCTTCACAGTGTAGGACTGCCTTGTGGCCGGAGCTACCAGTATATCACAATCCAGCTGAGGCTGGTCCGAATCCACCTCCCTGAACCGTATATCAACCATTTTAAAGGCGCTCAGTGAAGAGAGGTTCCTGTAGGTCCGGTTTACTTCCGATGCACTATACAGCGAACCAGGAATGATATAGTTTTTCTGCGTAACTACCTCAGGGCGGATATTGGTTTTCTCAGAATAGATTAGATAAATACTGTCGTAGACCAGCGTATCCAGTTGAGAATTTATGGAATCCCTGTTCCTGTTTGATGCCATGGCATTGTAATCAGTGGTCATATGAACATCCCGGATGGTATAGACAGGATGATCAGTGTGCACCGTCTCTCCCCTTCGGGTTTTACCTGGATAGTTGTGAATTCCCAGTGTGATATCCACCTGGTGCGAGTTCAGTGAACTATCCACCTCATAGTAGATAAAATCACGGTTAAAGGCGTAATATCCACTGTCACGCAGGAGTGTTTCTATCCTGAGCCTCTCCTCCTGCAGCGCGTCCACATCAAACAGTTCACCGGATCTGAAATCGCTATGGACTGTATCAGCCAGAACCATATGTGACAGCGTGGCATCCTCGAAAAAATAGGTGATGTCTCTTATGTGGTAAGGTTTTCCTGGTTTGACATGGTAAATAACCCTGGCCCGGCCTTTCCGGAACAGGGTGGTATCGGTAACCTCCACATTGTAAAAACCTTTGTTTCTCATATAGAGGGTGAGCTGTTCGGCCGATTTCATCACCTGCTGTTCATTATATACAGCCGGAGGTTCACCAATACGCCTCAACCAGTTATTGAATCCATTATCCTTCTTTGGCGACGAGAGATTGTAAAGGGAGAGATAGAACTTCCAGAAAATAATCTTTTTATTGGGTTTCTGCTTAATATAATTATTCAGTTCCCGCTTATTGTATTCTCCATCTCCGGTCTCAATTTTATAATTATTCAACAGGTACTCATTCTCAGGGACATACTTGGTAGCACTGCATGAATTGAGAATTATCGAAACGATAAGGATGGTTATATATGGAATCGTCCGTTGCAATGTGGTCTGTTCAATGGGCTAAAATACAAATTTTACTGCACCCGAATATTTTTTTCATCTTTGCATTCATAAGTAAATTTCCATGATTTCCTCAGCTAAGTCAAAACTGATCCGTTCACTGCGTCAGAAGAAGTTCAGAGACCGGCAGTACCTTTTTATGGCAGAGGGTGAAAAAATGGTCCTGGAACTGGCCAGGCAGGATCCTGAAACACAATTTCTGATCAAAGAGATTTTCGCGACAGGCGACTGGATCGAAAAACAGGGTAATCTGCTGAATGATCTGAAAGCAGACATCAGTGAGCTTACGACTGCTGAATTAAAAAAACTAAGCAACCTCGTTACGCCACAACCGGTGATCGCACTGGTTTCGATGCCGGAAAATGATTTTGATGCCGAAAAACTACTCCATATACCGGTCCTGGCATTTGAATCACTCCGCGATCCGGGAAACCTGGGTACCATTATCAGAACGGCCGACTGGTTCGGCATCAGGCAGATCATTTGCACTCCCGATTCAACTGACCTCTATAATCCCAAAGTGGTGCAGTCCACCATGGGATCCATTGCCCGGGTGCATGTAGAGTACCTGGATATCGAAACACTTTTAGGCAGCATTGAACTCAAAGGAAAACCTGTTTTTGGCACTTTTTTAACAGGAAAGAATATTTACGAAACATCACTCGGTCATGACCCGCTGATTCTATTTGGAAACGAGTCCCACGGATTATCAGGCCGGTTCGATCCCCACATCCATAATAGAATCTCCATTCCATCCTTCTCCCGCACTGGCCATGGATCGGAATCCCTCAATGTGGCCTCATCAGTTGCTGTCATCTGTTCAGAGTTGAGAAGGAGATAGCTGTTTTCATTCAAAATGGAAATTGAGCATGAGGATATAGGAGCGAATGCGCTCAATTGAGTTGGCAAACTCCGGATGTCCCGTCCTTCCATTTGGATCAATCATGTTCATCAACCCGACAGCCAGCTTTATTTCCGGAGCAAATTTGAAATACCGCAGGTAGGTATCCAGCCCGAAACCAAACTCCAGATAGAGATCACCCCTTTTGAACTTCACATACTCATTTGATTCACTGTCATACACCCCGGGTCTTTTGGCGGACATGTCGTACCTGAAATTCAATCCCCCAACTACGTAGGGCCTGTAATTATTAAGTCGCAACGAACGATACTTCAAATGCAAGGGGAAATCAAGAAAAGCCGGACCCAGTGGTACCGGGTTATCTACATTGGGTAATCTCTTCACCTCTCCCACCACTCCGTCACTGTACTCATAGAAATAGATCTCCCTTGATCCGAAACTGATACCCGGAAGGAACCGGAGGTTCCAGTTCTTACTCAGACGAAGGTCCGAAACGATACTAACCTGGAATCCCGGTAATACATGGCTTAAATCCGCATATAGAAAATCGACAGCGTCATAATTCCTGGTTATTCCCACATCCATGGCATTCACTCCGACCGTAAATCCAAAATGGATCGTTTTCAGGTCAAATGCATTCAGATTCCTTGGCCTCTCCTTCTGTCCAAATGCACTCAGTGTACAAAGAAGCAGAGGTATAATCAGGATCGATTTTCTCATTATTGATTTAAACGACTAAAGAGAACAAATAGTATAGATCACTTACCAGAATCTTTAATCGCTCAGCAATTGCTCCAGGGCGCTTTCGAAGTCGCGTGCATAGTCGGAAATGAATCCAAAGGAGACATCATCAATCCGGAGTTCCTCCTTGGTAACATGACCCAGGGCCGAAAAATGTATCCCTGTTTCCATCATGAAATCAAGGAATTGTGTCTCCTGCTCAGCTGTGACACTCACAACAACACGGCTCTGGGACTCCCCGAAGAGAAACGCATCACCCCGGATCTCAGCAGGAGAAGTCACATCAAATCCTAAACCTTCTGGCAGTGCACACTCCACCAGAGTCACAAAAAGGCCTCCAAGGGAGACATCATGTGCCGAGGTTACCAGGCGCTGGCTGATCACTTCTGATACAATCTGCTGCAGTTTCACTTCATACTCCAGGTCAAACTTGGGTGCCGCCGATTCATGTATGTTATGGAACACTGAGAGGTATTCGGATGAAGAAATATCATTATCGGAACGACCGATCAAGAAGATCATGTCCCCTTTGCTCCTGAAATTTACAGTCATCAGATTTTCAGTACTGTCCAGCAGACCCACCATCCCAATCACGGGTGTTGGAATTACCGATGCGATGTCCTCCCCGTTGTAGGTGAGGTTATGAAAACTCACATTCCCTGCAATGACCGGTAAATTCATTCTCTTGCACACATCAATGATCCCTTTAACGCTTTGTGCAAAATCACGGTAGACATAGGGATCCGATGGATCCCCGTAATTAAGACAATCGGCCAGCGCCACAGGTTTCCCACCTGAACAAATAATATTCCGTGCGGCTTCTGCCACAGCAATCATGGCTCCCTTCCGCGGCTCCAGCCTTCCATAACGTGAATTGCCATCCACACTCAGGGCAAGTGCCTGATCATATCCGTTGATCTTAATAATACCTGCATCAGAAGCATGTTCGCTGCTCATATTCGAAAGCCCGGCCATGGTATCGAACTGTTCATAGATCCACCTTCTGGAGGCAATGTTAGGCAGGGATACCATTTGCCTGGCAATATCTTTCAGGTTCCCGGGCATGGGTACCTCATCGGCAGACAGGACGCGCGGTGTTTTTCCCCTCTCTTTCATATCCCTTATATAAACCGGGGCCCCTCCCCTCCTGACCAGTAAATTAACAGGCAGGTCCCCGCACTTTACTGAACCCTCCATGATCCGGATCCGTTCCCCGTCATCAACTGTTCCAACTTTTGAACATTCCAGTCCCCACCTTTTAGCTGCACCAGCGATTTTGTCAAAATCTTTTGCCCTAACAGCCAGTAGCATCTGTTCCTGTGATTGTGACAACAACACCTCCAGGGCATCAATATCCTCATGGACCAGTGGCATGTCATGAAGAGATATCTCCACACCTTTTCGACCCCTGAATGCCATTTCAGCAGCTGCACACAATACGCCGCCAGCTCCTACATCCTGCATTCCCCTGATCCAGCCAGCCTCATTGATCTCATGGATACAGTCCATCAGGATCTTGCCACTGGCCGGATCGGCTACCTGTGACTCAGGGACCATCTGTCCTTTTTTCTTCAGCGCCCTGGAAGCAAACCCGGCACCATGCACTCCTACTCCCGATGTCTTTTTCCCAAGAAGGACAATATACTGACCCCGTTCGGTAAATGCAGCCCTGATCAACTTGTCTTTCCGGACGATCCCTATTCCCATCAGGTTCACCAGCGGATTGAATTTATAGCTATCATCAAACAGGATCTCTCCACCCACTACCGGTACACCAATATTATTGGAATAACTGCCAAGGGCTACTACCACTGCATTGACCATATCTCGGATATGTTTCTCCCGGGGATTCCCGAACCTCAGGATATTCAATTGTCCCATCGGTTCTGCACCCATGGTTATCAGGTCCCGGATCACATTACCAACTCCAACTGCTCCCTGCCTTGGATCTACGGCGATGGGATGGTTATGTGACTCCATCTTCACCACGCATGCCAGCTCATCATTGATGTGAATGACCCCGGCATTTTCATCACCCGCCGGGATATAAACACCCTCACCCTTGACGGGCATTTCCTCCAACCACTTGACGGAGCTTTTGTAGGAGATGTGTTCCGACCACATAGCCGCAAACATATTCAGTTCAAAAGGGGTAGGTTCCCTTCCCAACATCGATTCAATGGAATAAAGTTCATCCTGGGTCAGGTAGGAAAGTGCACGTTCCTTAAGTCGTGGGCTTTTCAAATCCATAGGAGTATCTGTTTAACCACAAATATAGTGAATAGATCATCAAGATAATTTCTACATTTGTCGGAAATCTGTTTCTATGAGATCCATTGCCCTTATTTCAGGAGCTTCATCCGGAATTGGCAGAGCCACGGCCATTACACTGGCCCGGAACAATTTTGATGTGATCATCACCGGAAGGCGTTCCGACAAACTGGAAACTGTTGAGGAGGAGATCCGATCAAAAACAGAGGCAGATGTCCTCTCTCTTACCTTTGACATCAGGGACCTGAAGGCGGTAAACAAGGCCTGTGACAAGCTGACTGGTAAATGGGAGAATGTTGATGTGCTGGTCAACAATGCGGGACTGGCGGCAGGCCTGAGCCAGATCCATGAAGGAAGCCCGGATGACTGGGAACAGATGATAGATACCAATATCAAAGGTCTGCTCTATATCACCCGTATGATTGCACCCGGAATGGTGAAAAGAGGAAAAGGCCATATCATCAACCTGGGCTCCATTGCAGGGAAAGAGGCCTATGAACAGGGCAATGTCTATAATGCCACGAAGTTTGCTGTTGACGGACTTTCACAGGGTATGCGGATCGACCTGGTTGAACACGGTATAAAAGTGACCGCAATCAATCCGGGCGCCGTTGAAACTGAATTCAGTCTGGTCAGGTTCAAGTGGGATAAGGAGGAGGCCACCAAAGTCTATGAAGGCTTTACCCCCCTTTATGCAGAGGATATTGCTGAAGCGATCCTCTTTGTTGTAACACGTCCGCACCATGTGAACATCGATGACCTCGTTATTATGCCAACCGCTCAGGCAAGGAGCAGGAAGATTATCCGTAATAAACCACAATAATTAAAACCAATATTACCACCTCATGTATACACCAGAATACCTTGAACAGTTTACCAGAAAAGTTTTTGAGAAGATGGGTTGCAGCCCCGAAGATGCAAAAATGGCTACAGATGTATTTATCGCCGCCGAACTTAGGGGCTACTCCAGCCATGGAATGATCCGGATCAAGGATTATTATCAGCTCTGGAAGGCCAACAGGATCAATATAAAGCCAAATGTAAGGATCGTCCACGAATCGCCCAGTACCGCTGTGGTGGACGGCGACGGGGCCATTGGGATGATCGCCGCTACAAAATCAATGCAGATTGCCATAGAAAAGGCCAAAAGTGCCGGAACCGGATGGGTCTCCACAAAAGGATCCAACCATTACGGTTTCGCGGGATATTACTCGATGATGGCACTGAAACACGATATGATCGGGATCAGTCTCACCATTGCCAATCCACTGGTGGCTCCCACCGGTTCGGTCGAGCCGATGCTGGGTACCAATCCCATTTCCGTATCGGTCCCTGCCGGTAAATATCCTCCCTTTGTATCCGATTTCTCCACAACACCCATCGCACGTGGCAAACTGGCCATTGCAGCCAAAAAAGGCGAAAAGATTCCCCTGGGCTGGGTACAGGATGCAAATGGAATGCCTTCAGACGATCCGGATGTCATCACCCGGGGAGGGAGCATGGTAACCCTGGGAGGCACCATCCAGCACGGAAGTCACAAGGGATACGCCCTCAGCGCCATTGTAGATATACTATCCGCGGTCCTCTCAGGGGCCAACTTCGGACCATTCTGTCCGCCCTCACTGGCCTACCTTCCGGTGAAAGAGGAGAAGGTTGGTGAAGGCACGGGCCACTTCTTCGGTGCCATGCGCATCGATGGTTTCCAGAAGCCTGAAGAGTTTAAATCACAGATGGACCTCTGGATCGAGACTTTCCGGAATGCCAAACCGGCTTCGGATTGCGAACGCGTGCTGATCCCCGGTGATATCGAGAGGGAGAAGGAGGAGCGCATCCGCAGGGAAGGTATCAACGTCATTGAACCGGTACAGAAGGAGGTGAAGGAGATAGCCGATGAACTGGGGATCGACTTCGATTATCAGGGATAGTTGAGTATTTTTTACACATTTTTTACACATTTTTAGCTTATTATTTAAGTAATTACTACTTTTGTCTTAGGGTAGAAACTTATGTTTGAATTTGATCCCAATAAAAGTAAGTCTAATAAGCAAAAACATGGGATTGATTTCTATACGGCAAGGAGGTTATGGAAGGATCCCAGGCGAGTTGAGATCCCGGCCAGATGGGTGGATGAACCACGCTTCCTGATCATTGCATCGATGGGGAAAGAAATATGGTCCGCAATCTATACTGTTAGAAACGAAAGGATCCGGATTATTTCAGTCAGAAAAGCTAGAGGAAATGAAAAAGAAATATATCACAGCAGCAGAATTTGATTCAAAATTTGACGCAGGCGAAGATGTTTCCGCACACTATGACCTGGAAAAGGCTGTTCGGCCGGGCTTAAAACAGAAAAGAGTAAGTGTGGATTTCCCGGAATGGATGGTTCAACAACTGGACCAGGTTGCCCGCAGGCTTGGGGTTACCAGACAAAGTGTTATTAAAGTTTTCATTTCTGAAAAGCTTAAAGAGGAAGATCTTTAGAAAGAGGGCTGCCCCTGTGAGTCGAAAACAAACACCTCTTCAATTTTCATTCCGAACACCTGCGCAATATCGTAGGCCAGTTTCAGGGAAGGATTATAACGGTCCTTCTCCAGGAAAACAATGGTCTCCCGCCTCACCCCTACCATGCGGGCCAGGTCCATTTGGGTCAGGTTGTCGCGTGCACGGAGCTCCTTGATCCGGTTAGTCATGGGGCTTACGTATATAGCGGTGGTAAATCCAGCTGAGGGCCCAGAGGATGGCCATCCCCAGGATCCCTTCCCGTGAGAACATAGATACCCAGGGATGTTCTTGAAGCAACCTGGCATTTTTAGCTTCGCTGAGCTCGCAAGCTCGGTTCCCAACGGGGACAAGCACGTTGCGAGAAAATGTGCCTGGGTATCTATTCTAATTCAGCTCCGGAACCCTCCCCGGGCTCCAGGGGGCCTTCAGCTGATCCAGCTTCTGCTCCACTACCTTGATCTCACCCACGACATTCTGAAGTTCTTCCAGCACCGGGGGGAACTCCTCCCTCAGGATCTCGAGCTGGTCGGTTTCAGTCTTGGTCAGTTCGGATGTGGATGACCAGTGTGTGCGCACCATCACGCGGAGCCTGCGGTCCAGCGGCATCTCCATGGGGGGCAGCTCCTCCCAGCTGGCCTTGGCGCTGGGGCCCTCCAGTTTATAGAGGATATTGTTAAGCCGGTCCTGCAACTCCAGGACTTCCAGGAACATATCTGTCCCGGTTCCGGGGGTCTGTTTGATCACCTCCCGGATAGTGGCCAGTTTGACCTGCTGTTCACGTGCCATCTGGCGGGTACCGGTCATCACCCTTGAGAGTTCGGATACCTCCTTCTGGAATGCGACAAGGGCTTTCTCGTTCTTCGCGGGTAAAGTAGCCTGGTTCAGCAAGGTCGCTTTGAAAGTAACGGGTTCAACCAGTTTGGACACATCTCCTCCCGCCACCATATAGAGTTCCACACTGTATGTTCCCGGCATGGCCAGCAGTCCGCTTGATGACGAAGTAACCTTATCCGATCCTGAAGTCACCGCGGTGACAGGATTGGTAGAGGAGTAACGCAGGTCCCATGAGATCCTGTTGATTCCTTCGGATGCTTTCGTGTAGAGTTTCCTGATCCCTTCCCCGGAGGCGTCAAGAATGACGAACACCAGGTAGGGATCCTCCTCTGCCTCCTCCAGCCTCAGTTCTTCACGCGAAGGTTGAGGAATGGGCTTTTTCTCTTCAAACAGTTCTTTTTCCTTTTCCTGGCGCTCTGCCTTCCTGGTTTTGGGCACCTCTTTCAGGTAATAGGTAAACGTGGCCCCAAATTCAGGATTTTTAGATTCAAAGAAATTGGAACCCTGACCTGATTTGCCTCCGGTCTGGATGTACATCAATGCATCCTCAACAGGGAAAATATAGGAGGGCTGCTCCAGGATATCACTGTTCATGGCCACCTCCCTCAGAGGAGTATAATTGTCCAGGATATAAAAACCACGACCGAATGTGGCCATTACCAGGTCGTTGTCGCGTTCCTGGATGGTCATGTCACGAACGGCAATGGTGGGCATGCCCGATGTAAGTTTGGTCCATGCCCCTCCCCCGTCAATGCTGAAGTAGAATCCAAATTCGGTCCCCACAAACAACAACCCGGGCACCTCCGAATCCTGTTCAATGGTATGCACGGTCCCGTTCTCAGGCAGGTTGGATGCGATGGAGATCCAGCTTTTGCCTTTGTCGGTACTCTTCATCACATAGGGTATAAAATCATCGCGCTTCCGGTTATCGAAGGTGGCGTAGACCACACCGGCATTAAAACGATCGGCCAGGAGGTCGCTGATGTAGGTATATTCAGGAATACCCGGGAAGGAGGTTATCTTCATCCAGCTGTCCCCCCCGTCTGTTGTGACTGAGATCACCCCGTCGTCGGTGCCCGTATAAAGCAGATTTTCGTCCAGCGGGGATTCGGAGATGGATACACCCGTTCCCCATAAACTGGTTGAGACATCCTTCTGCACTGCATCCCAGCTCCAGAAGTGGCCCATGACCGGCCAGCTGTTGCGGTCCGTTCCGGATGTCAGGTCCTCACTAATCACTTTCCAGGAGTTGCCACGGTCGTCTGACCTGAACAGTTTGTTTGCCATTGAATAGATGCGCGACGGTGAATGATGGCTGATCACCAGCGGAGCATTCCAGTTCCACTTGTAGGTCTCCTCTCCCTTCCTGGGTCTTGGTTTGATACTGATATTTTCACCGCTTACCCGGTCATGGCGGACCATATTCCCATACTGGGATTCTGCGTATACAATATTGGGATCGGATGGATCGACAGCTACCCAGAACCCGTCTCCGCCAACCACAGAGTTCCAGTCTTCATTGGTCACACCCGACCTGCTTTTATTCATGGAGGGGCCGCCGAGGGTATTGTTGTCCTGGGTCCCGCCATATACATTGTAAAAAGGTTCTGCATTATCCACAAATACCCTGTAAAATTGTGTCACAGGAAGGTTTCTTTTGAACAGGAAGGATTTTCCACCGTCAAATGATTCATAAACGCCACCGTCACAGCCTATCAAAAAATGACCGGTGTCACCCGGATCGAGCCAGATGGCATGATCATCCACATGACGGTTATCGTTACCTACCGCTGTCCAGCTCTTTCCTCCATCCAGCGTCATCTGAGAACGGGTTTCCATGGAGTAGACCTTGTTGACATCCACGGGATCGCAGTATATTTCATTATAATACTGTCCGCTTGCGTTATGATTGCTCATCTTTTCCCAGGAAGCACCCCGGTTGTCCGACCGGAAGAATCCTCCCTTATCATCTGCAGCCTCCACGATCAGGTAGACCACGTTCCTGTCGGCCGGTGAAACGGCAATCCCCATTCCTCCCAGGTCGACCTTGGGAAGTCCCATCATGGATTTGGCCCAGGTCTCTCCCCCGTCCATAGAACGGTAGACAGCAGATTCCGGGCCTCCGCCGATCTTGGTAAATACATGCCGCCTGCGCTGTTCGCTGGTGGCATACATCACATCCGGGTCCACCGGGTCCATCACAATATTGTTCACGCCGGTATTCTCACTGATCTCCAGCACTTTCTTCCAATTCTCGCCCCCATCGGTGCTTTTATATAATCCGCGGTCACCACCCGGGCCCCAGACAGATCCTTCTGCTGCTACAAATACCACATCGGAATTCCTGGGATCCACAACTATTCCCCCGATCTGACGCGACTCCTTCAATCCCATATTCTTCCACGACTCTCCTCCGTCTTCACTTTTATAAACCCCATCACCATAACCAAGGGCACGCTGGTGGTTGTTCTCTCCTGTCCCCAGCCACAGCACATTGTGATTACCAGGATCCATGGTGATCACTCCTGTTGAGTAAGCACCGTATTTGTCAAATACCGGCTTGAAGGTGGTACCATTATTCACCGTCTTCCATACATTGCCGGACGCGACGGCCACATACCATTCGCTCTTATTCTCCGGATTCACGGCAAGGTCGGCTACGCGGCCCGAAGTGAAAGCAGGGCCAATACTCCGCCATTTTAAACCGGAGAGCTTTTTGGTGTCGATTCCGTCAGTTTGCTTCTCACCGTTGTTCTTTTTTTTCTGTGCATTGATCTGCACTGGGTTGAATACCAGTGCTAAAGCTATCATTCCAGGTATTACCAGAAATCTTACTCTTGTTGATGTCTTCATTGAGTAGGGAATTTTAAACATTAAATATCACTAATTTTATGCAAAATTCAAGAATATGACCGACACATTGCTAGACCACAGATCTATCAGAAAGTACAAAAAGGATCCCATTCCCAAAACTATCCTGGATTACATCTTTGAAGCCGGGACCAGGGCATCGACTACGGGAAATATGCAACTCTACTCCATTATAGTCACTACTGATGATCAGATCAAAGAGGAGCTTCTGCCCTGTCACTTTAATCAGCCGATGGTCAGAGAGGCCCCGGTGGTACTTACTTTTTGCGCTGATTTTAACCGCTTCAACAGCTGGTGCAGATTGCGTAAGGCCAACCCTGGCTATGACAACTTCCTCTCCTTTTTTACAGCTGCCATTGACGCTATGCTGGTGGCCCAGAACGTTTGTGTGGCGGCGGAGGATGCCGGGCTGGGGATCTGTTACCTGGGGACCACCACCTATATGGCCGGAAAGATTATCGATATCCTGGATCTTCCCGGCGGTGTAGTCCCGGTTACGACTGTTACCGTAGGCTATCCGGACGAGTGGCCTGAGCAGACCGACAGGCTCCCCCTGGAGGCTGTTTTACACCGTGAGAAGTATAGCGATTACAGTGCTGAAGAGATCGATGAAATGTACAGTGAAAAGGAGTTAATGGCAAGTAATCGGGCATTCATCAAAGAAAATAATAAAGAGACGCTTGCACAGGTATTTACGGATATTCGGTATAAAGAAGAGGATAATGTACTGTTTTCCAAATCATTACTGGATATTTTAACCAAACAGGGATTTATGAATCATCCATAAAAAACGGTGATTAGTATAACTTTTTTCAAGAGGTTACGTTATAGGCTAATAGAGTCATGTTTTATTGTATTAAGATATATTCTATATTTGTAGAGTAGCGATCCAGGAACAAAACCAATTGACCATGAAAAGAGCAGTGATCATTATAATAGTTGTATTTGCAGTGGGTATTCTGATAAGTTCTTGTAACAAGCATGTCTGCCCGGCTTACAGCCAAGTCGACACTGAACAAACGCTGCCCAACGGATAGTCCTGGTCCAGGAACTCCGCACCAATATGTAAAGATTTACCCCCTGGTAAATCTTTTT
>Ga0055451_10000204_pt1 | contig 22855 bp, 17 predicted proteins | sample China_Galinas_PW_3_FD_57745 | JGI IMG/M metagenome (GOLD analysis project Ga0055451, IMG submission 57745) | Wetland microbial communities from San Francisco Bay, California, USA, that impact long-term carbon sequestration - China_Galinas_PWB_D2 | ecosystem: Environmental > Aquatic > Marine >... | reverse complement strand
TGCTCGGCGATGACAATGGCGTCGTCCGCAAGGGCGTCGCCCTTCCCTAAAGCCTCAAGAAGGGGTTCTACCTCGCCCGCGGCATAGGGCGGATCCAGGAAAACAATATCGAACTTCTTCCCTTCCTCGGCTGATTTCTTGATGAACCTGTCGGCCTTCATGTTCACTATGAGGGCCTTGGGGCGGCAGCCGCAGTCGCAGAGGGTATCCTCTATCTGCTTGGCCGTCTTTCTATCCGCCTCGACGAAATATACGCTATGGGCCTCACGGCTCATGGCTTCCATGCCGACCGCGCCGGTGCCCGCATATAGGTCAACGAACGCCGAGCCCTTGATTCTCGGTCCAATGATATTAAAGAGCGATTCTCTCACCTTGGACGACGTGGGCCTCAGGTCCTTACCTACCCCGCAGACCTTCACCTTGCGCCCCTTGAGGTTTCCCGATGATATCCTCACAGCCATAGTTAATATTACATTATGGTGAAATCTCCTTCAAGGAATACTCGCGCGATACCTGATACAATATGGCATGTACCCCGTAGTGGTGAAAAAGTCGAGATATGCCTACGAAACGCTCCGCCGGGACGTATTCTATATCCTCGGAAGCATCAACGACGGTCTCGTAACGAAAGGCACACGGGTCCTGGTCAAGCCGAACCTTCTTGCGGCGTCGAAACCAGAGCAGGCGATAACCACGCACCCCCTCGTCGTAAAGGCCGCCTGCGAGTATGCCCTCGAACAGGGGGCCGTGGTCACCGTGGGCGACAGCCCTCCGCTCGGGGCTTTCGAGAAGATAATTAACGCAACGGGCCTCAAGAACATCCTCCGTGACCTGCCGGTGGAGCTTAAGGAGCTTCAGTCGCCAGTGAAGGTCAGCACCAGTGAGAATTTCAGGGAGGTCGAGCTTTCCGAGGACGCCCTTGGCGCCGAGGCCATTATAAACCTCCCAAAGCTAAAGACCCATTCCCAGATGAACCTGACGCTCGCGGTTAAAAACTTCTTCGGCTGCGTCGTAGGCGCGAGAAAGGGAGAGTGGCATCTTCGCATTGGCGACGACAGGGAGCGCTTCGGCGAACTCATTGCATCCATATATAAGTCCATGCCGCCGTCCCTGAGCCTCATCGACGGCATACTCGCCATGGAAGGGAACGGCCCCGGCTCGGGAGGGAATCCGAGGGAGCTCGGCGTGCTTCTTGGCAGCAGGAGCGCCCCCGCCCTCGATGCGGCCGTCTGCACCATGCTGGGCTTCGACCCGTTAGAGCTTCTTACCACCAAGGCCGCCTGGAACATGGGTATCGCGAAAGAATACGAGGTCATAGGCGAACTGCCTCACGTAAGCGATTTTGTCATCCCGGGAAGCAGCGGCACCATGTTCGGCCCCAAGTTCTTCAGCGGTTTTCTCCGCCGCCACTTCACCGTTCGACCCAAGTGCATGGACGATTCCTGCAAGCTCTGTGAGGAATGCACCCGCATGTGCCCGGCCGGAGCGCTTGAGATGGGAGACAAGAAGCTCAATTTCGACTACGACAAGTGCATACGCTGTTACTGCTGTCTCGAGGTCTGCCCCCACGGCGCGCTCACTAGGCACGACCCCATCTTAAGAAGAATCATCCGAAAAGTCTTTTAGAATCCGCATCGCTGCATCTCATAGAAAATATTGAATACCCGCCGCCCGATAATATATCCTTAATGCATGCAAATCGAGCTTTTCCTTGTCCCTCCGGGCAACAGGGAATTCAGAAACACCTTGATTTCAAAAGCTTTAGAGGGCATAGAGGCCCCCGATTTCTCGAACATTCTCTATGTAGCACCCACCCGCCACATGATAGAGCGCTGGCAGCGCGAGTTCCACCCAAAGGCCGGAGATTGCTACAGGCCACCACGTGCAGACACCCTTAGCGGCCTTGCAAGGAGGATATATGCCTCCGAGGCGGGTGACGTAATCATCGACAAGAAGCTTGCCCCATTCGTGATCTCTGGTCTCGGCGGCCACGGCACGGGCTTTTCCAAGGTGCTTGCCGATTTCATCGGCGATATGAAAAACCATTTCCCCGGCGAGGACGCAGAGGCGATTCGCGAGAAATTAACGGAGATCTTCGGCAGGCTTTTCATCCCGGATGAGGTCGCAAAGCGGGTATACGACGCGCTCGACACATTTACCGTTTACAACAACGCCATGAAGGCCGCCGGAGCGTCAGACGAGGACGACGCCCTCGTCCGTGCACCCTCGATCGCCGAGCGAAAGCCCGGAGCACAGGTGCTCGTTCTGGACGGGTTTTACGAGGTGACCCCAGCCGAGCTCGGGTTCATAAAAACCCTAATCGGCAAGGCCCAGAAGACCCTCATAGCCATCCCTATAAGCGGCGAGGACGACGACCTAAGGCACTGCTACTCGGAAGATATCGTAAAAGAATTCGGCGTGAAGCCGGAGAGGTTCGATGCCGGGGATGAGCCCTCGCTCGCCTACGTCACGTCGCAGTCGAAGGAGGACGAGCTCGAGGGCATAGCTCGGCACATCAAGAGCCTGTACGTCTCGGGCAAGCTCAGGGAGCTTGAGGGCGTATACGTCGCCTTCCCGAAGCTCTCAGAATACCGCGAGATGCTCAGCCGCGTATTCACCCGCTATGGCATCCCTTACTCTCCGGAGCCGCAATCCACGCGCCCTTACAGGGATGTGCTCAGCCTCGTGACGGCGGTGCGAGACGGATTCCCGAGGCTCGCCACGGCCCGCTTCCTGACATCCCCGTACTTCAGGGGCATACCCGAAGAGGTACGTCAGGCGACGCCCGCCATAGCTCTTGAGGCCGGCACGGTGCACGGCCGCGCCTCCTGGCTCAGGGCCTTGAAGGCCGAAGGGCTCGAGAAAGAAGCAACCCGCATATTCGACAAAGCCTCGTCGTTAATTAATGTTAATACAGCCACTTACACTGCTTATATTAATGTACTGCTTGATATTTTAAAGGCCTTTAAATTCTCGGTGGAGGCCGAGGAATTGGACGGCATCGAGGGCACTATCAGGGAGCTCATGGTGCTGGACTCGGTGCCGGGAGTGGAGCGCCCCACCCTCAGGGTGTTTGCCGAGGTGCTCGAGGGATATCTGGCCGGGAAGGCCACCGCGGGTCGGGGCGAACGGGACGGAGTTCGGGTGGCCGACCTCAGGGAGATAAGGGGTCTTGAGCCCGAGTATCTCTATCTCGGGGGCCTCAAGGACGGAGACCTTCCGGCCAGGCCGGAGGTGGATTTCCTTTTGCCCGAGAGCGTCCGCCGAGAGCTCAAGCTCGTGGACATGCACCGATACCTGAGGCTCCAGGGCTATATTTTCAGACGCCTGGTTTCCTCGGCACGCCACCTTCGGCTGAGCTATCCAGCGATGGAGGGCGAGAAGGTCTTTATCCCGTCACTGTATCTGAGAGGCGCCGAGGAAACGGTCGAGCAGCTCTACGGAGATTTCTCCCCCGAGGAGGAAATGACCCGTCGCGGCGGAGAACCCCTCTCTTCGGCCATCGGGGAGATAGATGACCTGAAAGGATTCCGTGACACCTCATCCCTGCGTGTTACCGATATAGACGCCTACCGTTCGTGCCCCAGGCGCTATTTCATAGAGAGAATTCTTGGCATCGAGCCCCGGGAGATAAAGGAATACGAGGTCGATCCAAAGACCATAGGCATCGTCCTCCATGAGGTCATGGAAAAGCTCATCGGCCCGGCCATAAGCGGGTTCGACGCATTCCAGGCGAGGGCCGAGCGGGTCATCGACAAGGTGCTTGAGGGCAGGGAAATAGAGGACTACTTCAAGGCGCTCCTTAAGGCCTCGTTCATGACAATACTGCCCGACATCTACGAGATAGAAGACGGGCTGGCATCGGAGGGCTACGCCCCGGCCAAGACCGAGTATTCCATCAAGGGAGAGCCGCTGCCCGGGATATCGCTCAGGGGCAAGATAGACCGTGTTGACGTGCGCGACGACGGCTCGGCCCTTGTGCTGGACTACAAGACGGGCGGCGCGGAACTCTCAAGCACCGGCATCCTCAAGCGCGGTGAGACGCTTCAACCCTTCATCTACTCTGCGCTCCTGAAGGCAGAGGGCAAGGAGCGGCCCGAGAGCGTGGGCATATACTCGCTCAAGGACCTGCGAATAAAGCGCGTGCCCGACCAGAGGGATATAAAGGAAGGCCGCACAATCGAGCATTTCATCGAGACAGCCCTCCTCTACTTGGACTCCGCCGTCTCCGCCATGCGCGAGGGCAGCTTCAGGGCCGAGCCCCTGAACGACGCGTCCTGCCGCACCTGCCACGAGCGCCCCTACTGCCCCTACATGCAGGGAGGGGCGAAATGAGCGAACGCTATCTCGACACCACAAAGAGCGTCATAATCTCCTCGCCTGCGGGTTCGGGCAAGACCGAGAAGCTCGCACGAAGGTACATCGGCCTTATCGAGGGCGGCTCGGACGTCGAAAAGGTCCTCTGCATCACCTTCACCGAGAAGGCCGCGGCAGAGATGAAGGAGCGAATACTTAACATCCTCGACCGCGAGAACCCCGAGCTGCTTGAGAAGATAAAGCTCCAGGTGCCTCTCATGAGAATATCAACCATCCATGCCTTCTGCCTGAGACTGCTTAAACGTTTCGCCATCGAGCTCGACATCGACCCCTCGGTCAGCGTGGCCGAGGAGGTATCGGCCCGTGAGCTCTGGGTGGAATCAATATACGAAAGCCTTATGGAGGAGCGCGAGAGCCCCTCAGGCTTCTTCCACATGATAAGCGGTCGCGGCGTGAAGGGGTGGAATACCGTTCTGAGGGCTCTTGAGGAACTTCATAAGAAACGGCCCTACCCCGAACTCCTGCTTCGTGAGGGACAGCAAGTTGAGGGCGTGGCGTCCGACGTGTTCTCGCTCTACGTCCGGTGTCTCGACAAGTACACCAAGAAGAAGCGCGCCAAGCACCTCGTAGATTTTCAGGACATCGAGCTGCTGGCCTACGACGCCCTCTCGCTCGGGCCCCAGTGGCATAACATCCTCTACGCCTTCGATGAGCACACCGACCACATACTGGTGGATGAGTTCCAGGACACGAGCACCCTTCAGTGGAAGATAATCGAGAAGCTCACGGAGGAATGGCGCTCCGGGATGGGCGCCAAGCGCGAGTCCGGCAAAACGCCGACGATATTCCTTGTGGGCGACGAAAAGCAGTCCATCTACCGATTCAGGGGCGCCAACGTCAGCGTCTTCCATCGCGCGAAAGAGAACTTCGCAAAGTGGCTTGGTCAGGAGTATCATTTCGTTGAGGCCAAGGAGAACTACCGCAGCCTGCCGGCCATAGTGGACTTCGTAAACAGGCTATTCTCGCACCTCATGCCGGGCGGAGACCTTCTCAAGGATTGGATGACCAACTACACGCACTTCATGCCCAAGCGCGAGGGCAAAGGCTCGGTGGAACTCGTGCTCCTTGAGGCGGGAGAGCACACGAAGGGCACCCGCACGAAGGAGGCCCACGTGCTCGCGAGCACCATACGCTCGCTGCACGGCAAGCACGAGGTCTACGACGAAGAAGGCAAGAGACGGCCCTGCAACTACGGGGACATGGCAGTGCTTCTTAAGAAGCGCACCCACCTCGCGTTGTATGAAGACGCGCTCAGGGCACAGGGCATTCCGTTCGTTATGCTGAAAGGCATCGGCTTCTACGACGCACCCGAGGTGGCCGCCCTCAGGGAGCTTGTTTCCCTGATAGTTGAGCCTGCCGACAACTACAGCCTCTTTGCGGTTCTGAGGTCGCCCATCTTCTCGCTCGAGCCCGCAGCCCTCGTCAAGCTCATGAAGGGCAAGGCCCCTGCCATAGAGAAACTCGGCGAGGCCGAGAAGGGACGCCTCGGAGAAGTGCGTGACATGCTTAACGGGTGGTTCGAACTCGCTCGCACCAGGCCGCTCTCGTTCGTCCTCGAAACGGCGCTCACCCAGAGCGAGGCATGGTCTCGGTACTGGGAGCCTCAGCGGCATGCCAACGTAAAGAAGTTCATAGCTCTGGTGGAATCCTACGAGTCGGGCGGGCTTTCTCCTGTGGAGATCAGGGAAAAGCTAATGCGCCAGCGATTCGCCAACGAGGTAGCCAAGGCCAATATAAACGCCGAGGGCATGGACAAGGTCAAGATACTCACCATACACGCGGCAAAGGGATTGCAGTTCCCGATGGTCTTTCTGCCCTCAATGGACGAAAGCATCTCGTCCAAGACAGGCCCCGTGATGATGGACGACGACGAAGGCACCATAAGATTCCTATATGAAGAAGACTCCGCGCAGAGGAGAAAGACAGAGGCTTTCAGAATGGACGCCCTCAAGGACGAAGAGGAGGAAAAGCGACTCTTCTATGTCGCGGTTACGAGGGCTCGTGACTACCTGATGATGCTGGGCTCCATGAAAGACGGCAAACCCACGGGCAGGCTTTCGTGGATGAACGAGGCGTTCGATATCGTGGAGCCACCAAAAAAACCTCAGCCTTTAACGGTTCTCAGGGAGCAGGACATCGATGAGCGTTCGGAGCCGCCGGGGGCCAAGCTCGAAGATCACAGGCGCTTCGTGGACGCACCTGCCTACACAGAACCCATTGAGTACAAGCCGAAACCAAAGTGGGAGGACGCGACCTCGGAAGTAGAGGCGGGCCACGGTCACGGCGAGCACTGGACCGCCGTGGGCAGGGCCATGCACAGGCTTTTCCAGGAACTCTCAGAAAAACGCATATATCAGAAGGACATGACAGAGAGGCTTGACCAGTTGCTCGAGAGGGAAGGGATAACTCAGGGAGACATCATACAATCCGCACAGACTGACGTATTGAATCTTGCGCGAGTCGGGCTTCTGAACGAGACCGCCATGCCCGCCAGAGACTCATACACCGAGCTGCCCTTTGTGCTTGAGTCCGGCGATACTATCTATAAGGGCCGAATCGACCGTGTAGTGCTGCGGCACGGCAGGGCTGACATCTACGACTACAAGACGTTCCCCATACGAGAGAGCGAGATACCCGGCCTGGTCGATAAGTACGCCCCACAGATGAACGTCTACAGGGAGGCCACTGAGCGGCTCTTCAAGGTTAAGGCCCGAGCGTACCTCGTATTCACGAGCATACCGCGCGTCGTAGAGGTTTAATCGGAATCAAAGTTCATGCTATCAATGTAGTGCCGCACGGCGCCTTCAGCGAGTCTTTTAAGCTATCTCCACGAGCTCTATATCGAAATTCAGGTCCTTACCCGCAAGTGGATGGTTGCCGTCGAGGGTCACGGAATCTTCCGTGAGGTTGGTCACCATGACGTTAAAAACGGCCCCGTCTGGCTGAGAGAGCTGCAGGTGGAGCCCTTCCTTCAATTCTATGTTCTTTGGGAGCTGCTCCCTCTTTACGGTCAGTACCATTTCGTCTCTAATGGGCCCATAGGCCTCGTCGGCCGGGATGTTAACGGTCTTCTGCTCGCCAACGGCCATGCCCGATACCGCGTTGTCAAACCCTTTTATCACGTGGCCGGAACCGACCGTAAACTCAAGCGGGGAACCGTCCCTCGACGAGTCGAACACGGTCCCGTCGTTGAGCTTGCCCGTGTAATGCACTTTTACTGTGTTGCCGCTTTCTGCCTTCTTCATTCCATCTCCTAACTTGATTAAATATTTTTCAGTCGGACTCTTCCGTGACAACCGCCTGCTCGCACATGAAAGAATCCTTCTCTTCGCTCTTCACTTGCTGGAAGAAATCGCAGAGTTCGCAGGTCTCGATCTTCTGCGCAAACGTGCCCTGGGGCTTTCCGCCGCACAGGGTGCCAGCCACAAGCCAACACGAGCGTCCGGCGTTCTTTCCGCCGTGTACTCCGTCTAGCTTGCCCGCCGTAGCCGCGGGACATACTCCCAGATGCACCGCAACCGCCCCACCGGGCTCTCTGCCGCACTCCTTCAGCTCCCAGCAGTTCTTCTTCATCTCGTTCCTCCCCGGGTGATTATTTTTTCCGTATAGCATAGCATACAATCATCGAGCGCCAAGCCTATTCGGGTGGGCGGTTGCCCTGAATTGTCCTTTAACCTACCGTGATTAAAAAATAATCGCCCGCAAAAAACATCATCTTGCACACTGCGCCCCTGTGATAAAATAGACCCGATGCTCTACTACATCGCCAAGCGCTTAACGATGATGATACCACTCCTGTTTGGTATCACGCTTATCACGTTCGTCGTAATTAATATTGCTCCCGGCGGCCCGGTAGACGTTCAGACGCAGATGTCCACCAAGGTCTCGGCCCAGGCCCGAGAAAACCTCAAGCGCATATACGGCCTCGACAAGCCGCTTCACGAAAGGTACTATAATTGGCTTAAAAGGTTCGTCAAGCTCGATTTCGGCAAGTCGTTCGTGGATGGGCGAAAGGTCACGGAAATAATATTCGAGCGTTTGCCCATAACCCTTATCATCAACGTGCTGTCGCTGATCCTCATTCTGTGCGTATCGATACCTATAGGCGTATTGTCTGCGGTCAAGCAATACTCCAAGTTCGACAAGGTGGCGACGGTCTTCGTCTTTGTGGGCTACTCGACCCCGTCGTTCTGGCTCGCTCTCATACTGATGATCCTGTTCGGGGTGCACCTGGGCTGGCTCCCGATATCGGGGTTTCAAAGCATCGATGTAAGTGGAATGAGCTTTCTTCAGCGGTTGGCGGACTGGGCAAAACATCTGGTGCTGCCCGTGGGCGTTTCCTCGTTCCTGGGTCTGGCGGACCTCTCGCGCTACAGCCGCTCAAGCATGCTGGAAGTGATAAGGCAGGACTATATTCGCACGGCGCGGGCCAAGGGGCTCCCGGGGAGCACAGTGGCAATCCGGCATGCCCTGAGAAATGCGCTGATGCCGATAGTTACCATTTTCGGCCTCTCGGTACCTACCCTGATAGGTGGAAGCGTAATATTCGAGACGATATTTGCCATCCCGGGAATGGGCAAGCTGTTCTACGACTCCACGCTCGCGCGTGACTACCCGACCATAATGGGCGTCCTTGTCATTGGTGCTTTTCTTACCCTTCTGGGCAACATGCTGGCAGACATAACGTATGCCCTTGTCGATCCCCGCATAAGGGTCAGGGGGAGGGAGACATGAGACTCTCAACGGTGACATTCAGAAGATTCAAGCACAACAAGCTTGCATTCATCGGGGCCATAGTCGTACTTGTCCTCGCCACCATGGCTATAGCCGCGCCGCTTGTCGCCCCGTTCAGCCCGACGTCCATCGACATTAAGAACGTACTTTCACCTCCGAGCGCGACCCACCCCTTTGGCACTGACGACCTGGGCAGGGACGTGCTTTCTAGGATGATATACGGAAGCCGGATATCACTTTCGGTGGGATTCGTTGCCGTGGGAATAGCCATTACGATAGGCATAATCATAGGAGCGCTGTCCGGATACTACGGCGGCTGGACTGACGCGGTGCTTATGCGCTTCGTCGATATAATGCTCACATTCCCCACTTTCTTTCTGATACTCGCCGTCGTGGCGATAGTCGGGCCCAGCATCTGGACCATAATGGTAGTCATCGGGATTACCGGCTGGATGGGTGTCGCAAGGCTGGTGCGTGCCGAGTTCCTCACTCTAAAACAGCGTGACTTCGTGCAGGCGGCGAAGGTCTCGGGCGCAGATACCATGAGGATCATCTTCAGGCACATATTGCCCAATGCCCTCTCGCCGGTGTTCGTGGCCGCCACGTTCGGAGTTGCGGGAGCCATTCTTACCGAGTCCGCCCTCTCGTTTCTGGGGCTTGGCGTCCAACCGCCCAATCCGAGCTGGGGAAACATACTCACGACGGGGAAAGACTACATAGAGGTCGCCTGGTGGCTATCTTTGTATCCGGGGCTGGCTATACTCGTTACGGTTCTAAGCTACAACCTTGTTGGCGAGGGGCTCAGGGACGCTCTTGACCCTCGGCTCTGGGAGTCTGAGTCTTAGGGGTCTTCTTCCTCCTTCTCGCCCTAACAACTACGGTTTCCGCCGCGAGGTCTCCGAGCCGCTGCCACTTGAGCGTGGCGCCTATTGAGACGACGCCAACGAAGTAATAGAACATCCCATCCACTATTCGTAGCAGGTTTCGGAGAAACGCAGGGCCCAGCGTGCACCGGGTGAAGTTATCCCTTAGCACCATTATTCCGCACACCCACTTGCCAACGGTCCTGCCCCAGAGGCCTTCCATAAGAGAAAAGTAGAGGTATTTGATAATTATCATCGTCAGCACACTGAGGATTACAATGCCAAAGAGGACGATAAACTTTTCGGGAGCCAAATTATCCAACTTGTCCTTAAAGTATAGAACCACGGCGACTATCACAAAAATCAGCGGCACCAATGTCACTATGGAGTCGATGAAGTAGGCAAGAAAGCGCCTGAATATGCTCGCGAACCTCACCCTACCCCTCTTAAGCTGCCAGTACGTCAGTTTCACCTTATTAACTACCGTAGAAATGATGAATATTATTAGAATCGGCACGGCATACATCAATATGTTCACGAGTACCGCCCAGAATCTCATCGTACCCATAAAAGGCCTCTCGATATCGTAATGCGACACTACCTTCCCGTCCTCTATAAGGTAGAGTACGCTTCCAGGGAACGCGTGCTGAACAAGCACGGCCGTCTTCCCCTGGTACGTCGCCACGCTGAAGTTCCTGACAATACCCTTTCGGCGAATATCGAGTTTTTTGGGCTGAGACCATTGGCCGCCTTCGTACGAGTACATCATCACGCTATTTCCTCTAATGTATGTGAAAAGCGTCAGCTTCCCACCAAGGTCCACTACGTCGTAATCCCCGGGGTTCTCGAAATAGCCCGCCGCATGCCAGGACTGACCATCATATACCTCGTGAAGCAGAGAACCGCTTATCTTCCAGAAAAGGTGGAGCTGTCCGTCGGACCAAAGCAGTTTCGAGGTGCACAGAACGAGGCGGCCTTCGTCCTCCTCCGTTAGCGGAAGCGGCACGTCCAGCGCGAGGCCGTCTTTCAGGAGCACCAGGGCGGGCCTGTCCATGAGGTCGCTAAGTATCCATATGCCATTGGGGCTTGCCACTCCTTTCGGGGCATCGCCTATCGCCGCGTTCTCCACGACCTGCCAGTCATTGAAATCGTACACCGCGTACTTGCCGCTGGAGAAGAAATAGAGCTTCCCGTCGTAGGCCGAGATCGTGCTGAACGGCTGCACCTCGACCTTGTTAGTGAATGTCTTTCCGTCGAACTCGCTCATATAGGTCTTCATGTGAGAGGAACGCTCGGAGGAAGAGTTCTGGAACCCCGCTCGTTCGGTAAACAGCAGAAGCTTGTCGTTAACGGAAACGAGGTCCTTGTTTTCAGTCGATAACGACGCGAAGCTGCCAAACGCAACCGGGAAAGCAAACATTAGAACAAAAAAACCAAAGTACAGGATAAAACCGAGGATCACGCCCGAGGCGCCAAGGCCTATGGCTATGCTCACGTTTCGTTTCTTTTCGGCCTCGATATTGATTTGCCTTTGCGGCTGTTGCATGGCAGGCTCTTTACTGTTTGAAATCCTTGACCGTGAGCAGTGAGTACAGCGGATATCCGAGCTTCTCCACGTTTTCCTTCCCGTTCTGCTCGCACCTGTCGAGCACAACGACCACGGCAAGGATGTTCAGACCGGACTCCTTGGCTATGGTGGCCGCCTTTATCGCCGAGCCGCCGGTGGTGAGAACGTCGTCCACGATAACGACGTCGTCGCCGGCCTGCACGTTACCCTCGATCTGGAGGCCGCGGCCGTGCTTTTTCGGCTCTTTTCTGATAACGAAGGCCTCTATGGGCTCCCCCTTGAGGTACGAGGCGTAAGCGGTCGCCGTGGAGACCGGGTCGGCACCCATGGTCAGGCCCCCTACGGCCTTTGGCTTTAGGCCGTGCTCCCTCATCTCGTCAAAGACGAGGTTTCCTATGAGATACTGCCCTTCGGGCGAGAGAGTGGCCAGCCTGAGGTCGAAATACACGCTGCTCATCTTTCCGGAGGAGAGCCTGAAGACGGGCTTGTCGCTCTTGAGGAACGAGCGGCCGCTGATGAACTCTATGAGCTTGGGCTTGTCGTACAAGGTGAAAAATTCTAACAGAGCCCGAGCCGCAATAACAAGACTCCGCCCGCCCCGGATGACAAAACAGGGTCTTTTTCTTATAATATTAAGCTTGGCTTATGTTATAGGGCCTATGTATGGCCCTAATACGTACCTTTACAGTACCGAAGGTTCTGTGATATGCTAATCTTCTAAATAAAAAGGAAAGAAAAGAGAGAAAGGAAGGGTAGTTAGATGTCTTTGAACACGGAGAAGAAGCAGTCAATTATTTCGGATTTCAAGACCCACGATTCCGATACCGGCTCTCCTGAGGTCCAGATCGCCCTGCTAAGCGAGAGAATCGCGTACTTGACGGACCACTTCAAGGTCCACACCAAGGACCACCACTCGCGTAGGGGTCTCCTCATGCTCGTTGGGCAGAGGAGAAAGCTCCTGGATTACCTCAAGTCCAAGAACAAGGAGAGGTACGAAAAAATCATCGAAAGGCTGGGTCTTAGAAAATAAAAATGACAAGTGTAGACGTTGACGTTAATGGAGGAAAACTTACAATAGAAACCGGCCTGATGGCCAAGCAAGCGGACGGTTCGACTGTTGTTAAGTATGGCGATACGATGATACTGGCCACTGCGGTGGCCGACAAACGGGAAAGGGCCGACGTTGACTTTTTCCCGCTAACAATCGATTACAGGGAAAAAACCTACTCCGCCGGAAAGATCCCAGGCGGATTCTTCAAAAGAGAGGGCAGGCCCTCCGAGAAAGAGATACTTTCTTCCCGCCTCATCGACAGGCCCATAAGGCCTCTGTTCCCGGACGGTTTCACCTGCGAGACCCAGGGCATCGTCTCGGTGCTTTCGTACGGCGAGGAAAACGTCTCAGACATCCTGGGCATAACCGGTGTCTCGGCCGCCCTGATGATCTCGGACATCCCGTTTGAAGGCCCCATCTCGGGCGTTAAGGTCGGAAGGTCCGAGGGCAAGTACATCATCAACCCCACACTCGACGAATCCCCGCTCTGCGACATGGAACTCACCGTTGCAGGCACCGACGACGCGGTCGTCATGGTCGAGGGCGGCGGCGAGGAGGTCTCCGAGGAGGCCCTTCTCGAGGCCATAAGCAAAGCTCATGAAGAGATCAAGAAGATAAACGGCCTTCAGAGAAAGCTCCGCGAGATGGTGGGCAAGGAAAAGCGCACCGTCGTAAAGCCTGAGATCGATGCCGAGTTCGCAGATAAGGTCAGGTCGTTCATCCTCGAAGGCATCACGGCCGCCATCAAGGTGCCCGACAAGCTCAGGCGGCAGACAGAGCTGAGCAGGCTCTTTGAGGACACCAAGAAGCATTTCAATGCCGAAGAGGAGTGCAACGAGAAGGAGATAGCAAGCGTCTTCCACGATACCGAGAAGAACCTCGTCAGAAAGATGATACTTGACGAAGGCGTCAGGGCAGACGGCAGAAAGCCAGACGAGATCAGGCAGATATCGTCGCAGGTTGGCCTGCTGCCAAGGGCGCACGGTTCGGCCCTCTTCGTAAGGGGCGAGACCCAGGCCCTCGCCGTGGCTACCCTCGGCACCACCGACGACGAACAGAAGATAGACGCACTCGAAGGCGAGTACTACAAGACCTTCATGCTGCATTATAACTTCCCCCCGTTCAGTGTGGGCGAGGTGCGGTTCCTCCGCGGCCCTGGCCGTCGTGAGATAGGTCACGGCTCCCTCGCGGAAAGGGGAATCGTTCCCATTATGCCCTCGAAAGAGGAGTTCCCCTACACCATCAGGGTCGTCTCGGACATCCTTGAGTCAAACGGCTCTTCGTCGATGGCTACCGTATGCGCGGCCACACTCGCTCTCATGGACGCGGGCGTTCCCATCAAGAAGCCCGTTGCCGGGATCGCTATGGGACTCATAATCGAAGACGGCCGCTCGGAGGTCCTTACCGACATACTCGGCCTCGAAGACCACCTGGGCGACATGGACTTCAAGGTCACCGGCACCGAACAGGGCGTAACCGCCTTTCAGATGGACGTCAAGGTTGCCGGCATAACGAGCGAGGTCATGAAGGCCGCTCTCGAGAGGGCAAGGATAGGCAGGCTCCACATTCTGGGCAAGATGAAAGAGACGATGTCAGACGCAAGGACTGACCTCTCGCCTCATGCGCCGAGAATTTACACCATGAAGATAAAGCCGGACAAGATCCGCGACGTCATAGGCTCTGGCGGCAAGGTCATCCGCGGCATCATCGAGCAGACCGGCGCCAAGATAAACGTCGAGGACGACGGCACTGTGAGCATTGCGTCCAACGACGAGTCCGCGGCTCAGGAAGCCATCAAGATAATCGAGGGCATCGTCGAGGAAGCGCAGCTCGGCAAGGTCTATAAGGGCGAGGTCAAGCGCATCACCGACTTCGGCGCCTTCGTAGAGATACTTCCCGGCACCGACGGTCTCCTGCACATATCGCAGATAGCCCACAGGCGGCTTGAGAAGGTCACCGACGAGCTTCACGAGGGCGACGTCATCGAGGTCAAGGTTATCGAGATTGACAAGACCGGCCGCATCAGGCTCAGTAGGAAGGAGCTCCTCCCAAAGGACTCCGGCTCCGGCAAGGGCAAGGAGCAGACTCAGGAAACGGTATAGCCTTAAGCGGCCGCCCCGCCCTCATGGCCCGGCGGCTTGTATAGTTACGGAGGTGCACTTTTTAAATGGCCGGAACGTTTAAGAAGTGCACCTTTTAATATTCTTATAAGAAAGTCCGAACCGGAGAGATAATGTTTAAGAAGACCGTCCTCGCCAACGGCATTCCCGTGGTGATGGAAAAGATAGCAGGAGTCCGCTCCGTATCGTTTGGCATATGGGTACGGGTAGGCTCCCGCAACGAGCCGGCCGAACTAAACGGCATATCGCATTTCCTGGAGCACATGTTCTTCAAGGGCACCCGGAAGCGCTCGGCCTCGGACATCGCCATGGACATCGACTCGCTCGGCGGAGACCTTAATGCCTTTACGTCCAAGGAAGGCACGACCTTCTACATCAAGGTCCTCGACGAACACCTCGAAAAAGGCGTAGAGCTCCTCACCGACATCTTCGTGCGCTCAGTATTCCCCGACGACGAGCTCAAACGTGAAAAAGGCGTTGTCAGCGAAGAGATAAATATGGTTGAGGACACCCCAGACGACTACGTCCACGACCTTTTCAGCGCGTCGGTGTGGGGCAAGACGGGCCTCGGACAGCCGGTAGTGGGCAGCAAGAAGTCGGTCAACTCTCTTACGAGAGACGACCTTCTCGAGCACATAAGGAAGTACTACGGCACGAGCGACATAGTGGTCTCGTGCGCTGGCAACATAGACCACAAGAAACTGGTGCCCCTGCTGAGCAAGAGCCTTGGAAGGCTCAGGCGTGGCTCTGTGCCAGAGGCGGGCGATGCCCCTAAGTTCAACCCCGGCCTGCAAATCGTATCCCGCGACCTAGCCGAGGTGCATATCTGCCTGGGAATAGAGGGTATCCGACAGGCGAGTCCCGACCGCTACGGAGTGCTCCTTCTGAACTCCGTGCTCGGAGGCGGCGTGAGCTCGCGGCTGTTTCAGGAGATAAGGGAGAAGCGAGGCCTCGCCTATACGGTCTATTCGTTTCTCTCCTCTTATGTCGATACCGGCATGTGGGGGGTGTATGTAGGCACCGGGAAAAGGCACGTCAACAAGGTCATAGAACAGACGCTCAAGCAGCTCCACGGCCTCCACGAGACGCTCACCGAAGCGGAGCTTCAGAGGTCGAAGGATCAGATGAAGGGAAACCTCGTGCTTGGGCTCGAGTCCACGAGCAGGAGGATGCAGAGCCTCGCCACGCAGCTCATATACTACGGCAGGCACTTCTCGCCCACCGAGGTAATGAAGGCGATAGACGCAGTAACGCTCAAGGAAGCAAGGGAGCTCGCCGAGCGGCTCACCGCGGACGGAGGCACTGCGCTTACGATTTACGGGCCATTCGAGAAGCGGTCTCTGAAAGTATCTCTGCCGCGGTCCTGATTTCCGCCTCGGTATTGTCCTTCCCGATCGAGATCCTTATGGAGGCAAGCGCCTCCGGGTCGCTCAACCCCATGGCCTTAAGAACGCCCGAAGGGTTGCACACGCCTTCGTGACAGGCCGAGCCCGCCGATAGCGCAACCTTCTCTCCTACGGCGCTCACAAGTTCCGCTGAATTGGTGCCGGGAATAAGGGCGTTGACAGTGCCCGGAAGCGTGAACTTCGCATGGCCGTTAAGCCTGAGCCCATCTATGCGTCCTCGGAGCTCCTCAAGAAGAATTCCCCTTAGCTCCGTCGCTTCGGTTATTCGTTTCTCCATGTCTCTTAGGGCAATTTCCGCGGCCTTCCCTATTCCTGCTATTCCGGGTACGTTCTCGGTCCCTGGCCTCATGCCGCGCTCGTGCCCCGCGCCGTAGAGGATAGGAAACGGCTCTTGCCCCCGTTCGATATAGAGAGCGCCTATACCCTTGGGGCCATAGAACTTGTGGCTCGCAATGGTCATGAGGTCCGCATGGCTCGCTTCCACCACGACCTTGCCTACCGACTGTGCGGCGTCCGTATGAAACGTGATGCCCTTTTCGCGCGCTATCTCGGCTATCTCCTCGATTGGCTGGAGTGTGCCGGTTTCGTTGTTGGAGTGCATAACGGTTATAAGTACGGTGTCATCCCTAATGGCCGCCTTCAACGCCTCGACCGAAACGCAGCAGTCTTTGTCCACCTCTACATACGAAGCCTCAAACCCCATGCCTGAAAGATGGCGGACCGTGTTCATCACCGAGGGATGCTCTATCTGAGAAGTGATTATGTGGCCCCGGCCGTTCTTCAGGGCCGTACCGATTATGGCGAGGTTATTCGACTCCGTGCCGCCGGAGGTAAAGAATATCTCGCCCGGTGTGCATCCGATGAGAGAGGCCAGATGCTCGCGGGCCGCCTCCACAACTGCCTTGGCCTCGCGCCCAGCCCGGTGTGAGCTCGACGGATTTCCATAGAATTTCTCCAGGCTCCGGGACATGGCCTCGCGGACCTCTCGGTCCACCGGGGTTGTGGCGTTGCAATCGAGATATATCATGCCGTTTCGGTAATCCTATAACGTGCTGTCTTTATGTTCAAATTTATACGCGCTTCCCGTTTGAGACGAAGCCTTAGTAAGCCTATAACCACAGCTTTACAAATATCAAATCATATTGATATTATAATAGAATTCAGTTGGAGAGGTGGCCGAGCGGTTGAAGGCAGCCGCCTGCTAAGCGGTTGTGGGGATAACACCTCACCCGGGGTTCGAATCCCCGCCTCTCCGCCAGGAGTGATATTATTGATTAAATTCAGAATGGAGGTCTGTATATGATCAGGAAGTGTTTTAAACTGCTTGCATTCGTAGTGTTCGGTATCGCACTTGTGGCCTGCTCCAAGGGAGAGGATACGCCCATAACCCAGCAGCAGGGAGGAGGAGCCAGCCCGCACGAGGCTTCCCCCGGCATTATGATGCCAGCCGGCGAACCGCAGATCGTTGTGCCGGACAGCGTGAAGAACAAGTGGAAGGCTGTGGTCATCACCATCGAGGATAAGACCAACAACACGACCGAGGACGTCACTATCCCGTTGAACAGCACCCACGAGGTAAAAGGCTCGAACCTGAAGATTAAGGTCGGCGACTTCCTTCCTGACTTCAAGATGGACGGCGTCACCATAACCTCATCGAGCAACGAGCCCAACAACCCGGCGGTCAGGATTATAGTCTCGGAAGGGGACGAGGAGATATTCAAGGGCTGGCTGTACAGCAAGTTCCCTGCTATTCACCCGTTCCAGCACGAGAAGTACGGACTGCTTCTGAAAGAGGGAATCAAGTCCTAAGGCTGTTAAAATGAACTTGAGACAGGAAGCCCTCCTTCAAAGGGCTTCCTGTTTTTTCTGTAAACGATGCGCCCATAGCTCAGCTGGATAGAGCACCAGACTACGAATCTGGGTGTCGGGGGTTCGAATCCTCCTGGGCGCGCCACCCTCCCCCTAACCTTGGATAACTTTATCTTGTGATATTTCGTACACCGTAACCACGAGTCATGTTATTCTAAGAGATTGCCCGTTTCGCTGAATGCGCCGGGCGTATTAAACACTATAGCAAGGAGCACTGAGTTGACAGTAACAAGAGACGATCTCCGGAACATAGCTATAATAGCCCACGTCGACCACGGCAAGACGACGCTCGTGGACGGCATGCTGCACCAGTCCGGCATCTTCAGGAGCAATCAGAAGGTGCAGGAAAGGGTGATGGACAGCATCGACCTCGAACGCGAGAAGGGCATCACCATCATGGCCAAGAACACGGCCATCAGGTACGGCGATAACACCATAAATATCGTGGACACCCCGGGCCACGCCGACTTCGGCGGCGAGGTCGAAAGAACCCTTAAGATGGTGGACGGAGTGCTCCTGCTCGTGGATTCATCGGAGGGCCCTCTTCCTCAGACAAGGTTCGTCCTTAAAAAGGCACTCGAGCTAAAGCTGCCGCCGGTGCTCGTAATAAATAAAATAGACAGGCCCGATGCCCGCATACAGCAAGTGCTGAACGAGGTCTATGACCTCTTCATCGACCTCGGCGCCGAAGAAGAGCAGCTCGACTTTCCCATTGTCTACACCAACGCCAAGGCTGGCGTCGCATCCATGCAGCCCGACGGCGAGCTCGTGAACCTGTTACCGCTTTTCGAACTGATAATCGATTACATGCCGGCCCCCACGTACGACGACTCGCTGCCCCTCCAAATGCTTATCACAAACATTGACTACGACGACTACACCGGAAGGCTCGCGGTTGGAAGGCTGTTTTCGGGCTCCATCGCACAGGGACAGACCGTCGGCGTCATAGGCGCAAGCGGCGAGACCGAGCGCGCGAAGGTGAGCACCTTATATTCCTTCGAGGGCCTTGCCAAGGTACCGGCCGATACTGCCTCTGCGGGAGATATAGTATGCGTGGCAGGACTTGAAGGCGTAAACATCGGCGACACGGTTACCGACCCAGAAAACCCGCACCGCCTGCCGAGAATCGCCGTGGACGAGCCCACGCTCTCCATGGTCTTCTCGATCAACACTTCCCCGCTTGCGGGGCGCGAGGGCAAGTACGTCACTTCACGCCAGCTGCGCGACAGGCTGCAGAAAGAGCTTCTCCATAACGTCAGCATCCGCGTAGACTTTAACGATACGGACTCCTTCCTGGTCAAGGGGCGCGGAGAGCTCCAGCTTGCCATACTCATCGAGACCATGCGTCGCGAGGGTTACGAGCTATCGGTATCGATGCCCGAAGTCATAACCAAAGAGATAAACGGAGCAACGCACGAGCCCGTGGAGCTGGTCGTCATCGACGTGCCAGAGGAGTTTGTAGGCGTCGTAACACAGCAACTTGGGACACGCAAAGGCAAGATGCTAAACATGCAAAGCGTGAGGGGCCGCGTAAGGCTCGAGTTCAAGGTGCCTTCGAGAGGCCTCATAGGATTCCGTTCCCAGTTTCTAACTGATACGAGGGGCACCGGTCTCGCGCATCAGATATTCGAGGGGTACGAGCCGTGGATGGGCCCCATGTCGAAGCGGCCCACTGGAGCGCTCGTGGCGGACCGCATGGGCAAATCGACGGGCTTCGCGCTATTTCACCTTCAGCCCCGTGGCGTGCTCTTCATCCCCGAGGGCACACAGGTCTATGAAGGAATGATCGTAGGCGAGAACTCCCGCGACGTGGACCTCGACGTCAACGTCTGCAAGGAAAAGAAGCTCACTAACATCAGGGCCTCAGGCGCCGACGAGGCCATAAGGCTCGTGCCGCCCACGACGTTATCGCTCGAGCAGTCCATAGAGTTCATAAAGGAAGACGAGCTCATTGAGGTCACCCCATCATCTCTGCGCCTGAGAAAGCGGGTGCTCGAGTTCAACAAGCGACCCAAACGTCGATAACATCCAGCCCAGGTATCAATATTCCAGCTTTATTCCCAGACTATTCGCATTGTTATGCCCAGCCCGATTCTCTATTGACAATTACCAGATAAGGTGATAGAAACAAGGTAGGGGAGCTAACCGGCACATGGTAATTTAGCCCGGAGCGGGGGGAGCAGGCCCCTCCGGCGCGGAAAGGCCGTGAGATGGTTGGCAGGGGTATAGGATATCTGGTCTTGATGCTTTCTCTGGCCATGCTGCTGGCGACTGGCGGCACATCCATGGCGAAGGTTGACCACACCCATTTCGACCAGGTAAGGCAGTGCACCGGCTGCCATCCGAGGCTTAAACCTACACACTGGCAGCAAATGCCCGAAGACATGCAGACCCTTCTGCCCCTTGATAAGAAAGGCAGAATGGTGTGCACCACATGCCACGTCTGCACTAAAGACACCTGTGAGCTACGCGAGCCCAAGGAAGAGTTATGCCGGTCCTGCCACGACTGCACCCAGGGAATGGCCTGCGTGTTGGGCACCGCACACCTCGGCAATTCCAAGGACATAAAAATGATGTCAACGGACCTCTGCCTCGGCTGCCACGACCAGGTTGGAACACCGCAGACATGCGCCCTGGGCAACCGCGTCATCCACACAATGGTACTTAAGCCCAAGGGAAGCGAAGGCGAAGGCAGGCCGGTGTCGCTTGTTGACGGCGAAGTCACCTGCATATCCTGCCACAACCCGTATACCGCAAATGACTTCGCCAAGCTCAACGAGCCCAGGGGAGGCTCTGAACTCTGCGCCACGTGCCATGCCAAACTCGACAAGTTCGACCACACCGGGCTCCGGGAGGTCAAAGAGTGCATAACGTGTCACCCAAGAGTACAGCCCACACATGTACGGCAGAAGCCCGACTTCATGACTCAGAATCTTCCCCTCGATAAAACCGGTCGGATGATGTGCATAACATGCCACATCTGCGTTAAAGACACTTGCACCATCAGGGGCCCCAAGGAGCAGCTCTGCAGGGTCTGCCACGATTGCGCCAGAGGGATGGCCTGCCTAATAGGAACCCCTCATCTCGGCAACGACGAGGGCGCAAAGCAGGCAGCGATCAACGCTTGCAGGGAATGCCACGATAGCTCCGTGGCCCCTGATGTCTGCCCTCAGAGCAAGAATATGGCAAAGAATGGCGAGACTTGCCTTACCTGCCACGAGCCGTACTCGGGACACAAAACAGCTTTAGAAGCGAGCAAGGGCAAAGACGTCAAGGAACAACTGAAGAACATGAGACTGACATACTGCCCGCGCAACTACATCGACATGACCGAGGCCGACTGCACCGACTGCCACATAGGAAGGCGCTGAAATATCTCATCCCCCGACACTTCCCTTTAAAACTTGATATTATTCCCGGCACCTGATAATTTACATGAGCATTATTCACACATGTAAATACGGTAATCAGTACTGTGTTAACCGGTCGTTAGAGAAGGGCTTTAATAGGGCTAACCTCTCTCAATGGAACACGGACAGGAAAAACCCCGTATACCTCTTTCGAGGGCCGAGGACATCCACAACCTCGAGCATATTGACGACGCCGGCCTCCTGCTCTTCATGGCAGGCAACCAGTTTATGGTTATGGACGAGTTGCTTGAGGAGTTCTTCGGCCGCAACCCCGACGTGGGAGCCATTTTCTACGAGACTCTGCCTCCCGGGCTCGAACTAAAACAGATCCTTGCTGGAGGCGCCCTGCTTGACGGCCGAGTGATCACGGGCATGCCAGACGTTTATACGTCCGTATCCGAGGACGCCATGCTCGCGCTCAAGGAACGCGGCCTCGTCGACGAGTACTCGGTGTATCTTCATAACAGGCTCGTGCTCATGGTGCAGGCAGGCAACCCAAAGGGGATACGCGGCGTCGAGGACCTCGGGCGAGAGGACGTGAAGATATCTCAGCCCGGCGACCTCGAGGACATCTCCAAATACATATCGGCCATGTATAAAACGGCGGGAGGCGATGCCCTGCATGACCGCATAATGAAAGACAAGTTCGAAGCGGGCACGACCGTACTCACGCTGGTCCATCATCGCGAGACTCCCCTTCGCATACTTGAGGGCTCGGCGGACATTGGACCCGTATGGGCGACCGAGGCGGCTTATGCGCGATCAAGGGGAAAAAGGGTGGAAGCCGTGGAGGTCGGCGAGGGGCTCGACCAGCACGAGCATGTGAACTACTTCATGGCGAGGCTCACCGGGGCCAAGAACCCCGAGCATGCCGCCCTATTTCTGGACTTTCTACGCTCGGGCGTGGCTCAGGGGATATATCAACGCTACGGCTTCTTGCCGCATTTCACTGCCTGAGCCTACGGGAATCTGGGCTCAGCCAACGCTCACAGTCTCCACCTTGACCCTCGCCGTTCCCTTGTTATAGAAGCCAAGCTTCTTTGCCGCCCCCTGGCTGAGGTCTATTATCCGCTTGCCCGAGTCGGGGTTGTTCACGCTCGGGAATGGGCCGCGGTCATTTACCCTCACTATGATGGAACGCCCGTTTTCGAGGTTGGTCACCCTCACGTGCGTAGGCAGGGGAAGATATTTGTGGGCGCCTGTAAGGCCCTCCGGGTTGAAGGCCTCGCCGTTTGCGGTCATGTGGCCGCCGCTCTTGTTCCGGGTCTCCCAGCCGTACCACGAGGCAACGCCGGTCTCGGAGTATTTCTTCGCCTGGCTTACGGTCATTGGGGTGTACCTGATGCCGTTTACGGTATAGGGGGCGTTCTTGACCTTCCCTTGCCTTATGGCCTCCTTGGGAGGAAGGCCGCCTATCTCCTCGTAATGCCTCGTCATCGGCCAATCGAGCGGGGCCTT
>Ga0055451_10000203_pt1 | contig 22893 bp, 13 predicted proteins | sample China_Galinas_PW_3_FD_57745 | JGI IMG/M metagenome (GOLD analysis project Ga0055451, IMG submission 57745) | Wetland microbial communities from San Francisco Bay, California, USA, that impact long-term carbon sequestration - China_Galinas_PWB_D2 | ecosystem: Environmental > Aquatic > Marine >... | reverse complement strand
AAGACCTGCGTCGCGGTCGTCCACTACCACGACCAGATCGAGACCGCTGCCGGAGACGTCGGTGACGGTGCCGGGACCGCGCAGCAGGTCGCCAGTCGGAAGGCCGAGTTCCTGACCTTCGACCCGATCCCGCCGCGCCTGGACGCGAACCGCAACGTGCTCCCGCCCAACGCGAACGTGTCGCCGATGGCGGCGATCCTCGTGCACTTCAGCAAGCCGATGGCGATCCAGACCGTGCGCAGTGAAGACAACGTCGTCGTCGCCAACTGGCAGGGGACCTCGCAGGCGGTCCTCGACGACAGCAAGACCGGCAACATCGTCGCCGTGCCGACTTCGGTGACCGACGTCAAACAGGATGCGACGAGCGTCCGGCTCCACCCCCCGCTCGGACTGTTCCACCGGAAGGCCAACCCGAATCCGAACGAGGAGACCTACTACGTCTACGTCAAGGACGGGACCACCGGCGCGCTCGACCGGGCCGGCCAGTCGCTCGACCTGTTCGACGATGTGACCGACGTGGGTTCGATTCGGTTCCAGTTCACGCTGGACCCCGATGCGAGTGACAACTTCGCGGCCTACGTGCAGCGACGCATGAACGACCCGGACGAGGACGGCACGTCCGACTCGCTGGTGGTCCGTGACTACTTCGGGCAGTTCCAGCACGACAAGCGCCGGGGCCGGCTGATGGGCGCGGCAGCCGTGCGCTTCGTGAAGAACAGCGACCGGCAACAGCTGTCGCTGATCCTGCGCGGGAACATGGGGGAATGCCCGCCGAAGACCGCTCCGATCCCGGAGTATGCCAACCCGCTCGTGCTCGCGGGCGCGACTCCCGATCCGTACATCGCGTTCGGTGACCGCATGCAGCAGACGTTCCGCGAGGACGACTTCGGGCTCTCGCACACCAACCCGTTCGACCTCGAGCTCGACGTCGAGCAGATGTACTGGGCGCCGTTCGTGCTGTCCAATCCGAAGATCCTGTACGACGTGTTCGATCGCGTGACGATGACGCTGTCGACCTCGGAGAAGCGGCCGGACATTCGAGTCGACAGCAAGTGCGTGCGAGATCCCAACTCCGACAACAGCGGGCTGATGACGACGTTCGAGGACAACTACATCGACGGCGGAACCCGCACTGTGGTCTTCAAGGACAAGGTCTGGGTCATCGACCCCAACGACATCTTCACGTCGGAGACGGGCGAGACCGTGATCAGCTTTCCCAAGTTCGAGGAAACGTACACCTGGCGAGACCGCCGGATCGTGAGCTGGGACGCGGCCAAGCAGGTTGCGATCGGCCTCGGTGGCTCCCAGAACGCGACCGGCAACGCGCCGCTGGACTGGACCACCGACATCTCGAGCCCGTGGATCCCCGAGATCAAGACCACGGCGAGCGGCTACGACAACACGCAGCCGGATGACTTCAAGGGCAACCGGAACCAGGACTTCAACCCGATCGCGCTGCCGCTGTTGATGGACACGTTCGTGTATCCCGACGACGGCGACAACGGCACGGTCAACGCCTCGAACCTGTTCCAGGTCGCCGCGATGAGCGGCACGAAGCCATGGCTGCGAGTGTTCTCGCGCGGTCACAAAGACCCGACCCGCAACGGCTTCATCGTCAAGATCGATCCACCGAACGAGCTCGTCGCCGGTGGCGGCTACATTGGGAACACGCTGTTGCCTCCCGGTGACGCGATCCAGTACTGGTCGCGGACCGAGTTCGTCCGCAAGGTCTCGGTCGTGACGTTCGGCTACGTCGATCTCCTACAGCCGGCGCGGAACGACGTCGACGGCCCGAGCGGCTGGGTCGGCAAGGGAGACGGCTTTCCGAACCTCCCGGATCTGCCGGGCCAGCTGGCACCAGGCGACTTCGCTGTGTTGATGCGCCCGACGCCGAACGAGCTGCCCCCGGGCACCAAGGTCGTCATCGAGTTCCGCGGCTCGGACACGATCGCCAAGCCGGACATCTACGCCCCGGCCCAGGCCGAGACGGCTGCAAGCCGCAACAACCTGCTCAACCCGAACTACGCGTGCGAGCAGTTCCGCTACACGCACACGGGTCGGGTCAACGCGACCGGACTCACACCCTACGTCGAGGATCCCAAGCTGCTCGTCGACCCCAACACGGGCGTCGCACCGCGCTACCTCAACTGGCGCATCACGTTCGTCAACAACGTCGATGTCCAGCCGGCGCTGGTCCCCTTCATCGATCAGCTCGCGATCGTCTATCGCGGGAAGCGGACTCAGTAGCCGGCAGTTCCCACGTCTGTGAGCGGATGGGGCCGCTGGAGCATCTTCTCCGTCATGTCCGCGTCCGGCCCCAAGGACGGGGGGAGGATGGGCTGCGTCGCGGATACGACCAATCGCTGGAGCATCTTCTCCGTCACGTCCTTGTCTTCCCCGAAGGACAGCGGATCCGGTTCCGGTTCCGAAGTCGGCCCTTCGAATTCGAACGGGCCGACTTTGAGCTTGATGACCGTGGGCAGCACGAACAGCACGAACAGCACGAACAACGGCAGGGTTCGGGTCTCCCAACTGTCCAGGGACAACAGCGGAGCTCCGCCGATCCGAATTCCGTGGAGGACGGCCGGGCTGAGGACCGCGAGCGCCAGCGCGAGCAAGATGAGGAGCATCAGAGTACCGCCGACTGCCGTTTGCGTTCGAGGCTCGACGTCACCGAACCAGTAGCGCAACCAGCCCTGGCGTCCCTCGCTCCGACCCTCGATCCTCGGAACGTCGATCGATGGATCCGCCTGGTGGGCTCGTTTCCACTCCCTACGCGCCAGTTTGCGGCCGTCGCGCCTGCTGTCGCGAAGACGGTAATAGGCCGTCCCGAGGTTGACGTGCAGCCGGGGCTCGTCCTCGAACAACGGCGCGGCATCTTCCGGCTCCAGCACCTGCAGAACTTCGGTGAGCCTGCCCAGTGTCAGCTGGGCCGCAGTCAGGCCGTGGGCGAGGCTGGCCCTGCGCGGCCCTGTCTGCGCGAGCTCGAATCCTCGACGGAAGACTTCGAGCGATGCTCGATGGCATCCGAGGGCACGGTAGGTCAGACCAAGCAGCTCCCAGGTTCGTGCGCGTTGTGCCCCGGTGGCGACACAGACTCTGGCGGCCATCAGCGCGTTGTCTGCTGAGCCGAGCCGCAGGAGCGCGATGCCCGCGCCGAAGTGCGCCTCCCATCGTTCGTCGTCGTTGGCCGCGACGTCGGCTGCTCGCCGGTAGTACCCGATCCCCTCGCGGAGATCGCGGACACAGGTCCGGACCATCGCGGAGTTGATGAGCACTTCGAAGTCGTCCGGTCGCAGCGACTCGGCTCGCTCCAACCAGACTACCGCCTCATCGTTGCGTCGAAGTGCACGCAGCAGGTAGCCGACGATCCACTCCGCGACCCCGGCCAACGCGAATTGCACCGGAAGGCTGGTGCTCTCCTCGACGGCGCGCATGCCTGCTTCGAGAGCCTGCTTCAAGTCGTTCTTCAGGTAGTACACGAGGCTTCGGCCGAGCTCGTTGCCCATCCGGAAGAGCACCCCGGCACCGCCCTTCGGAGCGACTTCGTCGGCCTGATCGAACGCAGCCAATGCGTCCTCGAGTCGTTTGGGTTTGCGGCCCAGTTCGACATGGCCGATCTTGTTCCACGCGCTCGACGCAACCACGCCCATGAGGCCGCCACTTGCGAGTCGCATTGCCACCTGGAGTGTCTGGACCGCCGCGTCCGATTCCCCCCGCGCCGCCAGTGCCGATCCTCGTGCCAGCGTGGACAGCGCATTGGGCCCGATGACGGCTTCGACCTCTTTCGCCGCAGCCACGTTGCTGTCGGGGTCGCCTCCGAACAGGCGATTGACCGCCCTGAGGAATACGAAGCTCGGTACCTTCGCAAACCCCGGTTCGATCTCGAAGGCGCGATCGAATGCCTCCTGTGCCGCGTCTCCACGAGCGAAGCTCGCATTCACCATTCCCGATGCGAACGCCGCAGGCGCGGTGTCGGCTTCGAAGGTGCCTGCCTCCTCTTGTTGCCGCAGAAACCGGCCGGCGAGCGGGCTAGCCAGCTGGATCATCGTCACTGCGAGTCCTGCCACGGCCATCGGTCGCCACTCGTCGTCGGGTATCGCCCGGACGATCTCGTCGACTTCCTCCAGGTTCGTCAGCTCGCCGACGAGCCGCCCATAGCTCGCGACCTGGATGTCCAGGACCGTGGCGCGGCGGTCCAGCCTGTCGGCCAGTGCCGTGAGCTCGTGCTGCAGCGACAGGGCGTCTCGTGGACGACCCGCGTCCAGAAGGACCTTGCACCGCTTCACGCGGAGCGGCCAGGGCTCCGCGATGTCCTGCTCCTGCCGAGCCAACAGCTCGACCGCATCGTCGACGCGGTCCTGGGTCACGAGGTCCTCGGCCTGGACGATTGCTCGGTAGATGGCGAGTTCGGTAGCGTCGATCCAGTCAGAGGCTTCATCCAGCACCCGGGTGGCTTCCTCGAACCGTGCCAGCTCGAGAAGCAGCTTCATCCGGACACCCAAAATGTTGGAGCGCGGCTTCTGGTCCGCGTCGGCCTCCTCCGCGGCACTCGCCGCGAGCTCGAGCGCTTCGAGTGCGCCCTCGCGGTCCCCGAGTTGTCTCTGCCACAGGGCGCGCTGGAATGCGACGCTGCGCCTGCCCGCCGGCGGCTGGCCGGGCTCCGCGGCGCGAGCCGCTTCGACGGCGGCTTGCAGACTGCCGAGTCTCGAGAGCGCGACTGAGAGGTAGAGGTTGACGGCAGAGCGCTCCGGGTCCTTCCCTTCGAGTTGCGGCAGTAGCTCGCTGAGTATCGCGCTCGCTTCGTCGTATCGTTCGAGCTCGGTGAGGCCGCGGCCGAGAAAGAACTGCACCAGGGCCCGGTCTGGGCCTTCCAGCGACGAAGTGTGGATGGTTTCCGCGAGGTCAACGACTCTCTGCCATGCACCGCTCTTGGCCAGGGCGTAGACACGGGCAACCTGCACACCCGTGGAAGTCTGCGATCCGGGCTGCCGTTGCTCTACCGCGTCCAGGTACTCGAGCGCATCCGCCGAGCGGTCCAGATCGGTCAGGCTGTTCGCGTGGAGCACGACCACGTTCGGGTCGCACGCCTCGTCGGGTACGAGACGCGCGAATTGACTCACCGCCTTCAGCGCGGACTCGGGTTCGCCTCGTTGTCGCTGCACGATGGCCTCGAGCAACCACGCCTCAGGGAGTTCGGGTTGTTCCGCCAGTAGCTGTTCCAGCTCGGCCAGCGCGTCGTCCAAGCCTCCCTCCTGAATGAACGTCTCCGCACGCTCGAGACTCGCCCGGCGCTCGTGGCCTGGCCTGTCCACATTCCCGTCGGACATGGGTGGGGTCTCCTGGTTCCAGTGTCGCTGAGCGTAACCACTTGGGCTGCATGGTGGGACCCCACAGCTCGCCACAGGCCGGTGGTCAAGACTCGCCGATCCCAGAACGGCAGGGACAGCCGTATGCGGACGGTGCCATCGAACGCCGACAGTCGCGCTGGAGAACACATCGCGTCACGTCGAAAGCTAAGTTCGTGCAACCCACGGACGAACGCCTGGAGCTGGCCGGTCGTATCGTCACGGTGCTCGGCATGGTCTTCCGCATCGCGACGTACGCGACCCTCGTCGTGATCTGCAACCGCTACCATTCCGTCTATCACTTCGTGACGGGCTTCTTCCTGGCAGACCTGATCGCGCACGTCTATCGGATGGTCCGGTTCTTCGCGGAGACAACGACTCGAGACGTCGTCGAGCTCGCGGGCTATGGCGTTCTGTTGGTCCTGATGATCGCGATGGGCGACGTCATTCCGAACGAACGAGCCGAGGTCGGCATGGTCTTCCTCTCGTTCTTGTGCTTCTGCATTCTGCGGGTCATCTTGCTCGGCTGGCGCCATGGCGTACCGAGCGTGCTCAGCAAAGTGTATCGGAACCACTGACGCTCCGTCCGGCGCCCTCGCGTACTACGCGCGCCGACACAGGCAGATTGCGCGATCCGATGGCGTTGGCCGCGAGCAGCTCCAGAAAACCACGCCAAAACTCGTCGAATTCACTCGCGTCGAGTCACTGACCGCCAGCGCGGAAGCGCCGCCTCGCCACCTTGTTCCTCTCCACGTGCGAGGCCGAATCTCGAGCTCAGGGCTCGGCAACGTTCGAGCGCAAGCTGGGACAGCGATGCGAGGACACGCTCGCGGTCCCGACCAGGCACCGTCGCTCGTCGCTGGTCTCGACGTGGCCGGGCCCTGTGCTCTTTTCTCGCAATGAAAAAAAAGGCGCGCCGAAACCGGCGAATTCGCGAGCGCCGAGTCCCTGCCTGACGGCGCGCAAGCGCCGCCTAGCCGATCCTGTCTTGGTCCTCTTGGTTCGCAGCCGTACGGGTTGTCGGGCTGGGCGGCCGACAGTATCCTATTCGACGGTACCAGCAGCGCGCCAAGGAGGTGCTCTTCATGATCCCTCGTCTCCTCCGCCCCGCAACCGCGGTCGCAGTTGCAGTCGCAACCCTTCCGGCACAAGACTCGATCTACTACCCGGACAACCGAACCGACCTTGGCTCGTGCAATGCGATTCCGTTCGGCTCGTTCACGAAGTACCCCTTCGCACAGAGCCACAAGTACCAGACGCTGATCCCGTGGGCGACGCTGTCGGCCCTCTCGCGCTTCGTCGTGGAGGACATCGGGTTCGTTCCCTGCTACGACGGCGTGCAACACTTCTCGTCCATCAAGATTCGCATGGGTCAGATGTCGGGCACGAGCATGTCCAAGGACTTCGCCGCGAATCTCGGCAAGGCTCCCGTCACCGTGCTCGATTCGAAGGACTACTACTGGCACCACACGAAGGGCGCATGGAGCCGAATCGGCCTGCAAAAGCCGTTCAAGCTGACCACAGGACTGAGCCTGGTCGTCGACATCGAGGTGACTGGTGCCTACTTCCTCGCCAAGAACTTCGGCCCCTCGCAGACCGCAACGGGCAGTTTCCGCTCGGCCAGCTTGCCACGGTTGATCGCGTTGAGCTGGAAGGGCCAACCGCCCGCCAAAGGACGGCTCAAGGCGGGGGGAGGACTCAAGATCGAGATTGCTTCGAGAGTGGCTGACCTCGCTACGTTCGGGATCGGATGCAAGGGCAGCGGCACGAAGCGACCGACGCTCAGCCTGTCGGGCAGCGCACGACCAGCCGGCACCGTGAACGTCGCGCTCTCCGATGCTCTTCCACTCAACTCGACGCTGTTGGTGATCGGATTCGACAACAAGGCACCCTACCCGTTGGCGCTCGGCTTCCCCGAGTGCAGCTTGTACCACTCGGTCAGTCTCCCACTCGCAGCAATGACCACCGCCAACGGCAAGCTGACAATCCCGATTCCCATTCCGTCGAGTCCTGTGCTACAAAATCAGCGGTTCTATACGCAGTACTTTCAGATCGAGGTGAACAAGAACGGGCTCGGGCTTCGGGCCAGCAACTACGGACGTGCGCTGATTCGGTAGCCTTAGTTCGGTTCGTACGATTGGAAGAACTAGAGGATCACGATGCCGTGATCTTCGCTTGTCGGGTGTTCTAGTGCGGCGTATGACCAATCGGGAGCCGGTACGGATGCCCGTCCCATTCCGCTGCCGTCGAGCTTGATGTTTATCGGAATTTCGTGGCCGTCGTCGTCGACGAGCAGAACGACAATGGTCGTGTTGGCCAAGTTCGGATTCGAGAATCGAATGTCGAGGTCCTGCCCTACGTCGGCAACGACGGTGGAGCCTGCAAACCGATTGGGGTCACCTCGTGGCAGACACCAAGCCGGCAACAGCCACAACACAAGGGCGATGGAGATCGCAAGCCGAAAGAAACGGAGTGCACGTCCGCTGATCACGGGACTAGCGGGCGTCGAGTTGGCGACGGAGTTTTGTCAGCGCCGCCTTTGCCCGGAGACCCAGGTCCCCCGGCGCGCTCTGCCATTGGCTGAACACGAGGATCGACTCCTCGATGTTGTACACGACCACTTCCAGGCAATCCCATGGCTCCTCGCTCGCCGACTTCGTCGAGCGTAGCCGATCCATTGCATGACCGTAGTCGATCCAGGCGGGATAACGTCGGGCATCGCTCCGATGGAGCTTCCCGCTGGTCGTGGCTATCTCGATCCGGTCGAGCGCGGCGCGCATCTTGACAGCGATCGCTCCACCAAGCGCTTTCAACCGGCGGATTTCACTCAAACCCTCCCCGGCGTGTCCGGAGAGCATCGTGATCAGCGTCCCGCGTTGGTTGGGATTCAGACTCGTGCCCTTCACCATCTGCATGACTTGCTCATGAGAGAGATCACGCGAGCGCTTGCCCGACCACTCGAGTGTGAACGGAAGCGCCCCGAGGCCTACTCCCACGAGCAAGAGAAGGCTAGCCGACAGGAAGCGGCTACGGCGTCGGCGCCGGAAACCCTGGGACGGAGGCGTTGCACCTGCGTCGGCGCCAATGGCACGTCGCTGCTGCCAAGCCACGGCAAGCAAATCTCTCATGGGGCCCCCGACCAAAGAACTTAGAGAAGAGAATGAGGGTGTTTCGCCAGGATCCACATGATAGCCGCAAGCCGACCTCTCGCCAGCCCAGAACGGTCCCCAAGACGTGAATCCGACGCGGTCTCGACGCGTCACGCTTTGAGCGTCGAGCGGATTCACTCCCGCCACACGACCTCGATCAGGGGAACGTGCCAGGTCGGGACCCGACATTTGTGCCCATGGCCCCCACTCGACTCGTCGCGAGCTCTGTGCACGACGGCGATGACGACCGCTTCGAGAATCGTGCGCTGCTTCCACACCTCCCGTGCCTTCTGAGACAGCGCCGCGACCGCCTGCCTCGAGCGAGGTTCGACGAGCAGCCCCCAGCCCTCGTCTTCGAACGAAACCTGCAGTCGGGCGCCAACGCGTAGCTGGCGCAGTGCGCCGTGGATCGGGTGAGACGCTGGCTTGCGACCTGCGTAGTCGAGGAACAGGTCTTCGAGGCCAAGCTGTGTCATGCGCCGCAGCCCCTGCTCCGCCGTCTGCTCGAGAGCGGTCGATTCGCGGACGCGGACCTCGGGACCGCCCACGGACGCCGCGAATGACCGCTCGCGGTCCTTGAAGGTAGCCACGGTCAGCTCCCGCCGCGCGCGCGTCATCCCAACGTAGAACAGCCGCCGGAGGTCTTCGGTGGTCTCCTTCTGCCTTGGCTCCCAGCCACCATCGAGCAGGAACACGCGGTCGAACTCCAGCCCCTTGGCCTGGTGGACCGTGCCGAGGAACACGCCGTGCTCAGCCATCGCAAGCTGGCGGTCTTCGGTCATCACCGACCATAGGAACTCGGCCACCGCGCGCGTCGGCATGGCGCCCGTTCCCGCCGCTTCGAGCCATAGATCGCCGAGTTCGTGCAGGTAGCTCGTCCACACCGAAATCCCGCAGTCCTTCTCGATCGTGCCTAGCATCGCGCGCAGACCGGATGGCTCGATCTCATCCCGGTCTGACAGCGCATCGAGCAGCCGGCGTGTCTCGCGCACTTGCCAGGGTTTGATGACCTCGTTACGGGCCCAGCGTGCCGGGACGCCGAGCTCGCGGCAACGCACCCGCAGCGGAGTCAGATACCTCCACTCGCGCGCCAGAACTGCGACTACGTTCCACTCGCGCCCATTGAGCGTATCGCTCAACGCGCGCAACTCGTCCGCGACTTCGGCCGTCTGCTGGGCGGCGTCCCTGACCCGCACGACGTCGACGGGCGGGCCGAGGAATGCCGGATCGTCGCGGCGCTTCCTGTCGATGCGGATCGACTGCGACTTGCTGCGCTCTTGGTCGCCCGCGATCCAGCGGTTGGCCGTGGCGATCAGATTGCGCGTCGCGCGGTAGTTCTCGACGAGCTCGTAGCGCTTGGCTCCGTAATCCTTCTCGAACCGGCGGATGAACTCGACGCTCGAGCCGCGCCAGCTGTAGATGTTCTGGTCGTCGTCGCCGACGGCTGTGATCGCGAGCCGCGCATCTTTGTCCTTCTGCGTTCGCCCGGCGATTGCCGATACGATGCGATACTGCGACTCGTCGATGTCCTGGTACTCGTCGACCAGGATGTGCTGATAGCCGGCCAACAATCGGTCACGCAGCTCGTCGCCGTCGAGCCCGGCGATCGTCCGCTTGCCTTCGAGGAGCTCACAGGCCTCGACACGAACGCTCTCGAACAGAGTGTCCGGGTCGGCGTCGCGCTTGCGCACGCTCTGCAGGCTGCGGCCGGCGATCCGCAGCGCGAGGCTGTCGTAGGTGTGGATCTGCAGACCCCCGAGCCGACCGCCGAGCAGCGGCTTGAGGCGACGGCGAAGCTCGAGAACCGTGCTGCGGTTGAAGCACAGCATGAGCATCGCCGAGCGGCGCACGCGCTTGACTCGCAGCAGATAGGCACAGCGGTGAACAATGAACCGCGTCTTGCCCGACCCAGGACCTGCGAGCACGAGCTGGTTCTCGTCGACCGGAGCCGTGACGATGCCCTGCTGCACCGGGTTGTCGAGAGCGTCGACGATGCGGCGATAGGCGACCGGGCCGATCGGACGCGCGATCTTCTCACCTTGGCCTGCGAAGTGACGGTCGAGGAACTGCTCGCGCGGCGCCTCGAAGTAGTCGCGCACGAAGCCGGCCGCGGCGCCGTTGCCACCAAGTCCGAGCTCCGCGTAGCGGTGCATGACGTGAACCTGCACCGTGCGCTCGTCATAGTGTGTGCGCAGCGCACCGTAGTCTTCCTGCGTGTAGCGCTTGCGCCTCGCATCCGGGGGAAGCCTCAGCGTCATCGCCGCACGGAACACGTTGAGCCCGTTCTGCAGCAGAATGCACCCGTGGTCGTGCAGGAACAGCAGAACTCGCTCGATCGGATCGATGACCGATGCCCCAAGCCGGCCACGCACGCTCAGGTCGCTCTGGACGGCTTGGACGAGGTCTTCGAGCGAGAACTCGACGAGCTGGTTGGCGCGCGCTTGCCCAGCCTTCGCGAGCAGCACCTCGAGGCACGTGCCCGCGACCATACGCCGGAGCTCCGCTCGGTCTCGCAGCTCGCGAAAGTCGCCGTGCAGTCGCAGCCATACCGAATCGCGGCTTCGACCCGAACGCAGTGTGAGGTAGACGTCGCCATCGAGCCGACGATCGTCCCGGCTCAACGATGCGAGCAGCTGACGCACCACCTCCGCATTGGTCTCGAGCCCCCTCTCGCGGAGCTTCTCGTTGAGCGCGCGAAGCTCGAGCGGCTCCCATGTCCCGCTCTCGATGTCGGGCAACGCCTCGGCAAGTACCTCGAGCATGTTCCGTTCGACCTTGGCCACGTGGTCGAGCACGCTCCGCGACGACTTGGCTCCACCCCGACTGACGAACGCCGACAGCTGCAAGCCTGCCTCGAGCAGTCCGGCCCCGCACATCTCGTGCAGCTCACTCAGCACCTGGCTCGAGACGCGGTCGGCCTGGCGCTGCCCCAGCGGCTGGCTCTCGCGCCACTGCCGGAACGCCGGAAGCCCCGAGAGATCGTCGACCGACAGCCCCTCGTCGGGGCCGGCGTCGAGCATCGCGCCGTAGATCTGTGCCCACATCGCGCGGCGCGGGCCGAAGACCTTGGCGTCGTCCATCCGCGCTTCGGCCTCCGCCAACGTCGCGAGCGCCGGCTTGCCGCTGATCACCGTCGCGTGGTTGAGGTTACGCTCGACGAGCCCCGCGCGCTCCAACCAGCTGACCGCCGTGCGCACACGCGTGTCGGCCGAGCGCTCACCGGCCGCGAAGCTCGTGTCGACCTCGTCGTCGCGCAAAAGCTCGCCCGATGTGACATGGAACTCGACGCCGTCGGCCCTGCCCGCGCGGCGGCCGCAGGCCCGTAGCCCGCGCAGGACCTGGACCATGTCGCGGTGGCTGATCTCCCCTTCCTTTATCATTTGAAACTGCTTCTCGACATCCGCCTCGTCGAACAGCAGCACGCACCTCGCTGGATCGAGGTCGCGCCCGGCACGGCCGGCTTCCTGCAGGTAGTTCTCGAGCGTACCGGGCATCTCGGCGTGGACGACGAGCCGCACGTCGGGCTTGTCAACGCCCATACCAAACGCGTTGGTCGCGCAGATCACGCGCCGCTCACCCGTGAGAAACTGCTGCATCGCCGTCTTCTTGTCCGCCGCGTTCATGCCGCCATGGAAGTGCAGTGCCGGCAAGCCGTTGCGGCCGAGCACGTCGGCCATCTCCTCGGTCGCACGGCGCGTTGCGTGGTAGACGATCGCGCAGCCGGTCGGCTCGACGACGACCTCGTTGCACAGATCGCGGATGCGATCGCGCTTCTTGCCGTCAGCGACGGTCTCCACCCAGTACGTCAGGTTGTCGCGCTCGACGCCGCCCGCGAATACCTCGAGCTCGATGCCAAGGTGCTCCATGAAGTGCTCGCGGATCTCGTTTGCAACTTCACGCTTGGCCGTCGCGGTCAATGCGACGACTGGAGGCACCGGAACTCTCTGAGCTTCGGCGATCTCGCAGATCGCCCTCGACGCGTACAGGTAGTCGGGCCGGAAGTCGTGGCCCCATTTCGACAGGCAGTGGGCTTCGTCGAACACCCAGCAGCCAATCTCGCGCTGACCCACGGCGCGGCGAAACGACCGGTTGCGCAGCTGCTCGGGTGCGATGTAGAGGATCGTCACGTCCCCGGTCGCGATGTCGCGAAGCACCTGCGATCGCTCGAGCGGCGTCAGGAGCCCGTAGAGCGCGGCCGCACGCGTGCTCGTGCGCTGGTTGAGGTTGTCGACCTGATCGCGCATCAGCGCCTGGAGCGGTGACAGGACGACCGTCAGCGAGCCACGGCAGAAGTTGCGCACGAGCGCCGGAAGCTGGAAGCACAGTGACTTGCCGCCCCCGGTCGGAAGGACCGCGAGATGGCTGCCACCACGCATCGCGTGGGTGACGATCTTCTCCTGCAGGCTCCCGCCGCCGGGTGCGGCCGGCTTGGGACGGAAACTCCCGAACCCGAAATAGCGCCGGAGCTGGGCCCGCGGGTTGTGGACCGAGCGGCAATACCGGCAATCGGCCTGGCCGCAGGGCTCCTCGCGAAACTCTCGGATCAGTCGCGCAACCTCTGGCAGCTCCCGCCACACCCACTGCGGCAGCACCGAGCGGTCGCCGGCGACTGGAAGCCACGCCGCGACGTAGGCCAGGGCGAGCGCGAGTTCCCCGCGGGTGGCGCTCGTGTCGGCAACCGACTCCACAGGTGTGGTGTGCGCCCCATGCGCCTGCCCTTCCTCATGGACCGCAGCGACCACGCCGAGTACACGGGCGACGGCCGCCGCACACGCACGCTCGTCCGCTAGCTTGGCGACAACCGTCGCGGCCACATCGGCTCCGATCACCTCGCCACCGATCTCCGCAAACACGGCGGAGATGCCACCCGCATCGCTGAGCACCGAAGCCGCACTCGCCTGCGCGAACAGATACCTGTAGAGCCCGAGCGTTCCCGGACACTCGTGCTCGCGCACGACGAACGCCTGCCAGCAGTCGGCAAAGACCTTCGCGGCCTGCCGCGCGTCTGCGACCGGATCGTTGGCTGCGGACTTGCTGAGCTTGTAGCCTTTGACGAGCGCGTGATACGGGTTCTCGGGAAACCCGAGCGGCGAAAGGAACAGCGTATCGATGACCGGCAGCTTCAGAAGCGCGCAACCAGGCGCGATCTCGCGCAGGATCCGGAGGTCGTGCCGCAGCACGTTGTGTCCGAGCACAGCGCAGAGGTCGAACCGATCGGCGACCTCATCGAGCAGCGCACGGATGCGTCCGCGGGAGATACGCCGGCGCAGCGTCTGCTCCCCGACGACAATCCCTACCTCGATCGGCCCTTTGCCGCCCGGCCGCACCTCGAGATCGACGAGCGCGACGCGCTGGAGGTATCGGTGTACCGCAATGCTCGTGTCCAAGTTCAATCGCGTCGAGTTGTCCTGTATCCCTGCGTCTCCAGCCATGCGAACACCGGCACGCAGCCGATTGTCCCACACTTGCAACGGTCTGCTAGGCTGATGTCACAATTCGGTTCTCTCGCGATGGAGGAAGCACATGGCCCGGACGACGCGACGTGAGTTTCTCGGTGAGGTCGGTGGCGGCATGTTCGTGGCCAGTCTCGGTCCTGCGCTGGCGTTCGACCTCGGGTTGAGCGGCGAGCTGGCCGGTGACGACGAGCTGACGTTCGGCGAGCTCGAACCGCTCGTTCGCCGGATGCAGGAGACTTCGCTCGACAAGCTGATGCCCGCGCTCGTCGCCGAGCTCAGGTCGGGGACGAGCTTGAAGACGCTCGTCGCCGCGGGCTCGTTGGCCAACGCCCGTGTGTTCGCCGGCGAGGACTACCAAGGCTATCACTGCATGATGGCGCTCGTACCGGCGCTGGCGATGTCGCGACGGCTCCCTGCGCGCCAAGCCGCGTTGCCGGTGCTCAAGGTCCTGTTCCGCAACACGGCCCGGATCCACGCGGTGGGCGGCCGCAGCAAGGAGAAGCTCGAGAACGTCGAGCCCGCGGTGTTCGAGCGAGGGCGCGACCTGCCCAAGGCGCTCGAGCGCGCGGTGTATCGTCCCGACATGGAGGCGGCCGAGAAGACCTTCGCGGCGATCACCGACAACGACGATGCGTTCGCCGATCTCCAGTCCCTGGTCCGCGGTGACATCAACGTCCACCGGATCGTGCTGGCGTGGCGCGCATGGGATATGCGAACGCTCGTCGGCGCAAGATTCGCGCGCGTCCTGCTGCGGGAAGCCGTGCGCTTCTGCGTCGATCAGGAGCGGATCCGGATCTCGCACAACCGGCCCGTCCCCCGCATTCGCAGCGTGCTCCCCAAGTTGCTCGACGACCACGGACTGTTGACCAAGACCCCGGGCAACGAGACTGGCAGCGATGCGTGGGTCGACGAGCTCTCGACTGTGATCTGGAAGTCGTCGCGAGAGGATGCCGGCGAAGCCGTGGCCAAGGCCCTTGCCAGCGGCTATTCCCCCGATTCGGTCTGCGAAGCGATCTCGCTCGCGGCGACCCAGCTGCTGCTCAACGATCGCGGGCGCGACGACGGTGCCGTGCACGGCGCCTCGGTCGGCGTGCACGCCTCGGACGCGGCGAACGCATGGCGGCACGTCGCGCGCGTGGGCGACCACAAGCACCTCATGGCCACCCTCGTGGCCGCCGCGTATCACACGGCCGGGCAATCCAGCCGTGTCGGCAAGTCACCGTTCCACGAGACCAAAGCCGTCGACGTCGAGACGACGGACGCGACCAGGCTGCTGGCGGGCGTCGGCGCCGCGGTCGAAGCCAACGACCAGGCGAAGGCCGCGGCCTACGCCGAGCGCTATGGGAAGCTCGGCCACGCGGCACGGCCGATGTTCGACCTCTTGCTCGAGACCGCGACGAGCGCCGACGGCGCACTCCACGCCGAGAAGTACTACAACACGGTGCTGGAGGAGTACCAGGCCACCCGCTCGGCCTTCCGCTGGCGCCACGTCGTCGCCCTCGCCCGCGTGTCGGCCAGCGAGTCCGGAACGCCGGCACCCGGCCTGCAACAGGCTCGCAAGCTGCTCCACGCGTAGGAGCCGCGACACGGGCTCACACGGACAGCCAACCCGATTCGATCGTGATCGGTGGATCCGCCAGGGCTCGACGAACCGCCGCTCGCGCCAGAAGCCTCGTCGAGTCGAGGATCGGAAGCGGCGAGTCTTCGGCCGTGACGATCAACGGGATCTCGGTGCAGCCCAGGACGACGCATTCCGCGCCGTCCGCGCGCACCTCGGCGATCGCCCCCAGGAACAGGTCCTTCGTCTCGGTCGTGAACACGCCCTGGCAGAGCTCGTCGAAGATGACCGCGTTGATGCGCTCGCGCGTCCGTTCACCGGGGACCAGCATCGCGAGCCCTCGGCGCTCGAGCGCGCGCGCGTAGACGGGCCCGGTCATCGTCCACCGCGTGCCGAGCACGGCGACGCGTTCCCAGCCGCCCGAGGCGATCTCTGCGCACACGACATCGGCGATGTGCAACCCTGGGATCGGCAGCTCGTCGGCGATCTGCTCGAGGACGATGTGCGCGGTGTTGTCCGGACAAACGTAGAAGTCCGCACCGGCATCGGTGACCTGCTGGACTCCACGAGCGAGGTGCTCGGCGACGACCGTATGGTCGCCCGACTCCCAACCGCTCAGGCTCCATCCCATCGGCAAGATGCTCAGGACGATGTTCGGGTGCAAGTGCGGGCCGAGCTCGGCTTCGCCTTCGTGGCACGCCGTCAGAAAGCAGAGCGCACCACCTTCGGCACTGTGCGCGGCGATCCCGATGGTCTTCATCGCGGCAACTCTACGCGACTCGCGAGCGATTCGAAGAAGACGACTTCACCCGCCCGTGGCTTCTCCCCTTGTCCTGAGTGCTCCGAATACCCGGAGTCGGACCGCATGCCATGGAAGCACGATCAGCGCCCAGACCGACCCAAGCCGTCCTCCGGCATCGCCGTATCGGGCGGGGACGCCGACCCCGCCTGCGCTGGGGGACGCGTTGCTATGATCACGATCCCGCACGGCGAGGGATTCACCCAAGGCCGCAGGAGGTCGCGTGACGAGCATGGATGATCGGGACTGGACCGTTGCAGACGTGTGGCCGCCGAGCTCGGCCTACGGTGGCGTGGTCATCGGAACACTGGCGGGGATCGACGAGGCAGGACGACCGCTCGTGCACTATCCGAGCGCGCTCGAAAGCGAGCCCGTAGTCGCGCTCGCGACCTCACGACTCGCGGCCGAGCACATCGGAGGTGAAGTCGCTCTGCTGTTCGACTCGAACCGCCGCCCGATCGTCATCGGACCGATCCTCGAGCGCTGTACGAACGAGACGCTCCTCGCCGTCGAGCCCGAACAGGAAGACCCGAGCCCACGGCAAGCCGAGGAGGACGAGACCGTCACAGTCGAGCGCGACGGCGAGCGGCTGGAGTTGACCGCACAGCGTGAGATCGTGCTGCGATGCGGCACGGCGAGCATCACGCTGACGCGCGCCGGCAAGGTACTGATCCGTGGCAAGTACCTGTTGAGTCGCTCGTCCGGAGTCAACCGGATCAAGGGAGGCTCGGTCCAGATCAACTGAGCTCCCCGCCCATGCTCCCGTCCCCACGCGGGAACCCCGAACCAGGAGAGCGTGATCATCTCGATCAACAACGGAAAGAACGGCGACGCCGGCCCGGCCGGATCCCAGGCAGTGACGACCCGGGCATCACGGGGTATTGGGCCAAGCCGCCCTCAAAGGCCGAGCGCTGCCTTCTGGCGGTCGCCGCGCGCACAGACGTTGAACAGCGGCTGGCCGGGATTGCGCAACGCGATCTCGAGCGCGGCCGCCGCCCTCTGGCGCTGCGTGCCGTTTCGCAGCACGTCGGCGAGACCGTCTTGCGTCAGCGGTCGCCCTGCGAGATACCGCGTCCCGGCACTGAAGCGCGAGCCGTTGTCCGCCCACCATTTGGTGACCGACGCACGATCCGGCCAACGGCAGGTCCTCGTCGGGGTCCATCGTCACGTCTTCGTCTTCGGGGTCCTCGCTCGGACCGGCCTCGAAGCCCTCGGGCCATTCGCCCTCTAGATCCTCGTAGCCGAGGTCGACACCGGTGAGGAAGCTGAAGGCCTCACCCGCCGGCCGAGCAACCTCGTCGACACCCATTGCGTCGAGGATCATAGGGATCACTACAGGGTCGCCGATAGCACCTGCGGCCCACAACGCGCGGCGCACATTGCCACGTTCCGCGATCTGCTGCTGCCACTGGAGCGCCTCTTCCTGCGGCATGCTCCGGACAGCGAGTTCGCATGCCTGGTCGCTGCGCTCGCTGTCCTCGAGTTCGACGTCTCGGAGTACGGAACACCCGGTTCGCCCACCAAGGAGCGTCGCGGACCAAGCGGCCCAGAATCGTAGCTCATCGTTGTCGTCGGCGACGCTGTCTTCACAGATCCGTACAAGGTCGAGGCGTCCCAGCTCACCGACAGCGCGCAATGCTCGGGAGTGCACAGTACAGTCACCCCTCGTCAGCACGTCGCTCAACCACTGGCCAGGATCCACACGATGGATCGCCGCCGCCATGACGGCTACTCGCTGACCTAGGGGCACTTCCCCACCGAGCAGCGTCGCAAAGTAGGATCGAGCGCGGTCGATTGACACCCAGCCGAGTGAAGAGGCAAGGCCGCGCGCGACTTCCTCGGACTGCGTCCCTGCCTCAACGACCTTGTCAACTCGCCGTTCGTCGCCAGTCTCGAAAGCCAGCACGCCGGCCGTGAAGACCTCCCCTGCCTCCTCCCACGCGAGTTCCTCTTCGCAGATCTCCCAGCCCGGCTCGCCCGCGACGCGCAGACCGTCCACGTGGGCCTCGACCCGCATGTCGAGATCCACAAGATCGCTCAATCTGTAGTGCGGCGCGTGCACCGCCGCGTCGCGAAGCAGCCATTGAAAGGCCGATTCTCCGGCGTGTTGAGCGAGGACTTCGGCGATTACGGGGCCCCGAGACGCGTTCATTTCGAGTCTCCGGCACTTGTAGCGCTTCGTTGTCTGGCAAGCCGCATCTTGCACTCACTCTCAGGGCCCGATCTCGACTCGTCGAATCGGCGCCACTTTGTGATGCACCCATTCGAGCACGTTGGCGATTCCGTCTAGCGCACTCTCGCTGCAGCGCAAGACCTCGATGAACCAAGTGATCCTTTCCGGCGACACATCCATGACGTCGGGGCCCAGGTAGATGCAGCTTCGTGGTGGATCGAACGACTCATCCCCGTAGGCACCCCTGTGCGACGCGAGAAGCCACCTCGACATGACCTCGACAACTCGCTCCGTCACTTCCTCAGCTTGCGGGGCTTCAAACTCGATATCGAGATCGACATCGTCGATCAGGTCGCCGATATCCAACGCAAAAGACAGTCGCGGCCAACGCCCGGGAAACTGAATCTCCATCGGATTTCCAAGCTGTCCGATCGGCTCCCACCGCACGCGCAGCTCGCGTATCCCAATGCTCTCGACGTGGACCCAGTGAATCATGTTCAACAACACGCAAAACGCCGCAGGATCGATCAGCACATTCTCGTACACCCAGTGACCTGCAAACTTCGTCAGATCGCGCACCCCCTGCGTTATGCTCCCCCGCGCCGGCTCCCGGCTAGCGCCTGAGAGCCCTCCCGTAGCCCCGAGCGCGGCAAACGTGGCCATTACCTCGGTTACTGCCACCCGCGCTGGATCTCCCACCGGCTCCTCGAAGTCCATCCAGACGTCGAGCTCATCCGCACGTCCGGAAGTGTCCACGCGAACAGCGAATGGCCTAGTTAGCTCGCTAGCCATACTGACTCCCTCACTTGGGATCGAACCGGTTCAACCATCGCTCCGCAAACGTCGGATCATCGGGCCCCAGGTTGGGCACTTCGAGACGCAACTCTCGCGTGAGCTCCGCCAGCCGCCGCAACGGTGCGACGTCCTCCGCACCGCGGTTGACGTCGCCGACGATCGGGTTCTCGCTTGCGCGCACCAGGACTCCGGGATCCAGATCGATCACACGCATCGCGTCAGGTAGGGACTGCCGAATCTCGTTGACGCCACCAAGTTCATTCGTAATCCCTTCTCCGAACAACGTGACCCACGATACATTGCAAACTCGACCACGCGCATCAAACCTGACGTTATCGCTGCTGATGTCGAAGCCAATGTATCGCATCGCATTCTGGCTGATGGCTGCGAAGCTCTGGGAGCGAAATGTCATGAGCAAATGCTTGAACGCGTATCCGAGATAGCCTGAGTCGAATCGTTGCATCTGCGCAACCTCGGTTACGAACTCTAGCAGCTCGTCCGCCCCAGCCTCGTCGCACACGTCTTCCGGAAACTCCAGGTACAACAGGTTGTCTTGTAGCGTAAGGACCTCATCGTCCAGTGTCGAACCTTCATAATGCGCACCATAGCTGCCGACATTGGCTAGAGGCTCCTGGCCGAGGTGAAACTCCGCGTGCTCACCGGGCCCGACCGTATGTAGCTGTTTCTTAATACTGTTGAAAGTCCTCGCGCTGGCCTTCTTCCAAGTACCATCCCTAGATTGGTACGTCCCTAGGGTCTGGGGCGATATGAATTCGAGGTACTTGTCTAGGATGTCGGCGATTGATGACGAGATCACCTCCGCGGGCTCGGGGTACAGCAGACACAGACTGACTCCCGGTCGTACGATCGCATACTCAATCCCGCGCTCGACTACGCGAGTGACGAGTCGCTCGAATTCCATATCCGATTCTCCTCTCCGGTGCAAACAAACTTCAAAGCTCGGTCTAGGCACGCACTACGTCGGGGCGTCATGCTCGAATCCCGCCGAGACCTGGAGCTTATGCAGGTCGCGCACAACCCGCTAGTACATTTGCGGCACTCTACCGCCTTGAACGCTAACACTTTTCGTTGGTGAGCAGCTCTGGATATTTCGTGACCGGCGGATCCTGTTTCCGGCCCAGCGCAACTGTTCTCTCGTATTGGTTTTTCTTTTTTGACGTCGCTGGCGTCCAGCTTTGCTTGGCGGTCCCGGAGGAGGGTTTGGCACCCTTCCGGGTCGGGACGCCCTTAGGACATTGGAACTTGAATTCGCAGAATCGATCTACGTTCCCGTCCGCGTCGAGGATCGCCGCGTCCGGGAAGATCTTGCCCGAGATCCCCTTGAAGAACTGCTTCGGTGTCATTCCGGGCAACCACTTGCGGCTGGCACTCGGGTCGAGCGCTCCCGTCTTTTCGTTGTAGCCTCGTTCTCCCTGGAGCTTCGGTGACCCCGAGTGAGCTTCACAAGCATCATGGCAGCATTCGTGTTTCCTCTCACCCAGCTTCCTGCAGTTCTCGCCCTTCTTGGGCTGGAGCTTGTCACACTCACAGACAATATCTTGAAGGTCTTGAACCGCTGCGAGTGGATCTATGTTGCCCGCTAGATCGACCGTGTTCTTATGGTTGTGGAATTTCTTGTCCGTATGCCGACACGCATTCTTCCCCTCCAGCTTGACGTCGAACGAATACGTGATCCAGGAGGTCTCTTTCTTGAATGTGCTCGACTTGACGCCCCCCACCGTCCCCGCCTCGTCGCCAGTGCTTCGACTGTACTCCGAGCCTTTGACAGCGATCATCTTCCGCTTCGCTTTGACGGTCTTCGTTCCCTTGCTGAGGGAACCTTGATCAGCTACGTTGGGATACGGCACGGGCACAGGGCCGCCAGGGCTGGGTGTCTTACATACGTCTGGGAGTGTCGCCGTCGACAAACCGATGGTCCCCTTGTACGTAAGGCCTAGCCTGTTCACCAATACGTGACTCGTCATCAGGGTAGCTCCGCAGATCTACGATCTGTCAGGGGCGCTGCTTTCAGCAACGCTGCGGCGCGTGCTCCGTCTTCGGAGCTGGCCCAAAGGAGAGTGAATGGTCCGGGGGCGTAGTCTTTCAGTACCGCGAACGACGCCAGCATCGCGAACAAAGGCCCCGACGCCGAGCCTACGTCGCCCCAGCAGTCTGCCGGGGTCTCAAAGTCCGACTCTCCGGCAAATCGACGGGCCAGCCGGAGCATGGCAAAGCCGTACTCGTTTCCACGATATGGCTCGCCCGTCATGTCACAGATCGTGTGGTCCACTTGGGCGCCGTCCGATCGAAGGCGCGCTAATGCTGTTCCAAACGCTTCGCTGAGCCCTTCGCCAATGCAAACAGTATCAGTTCGTACGAGATTGGCTTCGTGGGCGCTGCCTGCAGATAACAGCTCGACTGTTGACTGGAGGTCGAGCCGGTCCCTCAAGGTCGGAGAGGCGAGCAAGCAGAAGCCCGCTCCTTCCCCGGGACAGATGCCCCAGATGGTGGACTCGGAGTGGAGTTGGTTGATACTGTCGAGCCATTCTAGCGTGAGCGGCTCTAGGTACGACTCGACGCCCCCGACCAAACAAAGGTCGCTTTCGCCGCTGCGTATGCGCCGCAACGCGCGCTCCAGGCAAACCAGTCCCCCGGCGTGTCCGTATGCACAACAATCGACGGTGTTGATCGCGACTTCGGCGGCCAGACTCGTGCTGAACTCACGGATGAACCCACGTTCCAGGTCGCGCGGCCTACCCGGTCGGTCCGCGGGTAAGGCAAGCAGGACACAGATCGCCGGCAACTCAGCGTTCCTTCCTAGCAGCGGCTGGAGCGCCTCGAGCGCCGGCGCTTGCGCAAGCGCTAGGAGACGATCGATTCCAGTCAAGTCCGCAGGCAGCTCCGCGTCTGCCGACACAACCATCGGTTCCCCCCTCTTGTCGACCATGAATTGGTGCTCCCGCATCATGCTCAACCCTCCGCGCACAGCTGCGGCTGTAGCAGGCGCGCTGAGTCCCAGTGGGGTACGCGCGCCCGTCGCAACGATCGCAATCTCTTCACGCGTGCTCGGCGGACTAGGACTATGCACCGATCCACACTCCTTCGTCCATTTCCGCGCGCGGCACTTGCAGTCTCCGCTTCAGAATAACCTCCGTCACCTCCAGCTGATTCACCTTCTGATGACACGGAAGCTGCGAATGCCAGACTAGTTGAAACCGCCTCTCGTCAGGGTGAATGATCACAGAGTGCAGCGTTGCCCTGTGTCGAGACATCGTGCCATCGTAGAACCTCGTCGTCATCCCGAGAGTTACGCGGGGCAGGCGGAAAGAGAGGAACCCGTCCGGTGTCAGATTGTGGAGTTCCACGATCTCACCGCCCTTGAGGAACCCCTGAGCTTGCTGGTCTTCCGGCGCGCACTGGTAAAAACGCCGGTCAAAGTCAGCAGGCAGCAGCGGACTGCGGCTCTCTTCCCAGGCTTGATCGTAGGTTCCGGCCAGTTGGACACGAGGTGACCAATGCCGCGCAATCGGCCCGAAACCTGCGGGCCGTCCTCGCCGCCAACTGCGATACGGCTTGCGCGGATCTTCGATGTTCGGAGCCAGCTGTCCTCTGAGA
>Ga0055451_10000202_pt1 | contig 22909 bp, 19 predicted proteins | sample China_Galinas_PW_3_FD_57745 | JGI IMG/M metagenome (GOLD analysis project Ga0055451, IMG submission 57745) | Wetland microbial communities from San Francisco Bay, California, USA, that impact long-term carbon sequestration - China_Galinas_PWB_D2 | ecosystem: Environmental > Aquatic > Marine >... | reverse complement strand
ACCGGAATTCGCCGCCCGGTGCGCGGCGCAGAAATCACACTTGCGAACCTGTGGCGTAAAGGCGTCGTCGTAGTCATAAGCCGGCACTTGAAACGGACATACCACCATGCAGTAGCGGCAACCCATGCATTTGCCGGCATCATAGGTCACCGCACCGTCGGGCCGGCGGCGGAGCGCCCCTACGAGGCAGGCCGAGGCACACGCCGGGTCCAGGCATTGCAGACAGTTGGACTTCACGTAGATCGCAGGTGGTCCGCCTTCGGTACCACCGCTTAGGAATTCGTTGACAACCGTGTAATCGCGCGGGCCGAGATGACGCGCCTGTTGGAAGACCGTCCGGTCCTTCAGTTCCTGTTGCGTCGGAACGGGGAAGCCGTTCACCTCACGGCAGGCCGCCTCGCAACGCCGGCATCCGTTGCACTTGGTCAGATCGACAAGCACCCCCATCGCGTTGTCGTCAATGTGGCGTTCCGTCGATGCCCCTGCGATGGGGTCGGACGTCAACGGTGCCCCTGTGCCGGCCAGCACCGCGAGCTTAAAAAACCCTCGACGGTCGCAGTTCATCGCGCGTCCCCCTCCTTTCGCAGAGGTCCACGTCGACCATTCGACTGGCTCAAAAACGGATGTATGCGTACCCCTGAAGTTGCAAGTCAATGATCCGAGGGTACGCCGCCGGCACAACGACCACGCCGGGCAGCAAGTCCTCTTTTTTCCAGCCCCGTTCCGCCATGGTCTGGGCGCACATTTCCAGGCTGACGCCCAGCCGATGCAATTCGTCCACCACTCCCTTGTTCGGGTTGTACGGCTCGTCTGGCTTGACTGTGGCGTAGGAGGCATCGCGTAACAGCCAGTACGCCGCCTCCCCGTCGAACACGGCGCTGATATGGACTTCGGCCGCTGGAATTCCAATCCTCTCGTACTCGGCCAGCATCGAACGCACGTCCAATAAACCTCGACCAAGCCCCTCTTGCCAATCGTCGCTATCGATGCGGCAGACGGCGCAGATATCCGTCGTAAGCACGGTGGGCCGGTTCGAGGTATCCGGTTCCATCCATCCCCAGGATTTGAAGATCTCCGTTCCCTTCGGCGACGTGAGGAAGTCGATGAACAACGAGGCCACGGGCCTGGCTTTGCCGCGATTCGTGATCGCAATACTGCATTGCCGATGAATTCGAAAATCGGGACTCACCATGATGAGTTTCGCTCGATCGCGCAGCGGCATGTACCAGATGTTCCAGGTGATCCAGGCATCGATATCGTCGCGCTCCTTCCATTGGTTCATCGCGTCGTCGCTTGTCGGGGCAAAGTGAACGATATTGCGACGCAGTGCCCGCAGTGTGTGTACGCTGCCGACCTTGCCGGCCATATCCTCCCACAGGCCGGTTTGCCCCGATCCTTCGACGACCATCACACGAATACCAGGCCTCATCACATCGGGAAAGTCCTGGATGTTCTTGGGGTTGCCCGGTCGAACGAGTACGACGGAGGGCCGGATGTACAGCGGCGTGACGGAATCGGGGTCTAGACGCAGGTTCTCGGTCTGGAGAAACCGCGACATCATGAACTCCGCGCTGCTGTACACGAGGTCCGCGTCTTTCGCTGCCTGATCGATCCACGTGTCGACCGGTCCGGATCGAACCTCGACGTGAATGTCGTGGCGTGCCGAGAAGGCGGTCGCCGCGTCGTTGATCGCCGGTGACGGTCCGGAAGGTCCGTAAAGCACGAGTGTCGCCTGCGTCGAGCGCTGCTGCGCTACGTTTGCGACAGAGAGAGCGAGAAGCACCCCCACAGAAGTCAGCATGACTAGGCCGCGCTTGGACATGATCCCAACTCCTAACGATCTGCTTGAGCGGGTCGCTTTGCGGAGGACCGGCACCGCGCCGGATACACACCGTCACAGCGACGCGGCTTCAAGACAACGCTTTGAATAGGCATCAAACTCCGTGCAATTTGCGTGCTACACGACGCCAACTTTTGATTAAGTACCAACATTAATTGCCGTCTCGGTTTCTACGTCGAGACGGGTTCGCGCGTTCTCGCACATTGTCACGTGAGCGCTCAATTCTCAGTTTTGGCGTGTGGCGTCGCACGAGCTCATGACAGGGCTACGTCGCTTCGGGTCCGACGCGTTTGGGTGTATCCGCAGCGGCGGTCGTGTGGTGACTGCGCCGGCGGAAGGGCGTGCCGCGCATCCAGGATCCCTCACGGCGTACCATAAAGCTCGGCTGCTTTTGGAGAAGGAACGCTTTGCGATTCGTCTCTCGCGCCCGAAATCCCGATACCACGGAGAATGAGAATTAGATGCATCATTTCGCCGGCATCCCATATTTGGCGACTAGGTTCATGATGCCGTCGGCCAGGCGATGGGAGACACGGCGGATGATGGTAATGGCCTTGCCGTCTACGCTGAGCGTGACCTCGCGGCGTCGCGTGCGGGAGGATCGGACCACCGCACGTGCGACACGTTCGGGCGAGTATTGCGTTTTTGAGAAGCGCGCCGTCTTGACATCGACAGAGGCAGCCGCATCGAAAAAGTCGGAACGCGTCGACCCCGGTGACACCAGAATCACATCCACGCCCGTGCCCTTCAGTTCCATGCGAAGGCCCGTGGACAGCGCCGTCAGCGCGGACTTCGTCGCGGAATAGATCGTCATGCGCGGGATCGCCTGGTGACCGACCACGGAGGAGATGTTGACGATCTGCCCGCTGCCGCGCGCGATCATCTCGGGCGTGACCGCCTGAATCATGGCAATGGCCGCGGCGAAATTCAGTGACAGCATGCGCTCGACATGTTCCTGCGGCGTCTTGATCACCGAGGCGAAGCTCGCCCAGCCGGCGTTGTTAACGAGTACATCGATAGGCCCGAAGTGGTCGCGGGCTTGCTGCACTGCGTCCTGGCGTTCGTCCGGCACGGTGACATCGAGCTTGATCGGCAGAACACGGTCCCGGCCCAGCTCGTCCGCCAGCGCTTGTAGCTTGTCATAAGATCTTGCAGTGGCCACCACGCGGCTGCCGGCGCGGTGGTACTCGACTGCACACGCCCGGCCGATCCCGCCCGAGGCACCGGTGATAAAAACGACACGATCTCGAAGGTCATATCCCATGGCCGACCATTATGGCCACGGGACGCCGCGTGTCACATCCATTGCTGTTTGCGGCGATAGCCGATTGACAGGGCTTCGCGCCGCGGCTGCGGTGAGGACTCCCCGCGCCATCCCCGCTTACCGAAAAAACCGGACCGGGACGGCCTGCATTCAAGAGGTGGTCGGTGGACAACCGTCGTGAACGGCTGTCCGCTTAGCCTGCCGCGTCGCCGTCAACCGGGAACTGATTGATTAAGAGGTTTCCGACATCCGCGCCCAGCCCGATGAACAAACCGCGCTGAAAATTCAGCGCCGCCTTGTCGCATCGCATGAAAAAGGCGGGCAAAATGCCGGACATCCCGAGGATCACCAGCCAACGGACGACTCGACTACGACGATTCATGACATGCCTCCACGTCCGAGCATTACCCCCTGCTGTTTCGCGGAACGGTCGGTGATCCGTGCCGCGGCCACGGCGTCGCGGCGCGCAAAAAGGCAGAGGGAATCGGCTCGGGGCAGCCTAATCACCGTCAATGGTATTGTACCACGTCTACGCGTGCGGGCCAATGGCGCCTTCCCCGCTCTGCCGCTAGCAAGATAAGCAAGCCTGAATCGCACGAGGTCCTTTTGCGATCCACTCACCTGAGATGTTCGCTCTCTGTTGGTATTGCAAACGCAACAAGCCTGAATCGATCATTGATGTGTGGCCTACACGCACATGCCCTTGCAAAAGGAAACCGGGGGCGGCTGGTGCCGCCCCCGGTCGGGTCACTCATACCAGTGATCTGAACTGGTACTTCAGCGTTTCAAACAACTCAGGACTTAGGGTCGACCTCCACCCGGATGATCGTCGGGAGGAATGGCGTTTACGTCCTCTTCACACTCAACGTCGCAAGCCCCGAGCGAATCCCCATGGGCCAAATGGGTATCCACAGCCCCCGGAGCCACGGCCAGCGTCTGGGGATTCAACGGATTCCCCGGCGGAAGGTGGCAGATGACGATCTTCCCGTCGTCCAGTTCACCATCGGCCTCATCTTCGTCCGGAATACCGTTGCCGTCGCAGTCCTTAAAGGGATCACACGGGATCTCGTCGGCGGTCATGGAGACCGTCGCGTGTTCGACAAAGACGGCGTCGCCGGGCACGGACTCGTAAAACTCCACACCGGCCATCGTGTAGCAGCCGCCGTCACCGTAGCCGCCGAGGCGATTGAGTTCGAACGCGAGGAAATCACCGGGCTGCAGGCCATTCGGCAGACCCAGTCCTTCAGCCGGATCACCGCCCACATTGTTCAGTGGAAGATCGATGACGAGGAGCGTGCCGTTCGGGTCCGGGTCGGCCGGATCGTCCAGCGTTACATAACGTGTTTCTCCATAGGCACCGATCCCAGTGCCGTGACTGGCGTGAAACGCGTCGAGCCGGAATGTGAAGCAGTTTTCAGTCTTGACACCGGTGCGCCAGATGAACAGGCGCATCGTGATCGGGCTTCCCGCATCGTACAACTCCGGAACGGATGTGCGGTAGGCGATCACGCCCACGCCGTCTCCACCACAGACACCCATGGAGGGCTCTTCGATGTCGACGATTGGCAATTCGTCGGCAGCGAGCGGTATCGCCGAGTATGAGCCGTTCTCGACCGTCACGAACTCATCAATGAAAATGTCAAAGAGGCTCGGCCCCGCGGGACCCTGCTCGCCCTGTGGTCCGGGTTCGCCCTGCGGGCCTTGCGCACCGTCGGCACCGTCGGCACCATCGGCACCATCGGCGCCATCGGCACCATCCTGTCCATCGAGGCCGTCCTGGCCGGGTTCGCCTTGGGCGCCCTGGCAGTCGAGCGCATCGACTTGGCCGTCGCCGTTGGTATCTTCCTCTTCATCAGCGAAACCGTCGCCGTTCAGATCCCAGCAGTTGATTCCATCAGCACCGTCCTGACCATCCGCGCCGTCTTGACCATCCGCGCCGTCTCGACCATCCGCGCCATCCTGACCGTCAGCGCCGTCCTGGCCTGGTTCGCCCTGCGGGCCGGGCATACCGTCGGCACCATCTTGCCCATCGGCGCCGTCCTGGCCCGGGTCGCCCTGGGGGCCCTGGCAGTCCAACGCGTTGTAGTCGCCGTCTTCGTTAATGTCCTCATCCAGATTAGCAACACCATCGCCGTTCAAATCCCAGCAACTGAGGCCATCGGCGCCGTCTTGCCCATCGGCGCCATCTGCACCATCGGCTCCGTTTTGGCCATCGGCACCGTCTTGGCCGTCAGCGCCGTCTAGACCATCGGCGCCATTCTGACCATCTGCACCATCTGCACCCTGGCAATCGAGCACGTCGACCTCACCGTCGCCGTTGAGGTCCTCCTCTTCACCAGCGATGCCGTCACCATTCAGGTCCCAGCAGTTAATTCCATCAGCACCGTCTTGACCGTCAGCACCGTCAGCGCCATCAGCACCATCCTGACCGGGCTCCCCTTGCGGACCCGGGGCCCCGTCGGCACCATCTGCGCCGTCCTGGCCGTCGGCACCATCGGCACCAGCTTGACCGTCGGCGCCGTCCGCGCCTTGGCAATCAAGGACATCCACGACACCGTCACCATTAACGTCCTCGTTGATCCCTTCGCCCAAACCGGCGGTTTCCGTTGGCTCACACGCCTGGGACAGGCAGTCACCAATTCCGTTGCCGTTCAGGTCCCAACAGTTGATCCCATCCGTGCCGGCAGGGCCGGTCGCACCGTTGCGCCCGTCGGCACCATCCGTCCCATCGACACCGTTCCGTCCGTCGGCACCATCGGCACCATCGGCACCATCTTCACCGTCTTGACCGTCGGCACCGTCAGCGCCTTGGCAATCCAATGCGTCGAAGTTGCCGTCACCGTTGATGTCCTCGTTGGGATCACCTTCGCCGTTCCCGTCGAGATCCCAGCAGCTGATCGCAAATCCCGCGTCCGGCACACCGGCGCCGGAGGGTGCCCCGACTCCCGGTGCATCCTGCCCTGCGGGTCCTGCCGGCCCGGCTGGTCCTTGCGGCCCCGGGGTCCCTTCGGATAGAAACGCAACCGCCAGCGCACCGATACCGAAGAGCAAGTCGCGCTGGTAGTCTTGTAGACCCAGAAACCCGATACCGGAATCACAACCCATCATGCCGACGCCGGGCATCATCAGACACATGGCCAGCAGCAGGCTTAGTGCCTGGTGCCTCGCCTTCCTCTTTGGAATGGCTCTTTTCAATGGACTCACTGACATTTGCTCCTTCCCCCTTTTCGCTCTGAGGCCGTGCGGCCTTCTGACTCGCTCAAGAACAAAACGCCTGAACTTCTCTAATCGCCAACCCATCACGCCGGTTGCGCGCCGAATCAAGCTGTACCTCTCACGGTTCGCCGCAAGTTCATGCCGCGAATCAGTCGATCGTATGTAGGCTGGGTACCGGATTCGCCGGAGGTGTTTCCCCTCCTCCACAGCGCCGGATTGTCATCCAACAGACGCCTCGTCTTTTGGCCTCTGCCCAGGGATCGGTGTCATCGACACTCGATTCACTTCCGCGAGTCTTGCCTCGCAATCGAGTCCTTGTTGAATCCTTGGTCTACAATCCACGCAGGTCAAGCGCAATCGTTCGCGGAATGCAACATCTACATCCTGCACACAAAAACAGCACCTGTTTATAGGTGCCACGAGCGCGGCGTGAAGGCGAATCACGTCCGATACTCCCTGAAAGACAAAAAACCTATCGGCGACTATTGACCTGTGCGCCCGCGCGGCGTTTGCGGCAATCGACCTGAAAGACTTTCGGACGGTGCCGAAGCTGACTGAACAGCGAATGGCCGCCGCATCGCCGCGCGAATGAATCCCGCTTCCCGACGAAAACAGCGTTACTCGAAGGGTCTTGCACTGGTGACAGAATGACGAACAAGACCTGTTCGAGAGTGATCCACTCTACGTCAGTCTTGCGGCATGCAGGCACGCGATCTCGGCATGAGAATCACATCACGGCCTCCGCCCTCCACTTTCAGGGTCGTGTCTAGAGTAACGGACGACACACTGCTTACGTTCGAGCAAATGCTGGCGTAGACTGTCTGAAGAGGGCCTGCCGAGGGTCCTCACTTGGCGCGGACTCGTATCGATCCTGGCTCGAACATGCAGACCATCACACGATCGACCGTCGTACTAATGTCCGGCACCGGCGCGACCGCCGCGTTCGGTCTCGCATACATCGTCTTTGCGGCACGTGTTCTCGGACCGGATCGTTATGCCGTATTCAGCACGGCCGTGTCTCTGGTGATGATGTGCCAACTCGCCCTGGGTCCGATCAATGAGACCATCACCCGGTTCAGCGCCGCCTACGCAAGCGAGGGGCATCCCGGCAAGGTAAAGACGCTGGTCCTGGAGATTGGAAAACGCGTGGCGCTGTTCGGCTTGGTATTCGTCGGATTGGCGACACTCTTGATCAAGCCGATCGCCACATTCCTTCGCGTCGATGAATTCGCGCCACTGCTTCTGGCGTACGTGATGCTCTACCTGACCATGCTGGTCGGGCTCGGTCGCGGTGTATTGCGCGGGGTGCAGTGGTTCGGCGCGTACAACGTTAACACCCTGGCGGATTCAATCAGCCGTTTTCTCATCGGCCTTGTCTTGCTAGGTTGGAGCGCATCGGTCAGTGCAGGCCTCGTTGCCTACGTGGCGGCGCTGGCGGTTGCCTTGTCCGTATCCTACCTGCAACTGCGCCACCTCTGGCGAGGGCACGCACGACAGGAATTGGACGGGAGCGCCGTCAGGCGATTTGCGATTCCGATATTCGCCACCATGGCGGTCTACGCATCGTTCCACAACTTCGACATGCTGTTGGTCAAGCACTTCTTCTCCGCGACAGACGCCGGCATCTACGGCGCCGCCTTTAATCTGGCACGCGTGATGGCCATCATCATGACGCCGTTCTCCACGCTACTCGTGCCCCTCTTGACCGCGTTGCATACCCAGGGCAGGCCGATATGGGGATCGTTCCTGCGCGTGGCGACGTTCTTTGTCCTCATCGCGCTGTGCGTGATCGCGCTCTTTGGGCTCTTCTCGCCACAGATCTTCAAGCTGTTCACACCACAATATGCGTCGGGCGCGACGCTTCTTCTACCACTGGCGCTGGTGCGCCTTGTGGGCTTTCTTTCATTCCTGATCGCCATGGCCGGAGCGGCCGTCCATCGCTTCACCTTCCTGTACGCGTTCGTGCCCGGGCTGATCGTCCAGATCATATTTCTGGCGATCTGGCATGACTCGCTCGCGACGGTGGTTAACGTCACGCTCGCCGCACAGGGAGCGACGCTGGTCGCGATGGTGTTTTTTGCGGTCGGTATCCTGCGAAGAAGTCCGGATGACGCAGTCGGCCACTCTGCACGCTGAATTCGCGCGACAGGTAGCTCACGTGGCGGCGACCGATCGTGCCGTGTCCGCTCCGAAATGTATGCGCCCACCGCATTCTGTAGAATCGCGTCTGAATTGCCGCTTGCTGACAGGCGACGTTCACTTGATTTCATCGGGCAAGGGAATGCGGAGTGCCGCATGGCCGCGCAAGCCCATTCGATCCGGTTGCGTTCACTTATTTGGCCGCCTCGCCAGCGCTCTTGTTCACCAGCCGTGCCAGGCGAGTGCAGAGGCGCTAATCGCTTTGGCGGCCGAATGGCAGGCACAATTCGGGGCCGATTACCCGACAGCGATGGCCTGGGCCGCGCAACAGGGCTCTGACGATGCCCGGGTGGAACTTCCCGATGGCACCATCAAGGCGCTGGCGTTGGTCCGGGATGGTCGCCCGTGGTTCGTGACAACAGGCAACGTCAACGCCGCCGATTCCGTCTAGACGGACGAGGTGCAGGTCGGCGGATCCAACGGCCTCGATCTCGACCGTCTGCGATCGGGACCAGATCGCATACCTCGCGCTGCGCTGGTTGATCTGCAAGTTGGCGGGAAACGACCGTAGTGACAGCCATACGGGTCAGCATTCTCATTGGAGCAACGGGTGGGCGCTGTGGCAGACGTCCTTGGTGGATACGATGGACCCGGCAGCGGGGTGATGTCGAGCTTCAGTGGATGGGGTCCGCGCGACGATATACAGTGCGAGGCGACTTACTCTCTGTGTGTCTTGGCGTTCGCCTACACCGGCTCGTTCATCGCGGCGTCTGTGGTGTGGCATGGGTGCCTCCACTCGTTGCGTTAGAATCGGCAGAAGTCGGTATGGATTTCTCGAGTCCATCGTCCCTCGAACAAGAGGAGCCTAATGGTGGGAATGATCGCGCAACCTCTTCGCTGCCCGACAGGCAGTCTCACGATCGGCCGGATGGTGCTCGGTCGCCGGTGGTGTCACGTCCTAGTCATTGTCATCATCGCGTTGCTCACTCCGTCCACGTCAACCGCGCAGCCGGAGTTGGTGGTGGCGGACGGACTGACCGCCATTTCATCAGGCGACACACACGACCTGGGCGAGGTGGCCGCAGGCGAGCCGGCCGGATTTGCATTCACAGTTCGCAATCTCGGCAACCAGCCGCTCTTGTTCGATACGCAGACCCCTGTGCTGGCAGGCGTGGCGTCGAGCGGCTCGGACGAGGTAGTCTTCGTCGATGTGGATGATCTTGCAGTCGAGCTGGGGGTCGATGGTATCGATCCTGGCGGGTTCGCCGTCATGACGGTCGCCTTTACCCCCCTGAGTGCGGGGCAAGTGGTGGTGACACTGCAAATCCAAAGTAACGACCCCATCAATCCGCAGTACATGTTCGACCTTTCGGCGACGGCAACGGCGCCCCTGTTGGTCGTCACCGACGGCTTGAACCTGATCGAATTCGGCGAAGTGATCAATCTGGGTCCGGCCGAGGTCGGCGACATAAGAGGCAAGCCGCTCACCATCCGCAACATCGGCACCGGCGCGCTGATGTTCGATGTAGAAACCCCGGTAACCCTGGGGGAGGTGATCGGCGGAATCGCCGATTTTGAGGGGGAAGTCGTGGGTTCACCATTAGCGCCGAACGGATTGGGCATCGTCACGACGGGGTTTACGATCGCCCAGCCGGGCAACGTCAGCGTAGAAGTCATTCTCAACACCAACGACCTGCAACACCCCGAGTTTCGGTTCTTCCTCGGAGTGGAAGTGGCCGGCGGAGAAGAGGGTCCGCCACCGGCACCAGCTATGCAGATCCTATGGCAGGAGGCGGCGATCGCGGACGGGGACACCGTGGACATCGGCGATGTGGCCGTCGGATTGGTGGTGCAGGAGCTGTTTGGCATTGAGAACGTCGGTGATGCGGTGTTGACCTTCGGCGATCCTGAGGTCGAACTCGTAGCGCAGGGCGTCGGCACATCCGCCGATTTTTCCGCGGATGTAGGTTTGGACGACGTTCCGCCGGGAGAATCAGCCACGCTGGCCGTCACTTTTGCACCTTCGTCGGTGGGGTCGCGTCTCGTGCAGGTGGTGATCCGATCCAATGATCCCACCACACCCTCGTTTGCGTTCAACATCGAAGCCGAAGCCGTCGAGTCGACTGCACCGCCGGGCAATAACAACTTGAACGGCCAGATGGACCCCAACAGCGGAAACGAAAACGACAATGGCGCCGTCAACCAGCCGCCAGTCGGAAGCAATCAGGATCAACAGAATCGCTCCATGTGCGGTGCGGGCATACTCTCGCTTGGCCCTCTGTGGCTGCTTCCGCTCTTCTTCCGGACACGCAGAAACCCGTCGCCAGCGCGGTAGCACGAGGCCCTGTCGAAAACGAGGTCGAGCACGGGTGCCACTGGCGGCTTGCCCGCCAGTGCGGTCCGAACGCGCGGGTGCTCCATCCTTTGCGCCCGCAAAGGGTGGGGGAACGGCCGCGCATTGCGCTTCCGTAGCGCCTAACGCGCATCAGCACCTGCCCCCGCGCTTGCGCTCGGGGCTCTGATTGGCCCACGCGCTTTGTGACTACGGAGTTGCATCTGAGTGGTTTGACAGCCACGATCGCAGCGCATCCAGGAACTCGTCGCGTACTTCGCGCTCAAGCCACGGATAATGCCCGCAGCGCTCCCACTCGCGGTATTCGACCTGCGGCATGAGGGGCGTCACGCTCTCGTGGATCATGCGCCCGGGATGCGGATCGTAGGCGCCATGCAGCATGATCGCCGGTGCTTTGATCGCGGCGAAGCCGGCCGGATACACGCCCTCCTCCTGTAGCCGCATCATGTCCCGCCAGGTCTCCTCATGGGCGCGGGCGTCACAGCACAGCGTTTCGTCCTTGGCCGACACGGGATCGTACGAGTCGACGGGTTGGAAGAGACGCCCTATGGCACTGAGACGCTCGTTGGCATCCTGGTGGATCTCTTCGAGACGCGCCAGCTCTTCCAGCAGATCCTCGTCCATCCGCTCGCGGCGCGCAGCCTCCAACCGTTCACGGGCGGCCCGGTCAAACGTGCCGCAACCGATGAGCACGAGAGCGCCGACGCGATCTGGATGCTCCGCCGCGAAAGCAAGCGCGAGCATGGCCCCCCACGAGTGCCCGACGATCGCGGGTCGCGTCTCATGACATTGCAATACGACTACCTCACGCAAATCCGCTACGTGCCGCGCTACTGTCAGCGCCGTGGCACCGCTACCGCGTTGTAACGGTTCGATCACGCGAAAGGAGCTCGCCAATGCCCGTGCCACCGGTGCCATGTACCCCGGCGCCCCCGGCCCGCCGTGCAGGATGAGGACCTCCGGTCCCGAGCTTCCATACTCACGGAATTCAATCAGATCATCGCCGTCAATATTCATTTGAGTTCGCCCAGAATATCAAGCGCCATCGACAATGATCGAGCCCTCCACTGCGCATACACCGTTGTCTACTCTTTCGCTTCATGCCTCAGCACGCGGAGGATTGCCATCCAGTCCGCGTACACGTACGGCACATCGAGTTGCTCGTGCAGCTCTCGTAGAATGCCGAGACGTTCCTCGGTGAACGGGCCCTGCCATGCCTGCGCGTTCGGGTCACAAAAGAAGATGCGGCAGCCGAGGGGACGGCGGTCGCGGGCGTGGCACTTGCCTTCGAACGCGTGCGGACAGGTGTCATCCGTAATCGGCGGTGGTAGCGTCCCGGTGGCGAGATAGTAGCACGCTTCCAGCGAGGTGACGTACAGCCGATGTCCGAATTGACCGAAGCGACAGCATTCACCACGGTTCCAGCATGTCGCAGGTTTGGCCGCGATCGCCCGATCGGCGTCCTCGTAGAAGCGGCGCATGGCCTCTATCACCTCTGGGCGGCGTGAGGCCGCGATGATGGCGGCGATCTGGTTCTCGAAGTCGGGCTGGGACATTAGTTGGGATCGTAGTCGACGTGGGTAGGGTTGTCAGTTCTCAGCCATCAGTTTTCAGCTGTCAGTTCTCGTTGCCAGTGAGAGCATCATCGCCTAATCGCGATCAATCGGGCGGCGGTGGTGTTCGATGTGAAGTTCGGAAGGCAACTCCCATGAGAAACGTCCAGCCCGTTCCGAGCACGATCCACCAGGGCCAGGCGATGAGCACGATCTCGCGGCCCTCCTGCCATACTTTGAGCAGCGCGAGCAGTGCAATCGACGACAGCATAGCCAGCACGTTCACGATGTCGTGCCCGCGCGATCGCGTCATCACACCCAAAAGGAAGACACCCAGCATGCCGCCGAAGATCAAGCTGGCCCATCGGAATGTCTCCCAGAGCAACTCGTCGTGTTGCATGAACGCCAGCGCCACGCCCGCCAACAGGGCACCGAATACGACGGAGGAAATCCGTGCGACCATAAGATAGTGCCGCTCCGACGCGTGGCGCCGAATAAAGACGCGGTAGATGTCGGTGACGGCCGTCGAGGACAGCGCGCCCAACGCGGAATCCAAGCTGGACATGGCCGCGGCAAACACGCCAGCCACCAGCAGGCCGCGGAGTCCATACCCGGAAGGTAGCGCGGTCGCGATGAAGTAGGGAAATATTCGATCGTCCTGTGCGGCGGAGTCCGTCGGCAAGCCGCCGGTGCTGGACGAATAGAACACATACAATAGCGTCCCCACCAGCAGGAACAGACAGACGACCGGCAGTCCGGCAAAGGCGTTGAAGATGAGCGATCGCTGCCCGCGTTTCAGGTCGGGGCAGGTCAGCATACGCTGCGTAAGATCCTGATCCGTACCCAGGGCGGCCATGTTGAGCACGGTGGCGTGGATCGCCAGCACCCACAGCGACTTCACGTTGTTCGGATGCCAGTCCAGGGTGAGCACTTGCAGCTTGCCCGCGTCGCGCGCGGCCGCGAGACTTTCGCCCCATGTTCCCGGTGCCGCCTGCAAAAGGAAGACCACGGCAACCACACCACCTAGAAGAAAGACGATTGCCTGCAAGGCATCGGTCCAGATGATGGCCTTGATTCCGCCGAACGTCGTGTAGAGCACCGCGAAGGCGGCCACGCCGATAATAACGCGGGGCAGCGACCACTGGAACACCACGGAGATGGCCAGGCTGGCGACCAGCAGGCGGATGCCGCTGCCGACGATACGCGACGCGAAAAACAACACGACCGCGGTCGTTCGCGTGCGTATGCCGAATCGCTGTCCGAGATACTCATACACGGTGGTGACGGATGAACCGTAAAACGCCGGAAGCAACAGCAAAACGATCAACATCCGCCCAAGAAACGAGCCCACGTACATCTGCAAATAGGACCAGTCTCCGCGGAATGCCTCGGCCGGCACGCCGATGAAGGTGAGTGCGCTGACTTCCGTCGCGATAATCGAAAGCCCGACGATCAGCCAGTGCTGACGTCGTCCACCGAGAAAGTAGTCCGTCGTGTCGCGTTCCTGCCGCCCGGCCCAAAAGCCGATCGCCAGAACCGCCACAAGGTACAAGGCGAAAACGGTGGTATCGGCGAGTTCCCAGGTCATGGCATGATGCTCGCCATCATGTCTTCGCCGGTGCGCGACAGGGCGCGAAGAATGTCTTCAAGGCCCGAGGGTTTGTTGCGAGCGCGCCAACACGCGGCGAAGTCGCGGGCCGCCTCGGTCAGCGCATTTGACCACTCAGCGGCTGCCGCTTGTACCGATGCACCCGAATCACCTCGTGCCTCTTCGCAGGCCATATCGACTTTGTCCGCCAAGAGATCGAGGAAACGACAAGCAATCATCAACTCTGTGATGTCAGCACTAGATGCCGTTGACGGGTCCACCGAACAGGTCTTCAAGCTCGCATCCGCCAGGAGTTGTTGGGCACTCCGACTCGCCAAGCGCATTGACTCGACTTCATCCCGCGTCATCGAATTCAGTTCGTCGCGAGTGGCTTGCAGCGGCTGCCAGAAGAGTCGCCAGGTCTCCAGCCGCGCGGCGGGTCTCGACGCCCGGCGTAACATCGACAAGCACTCCCCATCGTCGATGCCCCACAAATACGTGCTGAGCCGGTGGTCAAAGTCGGTACCGATCGGGTGGTCCGCCCACCAGGCCTTGCACGCGCCGAGGGCAATTCCGTGCCACGATGACGCCGGCATGTTGAAATGCCCGTGATCGCCCCAGTCCGTGTTCAGCAGTCCTTTCGCACCTGCCCGTATGCCGGCCTGGGCGAAGGTGTCGATGTTCCGCTCGGCGAGATCCATGGCATTGAGGATGCGTTTCCAACCTGACGACCCGGGACAGACAAAGGTGTCAAGACCAGTGGAAACGAATTTGTCCGTGAGATCGTACTCGGCCTCATCGCCATAGCCCCAATGAAGGAGCGTCACGTCATCCGGCAGGCGATGGATCATCTCGGGGTAGGTCTTCAAGACGTCGCACCAGCACATCACGCGGCGATCGCGCGCGGCGCAGAAGTCGTGGATGCGCCGCAGATGATCCACGTACGCCTGCAACCGCGCGCCGCCCGTCAACTCCTTGGCGTTTTTGCCCTTGCCCAGATCATGGGGCTCGTCGCCGCAGGCGTTGATGTGCGGTGCCGAAAAGGCATCCATGATGTCGCCGCACATACACTCGATGAGACGATGAGCGTCCGGGTTGAGGCAATCGAGCGTCAGGCCGCGCATGCGCTGCGGCCAATTCATCTCGTTCCACAACGTACCGGTTTCGATCTCCGCAAGGTGCCGATACCTTGGCATCGAGAGAATTTTCCCCATGTGCCCCAGCGTGGCCAGCGCGGGTACCAGTTCGACGAAGCGATCGCGGCAGTAGGCGTCCAATTCCCGCACCTCGTCCGGCGTCAAACCGTCGGACTCGCGGCAGATTTCAGGATCGAACGAGAAGGTAAATGCGTGCTCGATGTTGAGCTGAAGCTGATTGACTTTCCACATCGCCAAGCGGTCGACCAGGTGCTTGAGTGTGTCGAGTGTGGGCACCTTGCCTCGCGTAACATCGTGGAGCAGGCCGCGCGTGCGAAAATCCGGCCAGTCCTCGATGCGGCATGGCGGTACCTCATCCGTACACGTCACCGCCAGTCGAGTCAGCGTCTCCAATCCGTAGAAACAGCCCGAGGCGGCAGGGCCGACCAGGGCGACACGGTCCGCTCCCATCTCCAGCCGGTAACCGTCCGGCGGAAGCGAGCTGGACGCGTCGACTGCGATCGTCAACGGTATGTCTCGTGCCGTCGCGCCGCGGTGTCCATTTCGTCCTATCGCGAGCGCGTCAGTCAGACGCCGACAGGATCGCTGTAGACGATCATCCTGCACGCGCAGATCCGGACGCAGCCGACGGAGTTGAATCGGAGACCCCGGCACAATTTCGCAGCTGCGCGGTGCGGGCAACAAGAAATCCAAGGGTTGCTGCATTCTGCCAATCTCTCAGTGGGGCAAATGACCGGGAATCGCACTCGGGCGTCCGTGCCGCAACGCCCCGCATGGGCCCTCACGGGCGGTCCTGCCCAGTCAGGGTGCGGCCCACTCACGTTGCCAGCCATTCTGCACGCCGTCTCGAGTCAGACAAGCCTCGTCGCGATGATTCGACCCAAGCCCGCCGGAGACTGCTGAGGCAGGTACCGTATATACAGGGAAGTTTGGACCGGCAGGCCTAAACATCCGATAAATGACGATAGGGTCGCGGGAAGCGGTTCGCACGCCAGGCGGGCGGACGGCAGCCCGACCGGAGACGACCCGCGGACTCAGAGATGACGCCGACGACCACCAAGACCATGATCCTGGCCGTCATGTACCATTATGTACATCACGCCCAACCCATTCTCGCATCCGGTGTGGGCGCGTTGTCCGTGGGCGATTTCCGCGACCAGATCGACCTGCTCTGCCGCACCATGGAACCAATCGACTGGCCCTCACTGGTAGGATGGATGGAGGGCCGTGTCAGCCTGCCGGATCGCTGCTTCCTGTTGACCTTTGACGACGGATTGTCAGACCACGCGCGGCACGTTCTGCCCGTCTTGCAAGGGCGGGGTCTGCACGGTGTCTTCTTCGTCCCCACCGCAGTTTTCACGGGACAGACCCTTCTGTCGGCCCATGCCATACACATGCTGCTCGCGCGGGTAGGCGACGATCGGTTCCGCGAAGACCTGTTCGCCTACCTCGACGGACACAACGGCGGTCGTGACTGGCGCAAAGAGCAAGAGACCGATGACGCTACGGCTCTTTATCACTACGAGACGGAAGATCGAGCCAAGCTCAAGTACCTGCTGACCGTCACGCTGCCCATACGCTTACGTGATGCGGCGGTACGCCACTTGTTCGAGATCCACATCGGCACGCCGCGGCGCTGGGCGAGTGACTTGTACCTGTCATGGAACGATTTGATCGAGATGCGATCGATGGGACACACCATCGGCGGCCACGGTCATCGGCACGAACCGTATACCCGTTTGTCGCCGATCGAACAACGAGAAGACATACACCGCGCGGCGAGCGTCCTGAACAGCGGGCTGGGGCCCGACGTACGCCCGTTTTCATATCCCTATGGCCGGTACGACGCGGACACGCAGCGGTTCTGCCGGTCCGCCGGATTTTCCGCGGGATTCACGACCGAGACCGGTTTCATCGCCCAGGATGCGGACCCGTTTCAACTCGCCCGCGTCGACACCATCGACGTGAACACCGTATGCGAAAGGGAGTTTTCGTGCCGGCAACCGTAAGCGCAACAGAGAGGACGGGCTTGCACGCGGAGAAAGCCGGCCTGCTTCGCCGCTTCCTTCAGGTGTACTGGCTCCGCCCTGAAAACGCCTTCTGGATGGCACTACGGAGCGAGACGCTCGCACGGTGTCCGATCGTAGCTCCATCACTGGATGTGGCCTGTGGGGACGGGCTGTTCAGCTTTCTGCATGGCGGCGGCGTGCTCGATCCCGCGTTCGACGTATTCCAGACGGTGCGGGAGGTCAAACCGCGGCCGTCGAACGGCGACGACATGTTCGACGGTTGTAACGATGGGTATCGGCCGCGTATCGTGCAGACGCCTCACTCGACCTTCAACACGGGGGTGGATCACAAAGCGGCGTTATTGCAGAAGGCCTCGAAGCTCTTTTTCTACGACAGGCTCGTCGAGCACGACTGCAATCGCCGCCTCCCATTTGATGACGACACCTTCGAGACGGTCTACTGCAACGCTGCCTACTGGATCGACAACATCGACGGCTTCCTGGCGGAGTTACGGCGCATCACGCGACCCGATGGGCGGATCGTCCTGCAAGTCAAACTCGACACCATGGCCCGCTACACGCTAGCGTCGTTCGCCGAACAACTGGGTACCAGGTTTCTGGAGATCATCGATCGAGGTCGCCTGGCATGTTGGCAAAGCCTTGCGGATCGAGCCACGTGGGAACGCCGCTATGCTCGCGCAGGGCTGGAAATCGAGGAGGTATCGCCGTTTATTACGGCCACGCACGCACACATCTGGGATGTCGGTCTACGCCCCATCGCGCCCCTGCTCATTAGACTCGCCAACGCGGTGGACAAACAAACCCGCGAGGAAGTCAAATCAGAATGGGTCGACCTCTTCATGGATCTGGCGCTGCCCATTTGCAGCGCCGGTTTCAACCTTATAGACAACGACGCAGAACCAGCCGAGTTGCAGTACGTGCTTCAACCGTGCTGAGTTAGCTATCCAACTCGCGACAACCGCGCGTGCGTGTGCCACCCGACACATCGGGATTTACGGTCGTAAAGACCGCGCGATTCAACTCAGGTCGAGTGCGACGATGTGCTCGCGGTCGCGAACGTACAGCGTCGTGCCCACCAGCGTGGGGGCGGCCCAGGCGTAGCGCTTGGCGATCGTGCACTGGGACAGCACGTCCATGCCCTCCGGCGAGACCTTCAGCAGCGCCAAGTCGCCGTCCTCGTCCAGAATGATCAGCTTGTTGTCCGCATAAACACTGGTGGCCTTCTTGAATCCGCGCTTGCGCCACTTGGGCTCCCCGGTTCGAATGTCCACACAGGAATAGAAGGTAGGACCGGAATCCCCGCTCGATCCGTACACGTAGTCGCCGATGCGAACGGCGTTGCCGTGATGGATGCGCATTTTACGTGAATACCAGAGCTGCTCGGGTACCGTCTTGCCGTCCTTCTTGCTGAGCTTGATGACCCGGCTGCCGGAATCGTACGCGGACGAGCAGAAGAGGAGGTCGTCACCGTTCCACAGCGGCGTGGCGATGTTGGCGCCCTCCGGCGCAAACGGCTGATGCCATAGCAGCTTGCCGGTCGCGGGGTCGACGCCCATCATCCCCTTGGCCATCAGTTGGACGAGTTGCTCCTGGCCGTCGAACTCGATCAAAATGGGTGAAGCGTAGCTGACCGGATAGCTCTGACTCTTCCAAACCACGTGGCCGTCCGTGCGATCGAAAGCGATCAGCGATTGCCCGTCCTTGTCGCCCTTCGGTTCCTCGTTGGGTGCATCCTCGGCGTCGTCTTCCACCTGCTTTCGCCCCACCGGAAGGATGATGGTGTTACCGTAGGCGATGGGGCTGCATCCGAATCCCCGCCCGGGAACATCCGCCTCAAATTCTGCGGCCAGATCGTGCTTCCACATGACCTTGCCGGTCTTCTTGTCAAAGCAGTGCATGACGCCGTTGGAGCCGATGGACACCAGACGATCACCCGCCACGAGTGGCGTGGAATGCGGACCCGGGCCGAATTGCGCCATGAGTTCGGTGAACGGCGAGGCGTTCTTGTACTCCCAGATGGTCTTCCCGGACTGGGCGTCCATCGCAACCGTAAACTCATCCTCATCCGTGCGATACATGGTGTAGAGGACGCCTTCATCGACGAGAATCGTAGAATAGCCGTCGCCAAGCTCCCGCTCCCAGATTTTTCTGGGACCAGCGTCAGGCCACTTTTCCGCAAGCCCGCTGGCTTCGGTCATGAAGTTGCGGTTAGGACCGCCCCATTGCGTCCATTGGGCGTAGGACGGCGTACAGAATAAGAGCGCGATCGCGACAATCCCGAATCGTGTTCCGATGAAACCAAAGCACTGATTCTTCTGCATGGCGAGGGTCCTTTGTATGCGGCGTTCCGGTTCCGGTGCTCGCGGAACACAATCAAGTGGTGAATCCGTAGAAATCCCCATTTCGGTTCGATACGTCACTACTTCGCTCGCAAGCGAGCCGGGGCAGCTAGCGCAAATCGACCGCCATGACGGTTTTGTCATGGCGTATATACGCCTTGCGACGTACCAGCGTCGGTACGGACGGCAGGCCTGGCTCCAGTAGTTTCTTGCGAGAATGTACCGTCATCTTCTCCGGCGTGAGCGTGGCAAGGGCCAACGTCCCGTCGCTGTCTCGTATGATGAACTTGCCGTCACCGTAGACCATCGCGGCGCGACCGAAGCCCTTCTCGCGCCACGCGTCCTTGCCGGTCTTGGCGTTGACCGCCGTGATGAACGAGGCGTCGTCATTGCCGCCCGCACCATAGAGGTAGTCACCCACACGGATCACGTTGCCGTAGCCGAGCCGGTCTGTCGTAGATGACCAGGCCTGTTTTGCGTCAAACGCACCGCCCTGATGGGTCACCTTTACCATATGGCTCGTACCTTTGCCCCCCGCAGGAAGAAAGAGCAGGCCGTCGTCTCCCCAAACGGGCATGGATAGGTACGAGTAATGCCCGTTCTTATGATCAAATGTCCACAATTCATTACCATTGGCGGGATCGACGGCGGATGTTCGATCGGCTCCCATGGCCACGATCTGCTCCTGCCCATCCACGCGAATGAGGATCGGCGATGAGTAGCTGTTCTGAAAGATCGGGCTCACCCAGTTGACTTTGGCGCTAGGCGTCTCGAACGAGATGAGCCCGGCCACGGGTCCGCCGATCTGAAAGATCACGCTGTTCTTGTACGCGATCGGACTCGAGGCATAGCCGCGCTTGAGCGGCGTGGCCGCGTAGACATCGAACAAATCCGTATACCAGAGTACTTTGCGACTATCCGGATGGAAACACTGCACCTTGCCGGTGAACCCTACGGTGTGCACCATGCCGTTCAGCCATAGTGGGGTGGCCGCCGGACCGGCGCCGAATGTCGTGTCAAATGTCTCACTAATCGGCGACGGATAGCGAAGCGTCATGAGCCGGTCACCGCTGATGGCGTTGCGGGGATAGAGCGATTCCTCCGCGATGTTGAACCGATCCATGACATAGATGATGTCGTCGTGAAACAAGACCGACGACGGCCCCGCCCTCACGTCCTCCCTCCACACGACCTGTGGGGTATCCTCATCCCACTCGTCGCTGAGGTCGCCTGCCTTGGCATGGAAATCCCGTGTCGGCCCGCCGAATTGGGGCCACTGCGCCTGCACGGCGGCGGTCGCCACGCACGCCACCAGTACCGAAAGGGCTAACCGATATCGAACCACAAGACCCAACGTTGCGTTCATGAGTTTCTCTACCAAAAGACCCACCAGGATACGGTGACCAATCGTCGCGATCGCACGTCCCTACCTCAATAAGCGAGGCGCGAACGCCCGTCTCGATCAAGACGGCTTGAGTGTACGTACGCCGCCGAAACAGTAAAGCACCCCGTCTTCGGTCCCGATGACCAGACTCTCGCTCGCCACCGCAGGCGATGCCGTGATCGGCGAGCCGGCCTCGAACTGCCAGCGTTTTTTGCCGGTCTCCAGCTCGAGCTCATAGAGGTTTCCATCGGATGAGCCGATAAAAACACGATTGCCCACCACTACGGGCGAAGAATCCACACGGGACTTGGTCTTAAAGGTCCACGCGACATCGCCCTTACCCCTGTCCAGGGCACGAACGATCTTGTCGCGGCCCGCGGTGACGACCAGCTTCTCCGTGACGGCGGCCGAGGCCATGATCGGGAATTCCTTGTCCGCATCGTGCTGCCGCCAGACGGTCTTCCCGGTCTTCCAATCGAGACATAGTACATCGGCCCCGTAGGTGCCAAGGTACGCATGAGAACCCATCAGCGCAGCCGATGCCCCCACCACGGTTCCCAGGGGCGAGTCCGAGATGGCCTTTCCATCGGCCACGTTGAGCACGTGGAGACCCTCGTCGCATCCGCCGATCACGACGGTATCGCCCTGTATCGCGGGCGATGCGTGGAGATAGCCCTCCGTCTCGTGCTTCCAGACCAACTTGCCGTCATTTGCGGACAGACAATAAAGACTGCCGTCGTAGGAACCGACCAGAACGCGGCCGTCATGCTGGTTCGCTGAAGAAACGATCTGGCCGTCGGTTACATAGGTCCATTTGACCGCACCGTTCTTGCACTCGAGCGCGTGGATCACACCCTCTTCATCGCCGAAGATGACCAGCGACCCCGACACCAGCGGTGAGGACTGGACGGCCCCATTCGCTTTGAACTTCCATAGGACTTTGCCGGTCGCCAGGTCCAACGCATAGAAATTCTCGTCCATCGCGCCGACGTAGACCACCCCGTCCACAATGGCGGCCGTCGAGGTGATCGGCTCTTCCACCTCGAATGTCCAGCGTACGGCGAGTGTCTCCGGCAGCGCGCTACGTGCCACGCCGGTCAAAGCCGGGTCACCGCGAAACATGGGCCAGGATCGCTCCGAGGCGCACGGCTCACCGCCCTGCAACGATGTGCCTGCCACGGCGGCAATGACGGCGAGGGCTGAAATCGTCATACGACCACAGAATCTGGTACCGGGACGTATCATTCTCTCTCATCCCCTGTCCTACCACAGCACACGGGGGTCGCTCCCTTCGCGATCGTTTGCGAGCCTCGTCCGCTGCTCATGTCGGCTTGTATGCCAACACCATGGCGGCGCCGATACCTGCCAACAAAATCCCGGCATAAAACGCGAAGTGCGGTGGACTCGACGGTTTATGCCAGACTATGGACACAATGGTATTCATGATCGGCGCGCCGGCAAACACGAGCGGCGCCACGTAAATCGGCTTTCCGCCGGCCTTGAGCGCGAACACGATTCCCAACGCCCCGATCGCCCCGAGAATGCCCGCCAACGTCGAGAGCGACATACCCCTGTTGGTCATCTCCATCGGCTCCGCCTTCGTGACGAGCACGTACAGAAGCACGGCGACGGCGGTAATAAAGTACGCCGCGCCGACGAACAAGAAGGCGCGAAGGGCGCTGTTTTTCCCCAATGCCATCTGTCCGTTGTGCAGCGTCGGCACGTAGGCCCCCCAACACAACACGGTGAGAATCACGAAAATGAGCCAAGGCTTCATAGATGTCTCCAGTCAGGACTACGGCAGGCGGCGCAAATCTGCCCGGCCGCAGAATGCCGCCGGCGGCACCGTCGCACCAGGAACTTCAAACTCCGCTACGGCACGGCGATCATGGCCACAAGCGGTTCGCGCAACACACTTGGAATGGTAGCCGACTTGATCCGGCCTCCTTGCACCGTGCAACACGCAGCCGTGGTATGCCCGACGGCCACAAGATCGTCGCCACGGCGGAATTCGATTTCGTAAGAAACGGACGACTCGCCGAGTTT
>Ga0055451_10000199_pt1 | contig 23014 bp, 12 predicted proteins | sample China_Galinas_PW_3_FD_57745 | JGI IMG/M metagenome (GOLD analysis project Ga0055451, IMG submission 57745) | Wetland microbial communities from San Francisco Bay, California, USA, that impact long-term carbon sequestration - China_Galinas_PWB_D2 | ecosystem: Environmental > Aquatic > Marine >... | reverse complement strand
CCGGGCACGACAACCGGGCCGTCCTCGCTGCCGGCGAGGATCCAGTTCTTGCCATCGAGGCGCAGGCCGCCCTTCGGCTTGCGCGTCCGGCCACGACGGTCCTTGTACGGGGCGCGGTGACAGCGGACGCACGACTTCGACAGGATCGGCCAGACCTGGGAGCGGAAGTCGACCTTGGATTGGCTGGAGACGGAGGCAGCGAGCACGCAGGCCAACAGACCTGCCAGCGGAGTGACGGACTTCATGTCTGGAACGGCTCTCAGGCGAACAGCTCGAGCACCGGCTTGCCCTTGTCCGCGACGCGGAACGGACGGCCGGACGGAGAGTGGATGACGTGATCGACGGGAAGCCCGAGGGCGTAGGCGATCGTCGCGTTGAAGTCCTGCACGGGGACCTTCTTGTCGATGATCTCCTCACCGGTCTCGTTGGTCTTGCCGTACTTGATGCCGCCCTTGATGCCGCCACCGGCGAGCAGGCACGAGAACGCCTTCGGGTAGTGGTTCCGGCCCATGCGCTCGGTCACGATCCGCGGCGTGCGTCCGAACTCGGTCGCGAGCACGACGAGCGTCTCCTCGAGCATTCCGCGGGCCTCGAGGTCGGCGAGCAGGCACGCCATCGCGCGGTCGACCGGCGGGCAGCGGTCCGCCATCGCATCGAAGTTCTGGTTGTGCGTGTCCCAGCCGCCGCTGACGACCTCGATGTAACGCACGCCGTGCTCGACGAGGCGACGGGCGAGCAGCACACCCTGGCCGAAGCGGTCGTTGCCGTAGGCGGCCCGTACGGCCGCATCTTCCTTGCTGAGGTCGAATGCTTCGAGGTCCTTCGACTTCATCAGCCGGATCGCCTGCGCGTACATCTCGTCGTAGGCCTTGACCTTCTCGAGCTTGTACTTGGCCGCGAACGCCTTGTTCAGCTCGGCGACGCGCGCGAGCCGGCGGTTGAAGTTCTCCTCGCTGACGTACTTGGGCCGCTTGCTGTTCTGCAGGCCGGCCGCCGGGTCGCCGATCGGCAACGGCGAGTACTTCGACGGGAAGAACCCGGCCGATGCCGTGTACTGGCCGCCACCGACGATGACGTGGCCTGGCAGCGTCGGGTTCTCGTTGCCGGCCATGCGCGTGAGCCACGCCCCGAGACTCGGGTGCTTGATCGTGCCACGCAGCCTGTAGCTCGTGTGCATGAAGTAGCGCCCTTGGGCATGCGCACCCTGGTTCGACCACATCGAGTTGATGACCGCGACCTTGTCCATCTGCCGGGCCAGGTTCGGGAAGTGCTGCGACACGAGGATCCCGTCGACGTTGGTCGGGATCGACTCGGTCGGCCCCTGGGTCTCGGCACCCGGCTTGGTGTCGAACGTGTCGAGGTGCGTCATTCCCCCGCTCATGTACAGGTAGATGACGTTCTTGGCCCGCGCCGGCAGCAGATGGACCACGTCGTCCTGAGCCTGGGCGGCAGCCTGGGCCTGGGCGGCGGTCTGGCCTTGAGCGGCGAGGTGCACGAGCATCGGCATCGCGCCCACGCCGAGCATGCCGTGGGCAGCGTGACCGATGAACGCGCGACGCGTGAGGTCGTCGGACTCGTTGAACAACTTCTTGAGACTCATGATCTGTTCTCGCGCTGAATGTCCTCTGGCCGCTACTGGATGAAGCGGAACTCGTTGGAGTTGAGCAGGGTCCACACGAGGTCGGGGAAGAACTGCTTCGGGTCTTCGTACAACGCATCCGCAAGCCACTTGCCGAGCTCGTCCGGCGACGGCTGGCGGTTGAAGATGCTCAGGTACGCCATGCGGACGCGATCCTCGTCGGTCTGGACCTTGTCGAGCGTGCGCCACAGCGCGGCGCTCTGGCGTCGCAGCAAGACGGTCTCGACGAGACCGTTCATCAGCGACAGGACCTGGGGCACGTTGGCGTCGGTGTGCGCGCCTTCGATCGTCTCGCGGTCGCTCTGGCCGAACTCGCGCAGGAAGTGGCCCGGCGGCGCGGGCGACGGCAGGTCAGCCGCGCGCACGAAGCCGCGCTGCGGCGCACGGCGCCGGCGCATCGACATGGTCTGGTTGCGTTGCCCGACGCCGAGCTTCTCGAGCTCGGCCACGATCTTGCGCTGTCTGGCGCGGTCGCGCGCGCGCCGCACCTTGCCGAGCTCGCGCTGCAACTTCTGGATCTTGCGCCGCTTCTGCTGCTGCTGTGCACGCAGCCGGCGCTGCTCCTCGCGGTACTTCTGGGGGTTCTTGTAGCGTTCCGCGGCCTTGACGACCCGGTCGACGATCTCGTCCTCGGGCAGATTGACGAACTGCTCGTACTGCTCGTAGACGCGCTCGGCGGCCTCGCCGGGCTTCTTGATCGTGGAATCGAGGTCGTCGACGACCAGCGTCATCAGCGAGTCCCAGATCTGCTCGCCCGACATTCGGCGCAGGACCGGGCCCTGGAAGTAGTAGTTCTCGCCCGGTGCCGGCTCGTAGACCGAGGCCTCGCGGTTGAACAGCTTGGTGTTGTAGAGCACGCGCAGGAACTGGGCAACGTCGTAGTGGACGTCACGCATCAGCTTCTCGAGATAGTTCATCAGCCGTGGATCCGACGGCTTGGTGTCGTCGGTCATGTTGTCGACCGGCTCGATGACGCCGGCGCCGAACACGAGCTTCCACAGCCGGTTGGCGATGACCGTCGTGAACCGCGGGTTGTCCGGGCTGGTCATCCAGTCGGCGTAGGCCTTGCGCGAATCGATCTGTGCGGCGGTGTTGCGACCGCGCCGATTGCGGTTCGGCCGCCGTCGCGAATTGCGCCGCGATTTCCGCGACCGACGCTCGGCCTTGGGATAGTCGAGCTTCGGGCTCTTGCCGAACAGGACGTTGGCGCGGAGCAGCTCGTTGGGCTTGCCGTCGTCGTACTTGTAGTCACGCGGCAGCTTGATCACGCCGGTGCCGCTGCCGGAGATCCCGGCGCGGACCCCGCGCATCAGCCGTCCGAACGTGCGGAACGTCTCGCGATCGTAGTCCTTGCGGATCTTGTTGCCGATCGAGGTCAGCCGCCTGCCCTCGGTCGTGCTCATCATGTTGTCCTGATACCGGATGCCACCGGTGAACGCGGCCATCGCGAAGAACTGCTTCTGCTTCCACTTGTCGAACGGGTGGTTGTGGCACTGGGCGCACTCGAGCCGGGTCCCGAGGAAGATCCGCACGGTGTTGGCCATGTTGTCCTCGGGCATCCCGCGGTCGCGCAGGTAGTAGCCCGTCGCGCCGTTGCCGCGCTTGTGGGCCGGCCCGTCGGCCGTCAGGAGATCTCGGACGAACTGGTCGTACGGCCGGTTCTCGTCGATGAACTGCTTGACGAAGTGGATGTAGGGCTCGCCCGAGGCCTGGCCACCGAGCCGGGACTTGACGCGCAGCAGGTCGGCCCAGAACGGAAACATCCGGCTCACGTATCCCGGAGAGTCGAGCAGCTTGTCGACGAGCTGGCTGCGCTTGTCGGCCGAGTCGGCGGCAAGGAACGCCGCGGTCTCCTCGGCGGTCGGGATCCGGCCGATGATGTCGAGGTACGCACGACGCACGAACGTCGCATCGTTCAGCATGGGGTTGGGCTCGAGCTTCTTGCGCTTCAGCGTCGATTCGACGAGCCTGTCGATACGCTTGGCCGCGGCCTTGGCCCGGCTGGCGGAGCGCGCGCGCAGACGTGTCGCGCTTCGCTCGCCGCTACCGCCCCCCATCGCGAGATCGCTCGAGCCGAGCAGGATCACCGCGCCGAGCACGGGTGCGAGGACGGAGATTCGTGAGGAGATCGATCGCATCCGGAAAGCTCCAGTCAATGGACATTTTCGGGGATGGTTTTCCTTAGAGAATATCGGCGCAGGTCGGCCCACGGCAGTGCTGTTCCGCAAGGATTGCACCGTTGGGACCTGATGTCTCACGGACGTAAGCCGGGCGAAGGGAGGCCCTTACCGAACCTGCGGGTGGCCTGCGCACCCGGCACCGCGACTCGATCGCCCCCCGACCACCGCTCGTGCGGTTCCGTGAAGCAGGCCCGCCCCGAACCGAGCGAGCCGCGGTAGGATTGCGAAGTCCTGTCTCTCACGACCGTGTTCGACCCCGTCCAGCCAGCGCAACGACAACCTCCGCACGTGGTGCGCGAGCGCCGAGAATGCCGACCACCTGTCCCAGACACAGCGTGCTTGACGCGCTTCCGGGCCACCGTCGAGCTCGAAACGCTCGCGAAATGCAAGCCGTGGCGGGGGCCATCAGGCGACGTCATCGGGAGTTCCGCGGGATCGAGGTCGGCGTGAGAAGGTCCGCTATCTGGTCGCACGCGGGGCAGTACAATACAGTGGTCCGCCCGCCAGACCCTCGAACCATCGTGCCGGTGCTGTTCCCTCGACTGCCTGAATCGGCCAGGCGACAACTCCTGCCCGCGGCACCTCGCTCGTGGTGACGCGATGACGAACGATCGCCCGCAATCCCCGCGTGTATCGATCGGGCTACCGGTGCGCAACGGCGCCAATTACATCGCCGAGGCGCTCGACTCGCTGCTCGGGCAGACGTTCACGGACTTCGAGATCATCGTGTCGGACAACGCGTCGACCGACGCGACCGCCGAGATCGTCGAGTCGTACGCCGGGCGCGACTCGCGCATCCGCTATGTCCGCCAGCCCGAAAACCTCGGCGCGGCGCGCAACTACAACTGCACGGTCGAGCTCGCCCGCGGCGAGTACTTCAAGTGGGCCGCGCACGATGACCTGTGCGCGCCGACGTTCCTCGAGCGCTGCGTCGAGGTCCTCGACCAGCACCCGGAGGTCGCGACCTGCTACGCCCGTACGCGATACATCGACGCGGACGGCAATCCGCTGCACACGTCGAACGGCGGCAGCTTCCCGGCGGGCTCGGATCCGGCCGAACGGATTCGCAATCTCGTCGCCAAGGAGATCGAGAGCGACGATGTGTTCATGTCGGTGTTCGGCTTGTTCCGAATCACGGCACTGCGCAACACCGGCTTGATCGCGTCGTTCGTCGCGTCCGATCAGGTGTTCCTGCTCGAGATGGCGCTCGAGGGCGAGTTCTTCGAGATCGAAGAGCCGCTGTTCGTACGCCGGCTCCACCCGCTGACGTCGATGCGCAAGAACCGCCGTCCCCACGAACAGGCCGAGTGGTTCGACCCCGCGGTGCGGCAACGAATCGTGCTCCCGATGTGGGGATTGTGGCGCCAACACAACGCCGTGATCGCGCGGAGCAACCTTGACCTTCGTAGCCGCGTCGGCTGCTATTACCGCGTCATGCATCGGTTCATTCGCAAGTGGGACGCGTTGGCAGGCGAGGTCAAAAAGGGAGTCTGTCAGGTGCTCGGGTTCAAGTAGTGCCGCTCCCCGCCGGCCGTCCACCCGGGGAGCGAGGGAACTCGCCGGCCGATGGCCGCTCGGATCCGATCGCAGACACCCCGCCAGCGAATCGCGGCGAGGTCGCCAAGGCGATGCGGTGGAGCACGCTCGGCCAGATCGGCGGGCAGGCGATCCGGTTCGGCACGCTGCTCGTCCTCTGGGAGATCCTGACCCGCGAGGAGTACGGGTTGCTCGAGACGACGCTCGTGCTGGCCGGAGTGTTCGAGCTGTTGAAGACGCTTGGCACGTCCGAGTTCCTCATCAAGGAACGCGAACTCAACGAGGGACTGTTGTCGACGATCTTCAGCGTCCACGTGGCCGCGGGGCTCGTGCTCGGCCTCTTGGCATGGCTGGGCGCCGACGCGATCGCTGCGTTGTTCAAGGCCCGGACAGCGGCCTCGCTCTATCCGATGGTCGGGGCCTCGTTCGTGTTCCTGTCGCTCGGCCACGTGCACGAGGCGTTGTTGCGCCGAGAGCTCGAGTTCGTGCAGATCTCGGTGGTACGGCTCGTGGGACCACTCGTCCTCGGAGTGGTCGCGATCCCGCTGGCGCTTGCCGGATGGCAGGCATCGTCATTCGTGGTCGGCCTCGTTGCCGAGGCGGTCGTATCGACGGCGCTGTTGTGGTTCTTCAATCCATGGCGCCCGCGCGCCGCGCCCAGTCGCGCAGAGCTCCACCGCGCGGTTCACTTCTCGGCGTTCCTGTCCGCGTCGGAGCTCCTCCGATACCTGTTCGCCCATACGGCGGACCGTGTGATCATCGGCCGCCACTTCGGCATGGAAGCGATGGGGACATGGGGGCTCTGCCGGCGAATGCTGACGTTCGTCGCGAAGCCGGTGATCATCATCTACCACCGTGTCGTGCTGCCGGCCCTGGCCAAGCTGCAGGACGATGCCGACGGCGTGCGACGCCGCTATCTCCGTGCGACCGGCGCGGTGTCGCTCTTGATCTGCCCTTCGATGTTCCTGCTCGCGTGCCTCGCCGATCCGATGCTGCGCACGATCTACCGCGATAAGTGGGTCGCCGCGGTCCCGCTGATCATGCTGCTGGCTCCAGCCGCGATGCTCGAGACGCTGGCCTCGACGGTCGGCGTCCTGTATCTGCTCCACTCGCGTACCGGCGTCTTGTTTACGTGGACGGCCGTGTCCGGGACCGTGATCATCGGCGCGTACCTGATCGGTGCCGCGTGGGGCAGCCTTCAGGCGATCGCGCTGGCGACGACGATCGCAATCGCAGCACTGACCGTGCCCGCGTTCGTCGTGCCGTTTCGGTTCAGCGGCCATCGACTCCGTGACCTGCTCGCGCATGTCGCGCCGAGCCTTCTCATCAGCGTCGCGATGGCGCTGGCGATCCTCGCGACGAGAGTGCTGCTCGGGGACGTTCGGCCGGTCGTCGCGTTCTTGGTCCCGTCGGCGGTCGGCGCCGCGGTCGTCGGGGTCCTGACGTTGCGCCTGCGTCCCCCGGGTACGACCGACCTGATCGACGCGGTGCCGGGGACGCTCGGAGAGACGCTGCGCGCTCGCCTGGATCGAAGCAAGTCCTGACGGAATCCTTAAGGATTCCGTACGTTCGTGTCGCGGCTGCAAAAACCCCACAAAAAACGGGAACCTCCCGTGACGCGGATCCCGCCCTCGCTCGGCACACTGCGTATAGCGAGCGTTCCCCCGAGTCTCCGGCCCAAGAGCACGCGAAGCACATGAAACTCCAACATCTCCTGTTCCTCTTGTCGGTCATCGTCCTCGGCGGTGGGGCCGCCTTCTTCGTTTTCAGCGGTTCGGGCGATGCGAGCGTTGCGGAGTTCACGAAGAACGAACTGGAGGTCGTCCAGGAGGATCCACTCGAGCTCGACGCCATGATCGAGCAGGCCCGCGACACGGCCGCGCCCGACGAGCGCAGGACCCAGGACGTCGCCGAGGTCACGACGAACAAGGAGCGCACGATCCTCGAGCTCGAAGGCCGCGTCATCACTCGCGCGGGTGCCGGTGTCGCAAACGCGGAGGTCGCGCTCTACGTGCGACGCAGCTTCAGCGCGATGCGCAGGTCGGACTGGCGCAGCTTCGGCCGCGGCCGTGGGCGTGGCCGTGGTGGCCGCGACGCGTTTCGGCTCGTGCGTGTCGCAAAGACGGTCAACACCGACAGTCAGGGACACTTCGCGTTCCGCGGGCCGGTGTTCTCCGACTCGACTCTCGACATCGCGGTCAAGCCGGTCGATCACGCGCCCGCGGTCGTGCGCCGCGAATGGAAGGTCCAAGACGGAACCCTCGAGCTCAAGGACATCGTGGTCGACGTCGGAGCCAACGCGGTCGGCATGGTTCGGAGCACGGGCGGGTCGGCACTCGCCGGCGCGAAGCTGACCTACCGCGTCGAGACGCGCGGCCGCCGCGGGCGTGGCAATCAATCGCGGACGATCGAAGAGCTGGTCGACCCGGCGCTCACGAAAGCGGACGGCAGCTTCGAGCTCCGCCACATTCCCATCGGCCGCTTCCGTCTCGAAGTCACGCTGGAGAAGTACATCCCGACGAGCACCGACCGACTCGAAGCAAAGGAGAGCCAACGTATCGACCTCGGTGTGATCGCACTCGAGATCGGGACCGAGGTCACCGGGATCGTGCGTGACACGAAGGGTCGACCGATCGCCGACGCGGAAGTCACCGCCCAGGCATCGCGGGACGCGTTCCGGCGTGCGTTCCAGGGGTTCGGCCGCGGCAACGGCAACCAGAACGACAATCAGGCGCGCGGCACCCGCGGACAGGCGAATCGCGGACAAGGCAATCGCGGACAGGGGAATCGCGGACAGGGCAACCCGGGTCAGGGGAACCGTCGTGGCAGGGGTCGCGGCAGCATGTTCGCCGGACTCGCCGCGTTCCGCGACGGTGGCGCTTCGACCAAGACCGACTCGCACGGCCGGTTCACGATCGACTCGCTTCCAAAGCTGTCGCTGCGGGTCGAGGTCAGGCACCCGAAGTACATCGACGAGGACAAGGACCCCGTCGAACCGGGTACCGGCCAACCTGTCATCATCGAGATGTACCGGCGACTGGCAGTCACCGGCGTCGTGGTCGACCACGCGACCTCGGCACCCGTCGAGTTGTACGGGATCACTGCGCGCCGAGTCGACGCTCCAGACTTCATGCGGGGATTCGGTCGTAATCGCGGACGCGGTGGTCCTCGCGGGCGGCGCGGAGGCGGCGACCCGAACAGCGGGAACACCAGAGGCGGAAACCCCGGAGGCGGAGCCGACACCGGCGGCAACGCAGGGCGCCGCGGGCGTCGCAGTGCCAGTCGCCAGGGCGGGGGCCAGTTCGGGGGGTTCGGCGGCGAAGACCGCGAAGCCCGGCAGGCCCGCGAGCGCGCTTATCTCGAAGCCCGCCTCGGTCCCGGCGGTGAGATCCCACGCGACACGATCGCCCCGACCTCGCACCCCGACGGTAAGTTCACGCTCGAAGGCCTGCAGGCCGGCGAGTTCGTGTTCGACGTCGACGCGCCCGGCTACGCGAAATCGGCGATCGGTCGCTTCAAGCTCGAACGCGGCAAGCAGGTTCCCAACGTGACCCTGCGCGTCGTGCGCGGCGTGCCGGTCAAGGGCACCGTCGTCGACAAGGACACCAACCAGGCACTCGCCGACGCCGAGGTCGAGCTGCTGCTCCCACCTCTGCCCGAGGTCGGACAGACGAGGAACGACAACCCGTTCGGCCGCATGTTCGGCCGCGGGCGCAACCGCGACGGATTCCGGCTCGACCTCGTGCGCACGAACTCGAGCGGTCACTTCGATCTCGGCACGCGGCGTCCCGGCCAGTACGTCCTGAAGGTCCGGCGCACGGGCTACCGGGCGTACTCCAACGCCAGCCTCATGCTCGCGATCGGGCGCAGCTCCGACCTCACGATCACGCTGAGCCAGGGCGCGCGAGTCTATGGCACGGTGACGAACATCGATCCCGACGAACGCTACACAGTCACGTTGGTGAGCGACGACAACACGCCGACCGAGACCGACGTCGAACCCAACGGCCACTACGAGATCCGCGGCCTCGCCGCTGGGGGCTATCGCGTTCGGGTCGAGTCCCGGAGTCAGCGCGCGGACTTCCGCGGGCGGGCCGCATCGATGTTCGCAAGCCGCGAAGCGCGCCCCGATCTCGTGGTCGCGGACGGCAGCTCGGTCCAGTACGACATCGACGCCGGCACCAGCAACCTCGCAACCGTCAGCGGCAACGTGCTCCACAACGGGCAGCCCGGGGCGAACCTCGAGGTCCGACTCGAGATGGCCCAGGACCCGAACGCGAATGCCGATCAGATGCAAGGATTCGTGCGCCGGCTGGCCGGCAGGTTCCTGCGCGACAACACCGATGACCAGGGCAAGTTCGAGATCGAGACGATCCCGCCCGGAACCTACACGCTCGAGGTTCGAGCTGGAGGCCGCGGTCGGGGCGGCCGCGGGGGACCCGGCGGTCGCCGAGGCGGTGGCGGAAGCTTGATCTATCGTGAGCCGCTGCAGCTGGCGGAAGGTCAGCAGGTAACCCGTCAGATCACGATCACGACCGCGAGCCTGACGCTCCACTTCGAAGACAAGAAGACTGGCAAGCCGATTACGTCGGCCCGTGTCGAGATGGTCCTCGAAGAGGATGCAGCCGGCAAGAAGCCCAGCGAATGGCGCCGGATCCCGAGCCGCCAGTCCGCCTCGATTCGCGACGGCGTCGCTCGCTTCGACTCGTTGGCTCTCGGCAACTACCTGTTCGTGATCACCGCGCGCAATCAGACCTACGTCTACGAGAACGGCACGAGCGCGAAGGATGAACCCGAGCGGGTGTATGTCGGCGCCGGCGACCAGGAGAAGACGCTGCGACTGACGACCCCGTCCGAGGCCGAGAAGGCCAAGTCCAAGCAGAACGGGGCCAAGAAGTAGCCGAATCGCCGGCCACAGGGACCGACCGCGCGCGCGACGCTGACCTGCTGTTCAGGGTATACTCTCGGCTCGCAACCCGCTCCCCCAGGAGTCTGCCCCGGTGCTCAAGAAGCTCTTCATTGCCAGCCTCGTGCTGATCGCGGTCCTCATCCTCGCCGGCTTCCTGCTGCCGTCGCACTACGTCGTCGAGCGATCGCACGTGATCGACGCGCCGACCACGAGCATCTACCCGATCATCTCCGACCTCCGCACCTGGCCCGAGTGGACCGCGTGGAGTCGACAAGTCGACGACGATTGCAAGTGGACGTTCACCGGGGACGCCGGTGCCGGATGCAAGATGAGCTGGGACGGGCCCAAGCTCGGCAAGGGCGAGCTCGCAATCGACCGCGCCGACACGCGCTCCGGGATCCACTACACGATGACGATGAACGGGATGGAACCGCTTCACGGCAAGATCGGGTTCGCGGTCAGCGAGTCGAGCACGCGAGTTTCGTGGCGGGACGAGGTCGACATCGGCAACAATCCGTTGTTCCGGTGGATGGCGTTCCTGATGCTCGAGGACGTGCTGGGACGCGAGTTCGAGAGGTCACTGGCAGCCCTCGACACTCGAGTCAAGAACCCGTCCTCTGGGCCGGTGGAAGCGAGCAGTGAGAAGAAGTAGGTGGCTGGCGCCGTGTAGCCGCCGTCAACGGGTACCCAGATAGTCCGGCAACCGATCGAGCGGCGTCCGACTCACGAACGGAACAAAACCGCGCCTGCGGTTCGCCGAATAGGCTGCCCGAATCTGGTCGATAACGAGCGCATAGTCGAGCGTAAACACCGGAACACCACGGCGGCGGAATTCCTCGAGCCGAGCCACCAGCGGATCGTCCGGCCCGCGATCCATGCGAACGCCGCCGGACCGAGGATCGTTCCAGTCGCTGGTTGCGGCCCCGCGAAAGCACACGTCCTCGTGAGCGAGTCCGTCGATCAACTCGTAGTAGCTGGGATCGCTGTCGGGAAGCCCCACTCCGTTTTGGGCGATCACCAGGAATCCCGGACGACGCGCGCGGGCATACTCGGCCAGGTCGCGGATCAAGCGCACCATCTCGCGGGCGGGATCGACGGACTGTCTGCGCGCCTCGGCGACGACCTTCGGCTCGAGGTACCCGAGCACCCAGTCCAGGTACACACCATCGAAGCCATCCGCCAAGATCATGTCGAGCAGCGCTGACGGACGCCCGAACAACACCTGGCGCCAACGCGGATCCCAGAACGCGACCGGGAAGTTCCCCTCCCAGCCATCGGGATCGCTGGCGAGCAGGAAGTCGGGGGTCCCCGGCTTGCCGTCGTGTGGCGCCGCCCAGCCCGGTTGCCAGTAGACCCGGTAGCTCTCCGCCTGCCCGATGTTCAGGTACGCGAGACACAACTTGTGTGCGGCGTCGCGACCTTGCCCGTGCTTGATGCTGTGGACGACGTCGCGAGTCGCGAACAGCTCCTGTCCACGAACGCTGTTCGTCGGGTCGATCACGACCATGTCGACGGGTGCTGCGGCCAGCTTGTCCGCGGCGTCCGACGCTTCGAGGCCCTGGAGTTGGATCGCCCAGGACCGAACCCGACGCAGCCGCGTTCGCCTCGCTTGCGTATGCGCGTTGCCAGCGACACATCCGCCGCCTGCAATCGCGACCAAAACGCTCGCCGTTGTTGCCAAAAAACCTCGCCAACACCTTGGCCAGCGAACCTTGCCATTGACGCTTCCGCGGCACGACTCTCCCGTGTCAAGCACATCATCCGGCCTAGTCGATCTAGTTGGCTCAAGCATCCCGACAGTATCTCTACGTGCTGTGTACCCCAATCACCGCCGGGGAAATCGGTGTTGGCCCTGACTCGACTCGCAAGACAACTCCTCCGACTGGCTGTTCTCATCGGCCTCTGTGCCGGTTCTACCCAAGCGAGTCAGAGTCCCATCCCAGAACGGCCCGACGTCACCGAGCTGCACCGCGAGGTCCTCGTGCTGACGTCGACGAAGCTCGACGACCGTGCCGGGAAGGGCACCGACGTCGCGCACCAGATGCTCGATGCTCCTCTCAACTACCTCGGGCTCGCCGTCCGGTCCTTCGACATCGCCCGCGGCGTCCCGCGCGGGATCGACATGTCGCGTGTCCACGCCGTGATCACCTGCTTCGAGATCGGCGAAGAGGGCCCCGACTGGCTGCTTCCGTGGCTCGAGCACGAAGTGGCCGGGCGCGGTCTGCGCGTCGTCCACATCGGTAGCGTCAGCCGGCTGCACCGGTCGGGAGGCAAGCAGACGACTGCTCGCGCGCGGAGTTGGTTCCAACGACTCGGGCTCGAGGACGACGGCCGCCTGATCCGTGACCCGACGAGCTTCGACCTCCAGGTGCTGGAGCCCGAGCTCTACAACTACGAGTCGAAGCCGGTCTACGAGCGCTTCCACGTCGGTCCGCGCAGCGTATCCAACGAGAACCGCGTGTGGGTCCGGACGGTCTCGCGTCGCGACCCGAACGACGTTCGCACTCCGATCGTCACCGGCCCCTGGGGCGGGATCGCGCTCCACCCATGGGCGTTCGCGCTCGGTGGAGCCGACGACGAGCGGCGCTGGTACATCGATCCGTTCGCGTTCTTCGAGCAGGCGCTCGGGCTCACACGAGTGCCGGCGCCGGCGCCGTCGGTCTTGAACGGACGGCGCGTCTTCTTCCTCCATGTCGACGGCGACGGATTCGAGAACAAGTCGACCGTAGAGTTCGGACGCACCTGCGGCGAGGTCTTCCTCGACTCGGTGGTCGACGCGTACAAGCTGCCGATGTCGATCAGCTTCGTGATCGCGAGCCTGACGAAGGACCTGGATCCCGCGACTCCGACACCGGAGATGCTCACCGCACGGAGGATCCTCAGCCGCCCGTGGGTCGAAGCAGCGAGCCACAGCATCCACCACCCGTTCAACTGGCGGAAGCCGTTGGACTCGGCGCACAAGCGCGAAGACATCCTCGGCTATCCCCTGCTCCCGGGCACGACCTACGACCCGGTGCTCGAAGTCCGAAACTCGATCCGGTTCATCAACAAGCATCTGGTGACCGGCAACAAGCGCTGTCGACTGATGTTCTGGTCGGGACAGGCGAACCCGGATGCCCGAACTCTGGCGGAAGCCGCAAAGGCGGGGTGCTGGAACCTGAACGGGGGCGTGTTCCGATGGGACTCCTCGTACGCCTCCGTCGGCTTCGTCTCGCCATGGGGCCGCGACGTCGGCGACGGCTTTCAGGTCTACTGCGGCGCGGCGAACGAGAACGTGTTCGAGGGCGTGTTCTCGACGATGCCGGTCGCGTTTCGCCACATCAACGAGACGATCGTCAACACCGGCACCGATCGGATCCTCAAGCCGGCCGACGTCTACGTGCACTTCTACTCGGCCGAGCAGCGACCGCGCCTGCAGGCGATGAAGGCGGTGATCGAGCGCTGGGGCTTCCACGAGAACACCGCTCCGATCTTCGCCTCGGACTACGCAGCCGCGGTCCACTCGGCGCGGACCGAGTGTCGCGTGTTTCGGACTCCGCGCGGCTGGATGTTCCGCGAGTTCGGCCGCTGCCGGAGTGTGCGAATCGACGCGGAACCGCGCCACGTCGACTGGAAACGCAGTAGCGGCATCATCGGTTCGCGCCGCCTCGGCCGTTCGCTGTACCTGCATCTCGGCAAGCCGGACGCCGAGTTGGTCTTCGCCGACTCGCCGGTTCGCTATCCCCACATCGAGCAGGCCAACCACGTGCTGACCGGCGTCGAACTGCGCGCCGACGGACTGAGCTTCGTCTCGTCGGCAGTCGGTAGGCGCGAGGTCGTCATCGCGGGTCTGACTCCCGACACTCCGGTTCTCGTCCAGCTCGACGGATCGACCAAGATCGATCGCAGCAATCACGACGGCAAGCTTCGCCTCGTGCTCGAGGAACCCGGCATCACACGCGTGGAAGTGCGGATGCAATGAACCTCACGCGCTGGAGCCTCGTCGTGTTCGGGATCGTCGCCGCGCTGTTCATCGCGCTGCTGATGGCCATCCCGCTACCGTACCTCGGAGAACGCGGCGTCGACCCGAGGACCGGCAAGCGGATCCGGGGTCCCGAGGTGATCCTCTACCAGGCGAAGCGCTTCGGCGATGCGACGCGGGCCCTGTCGCACCTCGAATACTATGCGCACAGGAGCTCCGATTCGCTGCGGATCGATCACGCGCTGGCGATCCTACGCCGTGAGCTCGAAGCGCCGAAGCGAGCCGAGGTCGACAAGCGCAGGCTGCGAGAGCTGGCCAAGGGCCCCCACGGAGCTTTCGTGAGCTACCTCAAGGACCTCGAGAACGACGCGGCAATCGCACGGGCGACCGAGACGTTCTTCAACCTCGGACCGATCGACGGCGAAGCTCCCGGCCCTGATGCGACCGCCCACGAGCTGTTCCGCCAACCCGAGAAGCGCGACTGTGAATCGTGCCTGCAGCTCGCCAAGCGGTTCACCGCCGTCGGACGCACGCGCGCGGCCATGCGCTGGCTCCTGCGCGCCTACGAGACCCATCCCGACAACGACGAGCTGCAACTCTACCTCATCGATCGCTACATCGCAGCCCATCGACTCGAGGAAGCCTACGCCGTAACGATCCAGGGCCTGCACGGTCACGAGCACGACGCGGAGTTCTGGAAGCGACGCGCGACGCTCGCGTCGTGGCTGGGGGCGCCGGCCGACGAAGCCGACGCGCTCGAGCACTACTTGAAGCTGCACGAAGACCTCGACGCCCGGCGCCGGCTCGTGGATATCTATCCGTTCCTCGGCGTTCCCGAGCGGGCCGTCCCGCACGCGATCTTGCTCTCCGCCGGCGCCAACGACCTGAGCGAGAACGAGCGTGCGGCGCTCCTCGCGCTCGAAAGCGGCGAGCTGGGCGAAGGCGTCGAGCTGCTCGAGAAGCTCGCGGAACGCTCCGAAGATCCGATCCAGTGGCGCAAGAAGATCGCCGCGCTGTACGTGCAGAATCTCGACTTGGACCGGGCGATCACCGTCTACGAGCAGCTTCTGGCCAAGACCGGCGACCGCGAGATCGAGAAGACCCTCGAAGGGCTCTACAGGCGCACGGACAAGCCGGCCAAGCTGCTCGCGCTTCTGCGGCGGCAGCTCGCACGCAACCCCATGAACTTCTGGATTCGTGATCAGGTCCTCAACCTGTTGACGGCAGCCGGCGAGCACGAGAAGGCCAGGAAGCTCGTTCGTGAAGCCGCGGCGCTCTCGCAGTCGCCGCAGACCTTCTACGACCGGCTCGTGCAGTACGACACGGCCGGGGTCGAGGGACTCGCGGACCGGGCATGGAAGATGGCGTTCTCGCCAGAGCTCCAAGCGAGCGACATTCGCGCCGCGCTCGAGTCGCTGCGATACTTCGTGGACCGGCCCGAGTTCCGGGACGTAGCTCTGCTGCTCTCGCTGCGCTTTCCGAAAGCCGACGGCGTCAAGCAGTTTCGGCTACTCATCATCGACCGGGCCGAGACCGATCACGAACGCGCGGTCCTGGCCGAAGAACTCGCAATCTGCTATCCCGACGACCTCGAGGTGTTGCGCGCATGGCGGGAGCGGGCAGCGTGGGCCGGTGACCGCGAAGCCGAGATTCGCGCGCGCGAGCGGATCCTCGAAGTCAAGCCGGACGACTCGGAGAACCGCTTCGCGCTGGCCGACCTGTACATGCTCGATAACGAGCCCAAGCTGGCCATCGCTCACTGGCGCGAGCTGATCGAACGCGACGGTGTCCGCTCACCGGCCGTCGACCGCCTCTCGAGCTATCTCATCAACGCGGGCAAGGTCGACGAAGGCCTGAAGCTGCTCGAGGAGCGCGCATCGGATCCCAACGCGACGGTCGAAGAGCGGCTGATCGCCGGCGAACAGCTGTTCTTCCGCCAGAAGCTCGGCCAGGCCCTCGTCTACTACCGCGCCGTTCTGAGCAAGGACGGGGACAACCGGACCGCGCTGCTGCGACTCGGGCAGATCCACTCGTGGACCAACGACCCACGGGGCGCGATCCCCTACTTCGAGCATGCGCTGTCCGTCGCGACGGGCCAGGAGTCGTTGATCCACTTCTACCTCGGCGAGTCGTACTGGGCGATCGGCGAGTTCGACAAGGCGCGCTCGCAGCACGCGCTCGCACTCGAGCAGATGAACAATGATCCCGATCCGAGCGTGGACGCAGCGAGTCGTCTCGCCCGCTCGCTGACGCGCCTCGAACGCTTCAAAGAGGCAACTCCGCTGTACCGCAAGCTCATCGCGGAGGACCCCGAGAACGAGGACCTGTTGCTCGACTACGCCGAAGCCCTGATCGGCGAAGGCGACCTGACCCGTGCCCGCAGCCTCGTCGACCGCGTCAACGATCTCGACCCGAACAACCGCCGCCTCCTGCGCCTCGACGGCCAACTCGCCAAGCTGGAGGGCAACTACGAGAGCTCGTCGACGAGCTTCGAGAGCTCGATCTCGCTCCACGGCCCCGAAGCCGGTGTCTACGCCGACCTCGGCATCGCGCAGGAGCTCACCGGCGATTGGAAGCAGTCGCTCGATTCGTACTCGCGCTGGTTCCAGCTGCAAGAGAACGAGACCGCCGAGATCTCGATGCACCGCCTGCGTGACGCGCTGTCGAACCATGTCGCGTTGCTGTTCACGGAACACCGTGTCGCCGATGACCTCGCGCGCGAGACCGCGGTCCACGGCTCACTGCTGCTCGACAAAGAACGCACGCGCCTGGGGCTCGGCCTCGGCCGGGCCAAGTACAACGGGCGCGCCGCGGCGGTCGGCAGCGGCCTCGTCGACGTCACCGAGGACCTCGACACGCTGGATCTATCGTTCGATCGCAGGATCTACGGCGCGAATCGGATCGCGGCCGGAGCAACGCTCTACTCGGGCAAGAACACCGGTGACTCGGTCGGTGGATGGGCCGCCGTGCATCTCGAAGGCAGCGACCCCTACTGGCTGCTCGAAGCGCGGGGATACGCCGACGAGGTCTTCAAGTCGCCGACGGCGGCGGTCGGCCTCGAAGGTCGCGCGAGCGGCTTCGAGATGCGTGGCTTCCGCATGTTCGACCAGCGGTTCTGGTTGGGCACGAGCATGCGGGTCGAGAACCTCGAGATCACACCTCCGGGGGCGGCCCGCACGCGCGACGGGAACTTCGTCGGGTCGTTCGACCTCGGCTTCCGGCTGCGTGACGGCAACACGGCTGCGGCGTCACGATACCGGGAACGCACGATCCCCCACTTGTCGACATCACCCTATCTCGCGGGCGCGCCCGAGGGGTGCGAAGACCTCTTGGTCAACGCGTGGCTCACCTATCAGACCAACCGCCTGTTCGACGGCGCAGATCTCGCGCAGTTGATCCCGATCGGTGAACGCTTCGACTACCTGTTCGTCAACTCGAGCGTGGACAAGCAGGTCACGACCAACCTCGGTGCACGCGTCGAGGCGTACGTCGGTTCCGAGCTTCACTCCATGGAGAACATCTGGGGCGCGCAGGCCACGATGACCTGGCGTCCTTCACAGCTCGGCGAAATCACACTCGGTGGCGGGACCGGTCGCGCTCTCGGGCGTTCGACGTTCACCGACACGATCACGATCCTCCAGCTGCAGGTCGTGCTCAGGTTCTGATCGCATGAGTCACCGAGGGCGGACACACCGGAACGAGCGCAGCCGCGACCACGCGCGGCGCGGTAGCGGGCTCGAATCCGGCCGGACGAAGCTGCCCGCTGGTGCGAGTTTCCTCGACTATCTCGACGAGGTGCTGATGGATCTCGTCGAGGGCGAGGGCGCTGCCGAGGTGGGGGTTGCGTCGGAGCCGGAGCCGGAAGCCGAGGCGGGGGCGGAGCCGGGGGCGGAGCCGGGGGCGGAGCCGGGGGCGGAGCCGGGGCCGGAGCCGGGGCCGGAGGCGGAGCCGGGGCCGGAGGCGGAGCCGGGGCCGGAGCCGGGGCCGGGGCCGGAGCCGGGGCCGGAGGCGGAGCCGGAGCCGGAGCCGGAAGCGGCTGCCACACCGCGTCCACCGGTCGACTGCCCCGAGCCGCAAGAGATCGGCATCGTCCAGACCATGTTCGAGCTCGCGCTCCTGTTCGGGTTCATGGTCGTGATCGAGGTCATGACGTTCGACCACAGGATCGGCGCCTTCGGTTTTCACCCCCACCCGTACTGGATCATCATCCTCCCGTTCGCCGCGGTCCGCGGCGTGATGGGCGGTCTCGTAGCGGCCACGATCGCGACCGTGCTCTACGCGATCGGAGCGTTCGATCATTACCCGGGGCTGACGTTCCTCCAGCTTCTCGACCTCGAGATCATGCGTGAGCCCCTGCTGTTCCTAACGGTCGGATTCGTGGTCGGCGAGCTTCGCGAGTCGTTGTCCATTCACTACAAGAAGCTGTGGGACGCGTTTGCAGCAAGTGCGAAGACGATCGTGACCATGACCAAGGAGCGTGAGCTCCTGATCGAAGCCAACACGCAGCTCAAGCGGCGACTCGTCGACCACAGTGCCCAGTTCAACACGTTGATCGAAACCGCGACGCGGATCGAAGCAGCGACCGATCACGAGGTCATGGAGCTCGCTGTCGAGATGATCCAGGAGCACTGCGGCGCGACAGCGTGCTCGGCTCTCACCGTACTCGAAGGCGCGAAGCTCGATCACGTGGCGAGCCGCGGCTGGCGCGAGTCCGACTTCAAGCGACGGCTCGAAGCGGCGAACAACAGCTCACTGGTCCAGCTGGCCGTGCGCGACGGGATCCGAGTGAACGGGTTCCTCTCGGACGTCTCCCCGGGTGACGGCCCGATCCTCGTTGCTCCGATCACTGACCACAACGGCCGGGTTCGTTCGCTGCTGTGCCTCGACGAGATCCCGGCCGGACTGCTCAATGACTCGACCGTCTTGACGTTCTTCGGGATCTTCGAGTGGATCAACGCGAGCCTGCTGCGAATCTTCAAAGCGCAAACGACGATGGAACGGCTCGTGCCGCGTCGAACCCACACCAGCTCGATGGCACCTTGGCTCGGCACTGCAACCGCGCTCGGCGACCGCGTCCGGATCGAAGACGCCCGTTGCAGCAGGCAGGGTCTGATCACTTCGCTCCTGGCGTTCCAGGCTGTCGATCTGCTCGACGACAGCGAGGGTGCCTTCGCACAGCTCGACGACTTCGTACTAGAGAACTTCTCGCGTGACCTCCGGCCGTCCGACTCGATGTACCGGTTCGGATACCCCGGCTGCTATCTGATCGTCCTGCCCGGTGCGAACCGGGACGACGCCGACGTGGTCCGCCGGCGCCTCGTGCAGCGAACCAAGCACGTCGTGTCGACGATCGTCAGGCGCATGGAGGTGACGATCTTCACCCCGACTTCGCACGCGCCCGATCTCGCTTCTCTGATCACCGTCGTCACCGACCACTTCCGCGAGCGATCACCAGTGCTGCTCACGAAGACCGCGCCGTGCGTGATCAACGACGAGATGACCGCCGGGACCGCGACCGAGTTCCTGCAACGGATCAAGTACGAGTGGAGCATCGCGTTGCGGCACGGGACCGACCTGTTCGTGCTCGACATCAAGGACGAGGCTGGACGCGTGGAGAGCGGCGAGATCCTCGCGCGGCACATCGAGCAGATCAGCCGTCATCTTCTGCGTCGGACCGACACCGTCTATCGCACGGGTCGCGGTCTGTGCTCGATCGTGCTCCCGGGATCGACGTCCGAAGGGGCGTTCTCGACGCTCGAACGGCTCGTGGAGGCGCTCGAGTCGCGAATCCCGAAGGAGATCATCCGTGACATCGGCGGCGAGGTCTATGCACTCGGCGTCGGCTACGAGGAGTACCGCGCGTTGCTCGACTCGGTTCTCGGCGACGAGGAAGGAGAACCGCGATGAGCAAGAAGCGCAAGCTCGACCGTGTCATCGCCGTTCTGCTCGGCACCCTCGCGACGAGCCTCGAGCTCACGGCAGCGACCACCGTGATGTGGCGCGAGGAACCGTGGCTGTTGTTCGGGAGCCTCGTGCTCCACATCGTCGCCGGCCTCACGTGCGTGGGTGCCGCCTGGTTCCGCGCTCCGCTTTCGCAAGTCGAGTCGGACATCGTGCTCTTGACCGCGATGTTCGTGCCCGTGTTCGGCCCGATGATCGCGTGGACGATTCCCGTCGGCGACGACGGGCGTCGCCTCGCCGGGTCGAGTGAGATGCTGCACCGGGTCGAGGAGGACATCCTGAGCTCGGCCAGCGTCTACGAGCGACAGATCTACAGCGGCGACTTCGACAGCGACCTCTCGCGCGAGCTCAACGCAATGAGCTACTACGAAGTGCTGCGATCGGGCGACCTCGATCAGAAGCGCAACGCGCTGCGCAAGCTGGCCCAGCTCGGCGAGCCCCGGCACATGCGCATGATCAAGAACTACTTCGAGGATCCGGAGCCGGAGCTGCGTCTGTGCGCCTACCTCGAGATCGACCGGCTGAGAACACACCGAGAAACCCACATCGCCGAGCTCCGGCAGCGGATCCGTGCAGCCAAGGAGCGTGCCCCGGACCCGGTGGCCTTGGCCGAGATCGAAGCTTGCGCCACCGAGCTGGCCGAGTCGCTGCGGTCGTACGGCATGAGCGGGATCCTCGACGAGAGCATGGCCCGCTACCGCCTGCAGCAGGCGCTCCAGACCGCGAACAGCGCTCACGCGAGGTTCCCGGACAACTGGCGGCTCGCGCTCGTCAAGTCGCGGGTCTACTGCGATCTCGGTGACTACGACAATGCCGAGCAGGCGCTCTTGTCCCTGCCCGATGCCGTACACGATCGAACGTCCGTCCAGCTCGCGCGCGCGAGCCTGCACTTCCACCGCCGCCAGTTCGGCGAGGCCCGCAAGATCGCGCGCGAGCTCGACGCGCGCGGGCAGTCACTTCCGGAGTGGCTCGAAGTGCTTCTCGCCGGGTCCCCCGAGGCCCCGGCATCACCGCCGTCGAGGTCGACGGCAAAGCCACAGGTCCCGGCGCCGCAACCTCGGATCCCGACACAGGAGCGAGAGCCATTAGCAAGCAGCTGACAGTTCCCGACGTCTGCCTCGTGCTCGAGGGCACGTATCCGTTCGTCGCGGGTGGTGTCTCGTCCTGGGTCCACCACCTCGTGACACACATGGACGACCTGACGTTCGCCGTCCTGCACGTCAGCCCGAGCAAGGGCTTCTACGGCCACAAGATGGCCTACGACATGCCGAACAACGTGCTGTGGCTCGAGGAGATCTACCTGCACGCTCCGTTCACCTGGCGTGGGTTGTTCCAACGCCGGCCGCCGGCCAGCCTGCTGCACACGTTCTCGCGCTTCATCCAGGAGCTGCGCGTCGGCGACCTCTCGGGCTTCGACGACCTCGTCGAAGAGCTGCAGACACAGGAAGGTCGGACCAAGACCGGCGACCTGCTGCTCGACAAGACCAACTGGGCGACGATGGTCGACGAGCTGCGCGAGGGAGCGCCCGAGGAGTCGTTCCTCAACTACTTCTGGACCTGGTACTACGCCCACCAGCCGCTCGTCAACGTGTTGACGTGCCCGCTCCCCGAGGCGCGGGTGTATCACACGGTCTCGACCGGATACGCGGGTGCGCTCGCGGCTGCGGCGAGCTCGTACTGGGAACGTCCGATGATCTTGACCGAGCACGGGATCTACACGCGCGAGCGTCGGATCGAGATCTACGCGGCGGACTGGATCAACGACCGCCCCGGCGACGAGACGATCGCGAGTGAAGCGCCCTACTTCCGGCGCTTCTGGAACCGCCAGTTCCAGATGATGAGCCGGATCTGCTACGAGCACGCGAGCGAGATCTTCACGCTCTATACCGACAACACCGAAGAGCAGATTCGCGATGGGGCGTCGCCCGACAAGATCCGTGTCATTCCCAACGGGATCGATGTCAATCGCTTCGACCTCGTCTTCGACGAACGTCAAGCGCGCCCGCCGAACGAGCGATTCACGATCGGCTTCATCGGCCGCGTTTGTCCGATCAAGGACGTGCGAACGTTCATCAGCGCGATGCGGCTCGTCGTCGAGCACCTACCGGACGCGCGTATCCGCGTGCTCGGGCCGTGGGACGAAGACCCCGAGTATGCCGAGGAGTGCATGCGCTTCGCGCGAGCGCTCGAGCTCGACGACAACCTCGTGTTCGAGGGTCGCGTCGCCGTCGACCGCGCGCTTCCGGCTCTGGATCTGGTCGTCCTCACCAGCATCTCCGAGGCCCAGCCTCTCGTGATCCTCGAAGCGGGCGCGGCCGGTATCCCGCTCGTGACCACGGAGGTCGGTTGCTGTCGCGAGCTGCTCGAGGGCAGGACGCCCGAAGACCGCTCGCTCGGCCCCGGAGGCTTGATCACTCCGATCGCGAGCCCTGGCGAGACCGCGCGCGCGGTGCTGCTACTCGCCGGCGATCCCCAGCTTCGCCGGCAGATGGGCGCGAACCTCCGCGCCCGCGTCAAACGCTACTACGACCAGGGCGACATGGTTCATGCCTATCGCATGGTCTACGAATCCCACATCGTCCTCGAGGAGCTGCCATGGCAGGAATCGGCTTCGAGCTCCGCAAGCTGATCACGGTCAAGCCCGGAATGCTGTCGAAGGCGCGTGCCTACGCGTCCGCAGGGCTCATCTCGTCGGGGCCGTGGATGATGACCGCGTTGACCTTGCTGCTGGTCAGCTTGTTCGGCGGCAACTCGTCCGACTCGAGCACGTTCCGGGCGCTCGTGACGTATGCGTTCTCCTTCAGCCTGATCTTCGTGGGCGCGGTCCA